>SDBU01000586.1_pt1 | contig 50914 bp, 81 predicted proteins | sample 2277071 | NCBI WGS metagenome assembly SDBU01 (sample SAMN10397929, study PRJNA504765) | marine sediment metagenome | isolation source: marine sediment core GS08_GC12, 126 cmbsf | place: Arctic Ocean: Gakkel Ridge, Loki's castle | collected 2008
CGAAATAAAAACCCTAAAAGCAAGTAGAAAATGAACTATTTTTTATGACGTAAACCATCCGGAAGCCGCTATCACCGATAAATGGCTTATACGACTTCGACCTCCTTAATCACTAAGGAGGTCGATTATTGCTTTAGAATGGGCTTAGGAGAGCTTAGGACGGCTTGTACGAGGTTATTTTTATTAATCAAAGTCAAACTGTTTAGTTTCAAACAATTCAATTCCTCGTGCAAGAATCATTCCTTCGTGCCCGACTCCTTTGTTCTTTGCCCATTCTATTGTAAGTTCTTCATCCCAGTTAGCATTAAATCCCCAGTAAACATCGTCATGCGGAAACACAAAGAACTCTGTCTTACCCATTAAAGTTTGTCGTTGTATTTCATCTGCTTGTGTCATAAGTTGCCAGTACGCCTCATACATCGGTTCCCAACCAACTCTTGCATGCTTTCTACCTAAATAAGTTTGATGGTTATATTGATCTACCGTTTCATAAGCTAATGTTTGTTTACTTGGGTACTGTGAAAGTTGCAATACGGTAGTTAATCGCTTTCTTATAGATAAATTAGTTATACGTATTCTACCTGTACTTACCGGGTTTTGGTCTGTTGGGTAAAATCGTACAGTCATATTTCCAGGTATAGCTCCAGTATCAGTAATCAATATTCTTGCGTAACGATGCCATTCATTATCATTAACAGTTAAGGTAAACGCTTGAATTAAATGTGCTTCAAAATTGTCTTGTATTTTAACAGTTAGTTTATTTCCGAGTACAACTTTATACTCAAATACAAGTAGCATTGTATCAGATTTTAAGTTTATACCACCGGCTGTTGTAGTATACCTTATAAATCTTACGTTTGAATCTGTATCATTGGCTTCTGCTGAATAGTCACCATAGAAATTTGGTTCATCAGTATCTATTGATAATGTATCAGGCGTGCCTATGTCATCATCATTCCATCCAGTTGTATCACCGTCTATAAATGTTCTATTAGTACATTTCTCTTCGTCTGGAATAACAAATTTAGGTTTTCCTATTCCGCCAACAACGTTACCGGCTACAATGCCCATTAGTAAACCTCCAATAATGTAGTGTCACCTTCGCCTGTTCTTGGATTAATTGTTAATTCTACCAGCATAAACTTCTTATGTTGATCAATTGCTCCCAGTCTTATTGGTATTCTTGGTCTTACAAAATCTTTTAATTCGTGGAAAAATAATGGAGTTATCTTCAACTTAATCATCCTTCTCCGTGCTTTCAGATCACGTAATAAACGTTCTCCTATACTCTTAGCCACTTCTCTTGATATAGTATTTTTAGCATCGAACTCATATCTACGTGAAGAAAAATCACCAGAACCTATAACTATTTCGCCATCTTGATATTTTATATTTATTTGATCAAAGTATTCATTGTATATTTCACTACTTTCTAAAGAAATTATATAATCGTTTGGTGTCCATATAACTATTGGGCTAATTGTATCAGGGAACTTCTTTGTTATTTTTAGTTTTCTATCTGATTCTGCTTGTAGACAAAGCATATTAGCAGAACACATATTGTTCATTGCTTCTCGTACTGACTGATCACCAAAGTCCGCTGATTCTATCCTATCATAATATTTATTACAGTATTCCCAAAGATAAGTTTCATCATCATTATAACACATACCATAAATACGTTCGTTAGTTTGATCTGTTGCTAATTCAGAACATCCCCAACTACCTTCGTGTAAATTTGTAACAAATTCCATTGTTATAGTTGACGGAGGCGTTAACTTAAATCTTAATAATTTAGCTGTCTTTTCTTTTTGTATAGGATCAGTTAGTGTAAAATAGCACCATGTAGTTCCATCTATAGTAAATATAGTTAAGTTACCAACATTCATTGAGTCGTCCCACCCTGCTGGATATGAACTTGTTAATTTTAACCAATTAGTTATTGTTGCAGTCATGGTAGTTCCTCTTATACTACCAATATCAAAAGCTCCCATTTTCCAAACAGCTCCAACTACTTCTCTTCTCCATAAAGACACATATAAAATTTTATTAGTTGTATCTTCTATCATTTCCATCGGTGTAAGATATCTATGTTCTGTTGTACTTATATTTTCACTTCCCCAAATTTCCCAAGCATGAGCTCTTATATTTGTAGCATTAAATTGAATTATATCTCCACCTCCAGCTGTGTTATCTATTCTTATTAAAAAGTTTGGATTAACAGGAGAAATATTTGCATCTATTTGAGCTTCCCAGTGTGTTCCCATAGCAAAATCTAATTCTCTACTACCTGCTCCCTCTAACAATGTATCAGTTACTGGTGTTATATTATCCCACCCCGGCGTACCATTACTTAAAAAATAGTCAAACACCGGCGTACCAACCATAGCATGTACGTTAATATGTAAGTTAGTGTACCTCCAGCTACCTACTATATATAAACTTTCACCACCTCTTAAATTAACAGTGGCAAGTGCTGTTACATCTGTATAAGTAGCTACCCCGTTAAAATGCCATATCTTGTAAGGTTTTATCCCTTCGTTATATTGATTAATCGAACCAGCTTCTGTCTCGTGTAATTTCCATATCTGTCCGAAATCTTCCGCAACAAATGGTGTTCCCCAAGTAGTATGTCTATCCATTTGTCCAGAGATTAATAGTTCATTAGCTTCTGAACCGTTAAGTCCATGAGTTACATTGAACTCGTGGGTATCTGAACCAACTGGCGGTGTTGTAGATAAGTTACCTTCAAATGTTAATATTCTTCTATCTAACGTTAGCGCATTATTTGAGCCTAAAAGATACCTTGCTATACAAATACCATATGGTGAGTCTGTTTCACGATCTTTTACTATTAAGCCATAATTTGACCCGGCTACATTAGAGCCTAACCATAATCCTTTAGTTCCCATGCTATATGTAATTTCTACATTATTATCTACTGGTACAATTCCAACTTCCAAGCCAACTGATGCGCTAAAATAACTTCTTGCCGGTATTCTAAAAGGATCAACTACATCATAAATATCATAATCTGTACGTATTAGGTAATATGCTAAAATTGCCGCATCAAATGTTGCTACTCCTAACTCATCTAATAATCTATTATATCTTAGTGTTGTATCAATAGGTGACATTGGATTTTCTTGTGAGTTCCAGTAACCAGCTATGTTTCTTCGACCTATGTTAAATACACGGGCGTTGGCAACTGTTATTTTTAATCCAGGTTGTTCAAATAGTCTTGAATCAACTAATTCTGCCACCGAAGAAAAAGATAAATCTTTTGTTCCTCCTGTCAAATCCCACAAAGTCATACTTTTTATATTAGCCGCTTCTCTTTGATTAGTATTCTGAGCTACAATACCTAACACTTGAGAATTATCTGGGCTTTTCATAATATTACAAATATCATATAACTCAGGTAATTTGCCTAATCTTTTAATATCTGTAGTATAACTAAACTGCCAAATCTCATTGTTTATTCCAATATATAACGTATCATTTATAAAAGAAAGTATAATTCTTCGTTCAGAGTTCGCTTTAACATTTGGCGGTAATTGACCCAATACTCTAAATTCAAATGCTCCAATAGCTATTTCAAAGTCTGATTCATTTATAGTAGCGTCTTGGAATAATGTTGTTTGAGCTATTGCCCGCACTAATAGATCATATAATCTACTTCCTCTATAAAGTGATCCTAATTGTGTTATTGGAATAGAATTATTACTTTCTCCACGAGCCACTATTATGGAATCTTCTAAATCAGCTTCATCACCTAATAGTAAGTTATCTGGATTTATTTCAAAAGAGAATTTATCCCCGTAAGGAGTTATGCAATTTATTGTATTAAATATACCATCAACTTCTATTTTAGTTGTTGCACCCACAGTAAATGTTCCCCGTACCCAAAAACACATACTATAACCAAGATTAAGAGCGCCTGCTCCATATTTTTTAATCCAATCATCTGGTGGTGTGAAATTAATATTACCACTTTCAGAAAGACCGCTTGTATTATCTATGACTGATAAGACTCCCCAGCCAGCACCATCTACACCATATTTTGAGTAATGCCAGGTTATAGTTTGTGTTAATCCAGTTGAACTAATTAAATTATCAAATATTATTGATTCTACTGGAGTTGCAAAACCTATATAAAAAGCAACTGTTTCTGCTCCTATACGATCACATAATACAAACGTATAAGGTATATATAATGGAGCTGCTATCTTAGCATCTACTAAAGTAATATCAGCTGCTATATATGTTCCTTCTACAAAGGAATCATCTTGTACAATTCTTATTGGTTCTATAATTATAGGATATTCTATACTATTATCAATTCCTAAATACTGAGCTTGGGAACTTATTGTATCTTTATCAGCGTGTTCTTTTACAAAAAAGTAACCCATGGTAGCACTTGTAGGAAACTCATCTCTTGTAAAATCTCCATACATCTTATCAGCATCTAATACTTCAAGATAAGTGTCAATCTCTTCCAAAGAATTTGCACACTTAGTTACCCATGCGCCTTTTTCAAGCTTCCACCAAAAAGGTGGTCTAAAAAATACAGCAACAAAACCTCTTGGAAAGTCACCACTTACTGATTGAGGCTTGAACCCAGTTATATTTCCTTCTTTTCTAATAAATTTAATATCCCTTTTTCCGTATCTTATAACATCACTATTATGTTGTTCCCAATTAGTTGGATATACACCTGGTATTGATCCTAAATATAAGCCTTCATTTGCAGTAATTCTTGCACAAATGTTAGCCGCTCCAACTGTTTCTAATTCTTTGAGGAAACCATCAACGAGAATTTCTATTGTTTCAGTTATAGGATTAAAAATAATACTTTCTGATTCTACTGTTCCACCAAAAACTGTTATTCTATTTTGTGTTCCTGTAAATTCTCGTAAGCCCATTAACACTTTTACTATATATTCATTTATAATGTTCACTCGTATTTTATTTCCTACTTCAACACCATCTGTTATTGGAGTTGTTTCAAATACTGATAGAGCCCAACCAGTTGTGTTACTTCTTATATCATATGTATTACCTTTTGCGACACCATCAAGTATTTCTAATGTTTGTCCCTTAAGTGCATTTAGAGCTATAGTATCTCCAGATTCTCTATTAAGTCCTATAGTAGAACCTCCTGTAGATAGTATAGTTGTCTCTATACACCCATTATACATTATTCCAGATTTATCTAATTCACTCCAATATATATCATCCTTGTTAAATAATGAAAAGTCAAAAGTTCCACTATCATATTCATTCATATTTGGTAAATCTAAACGATAGCTTATTTCTCCAAGCGAATCAAATAGTATATTTTCTAATGGTACAGTATATTTCTTATATAAATAAGCTGGAGATATAGAACCAAAATTATTAATATCTCCGGTTGTAAAATATATAGTTGTAAGTCCACTCAATGTAGAATAACCAATTACATCAATTGCAACTTCTATCATTCCTGGAAAACAACTAACAAGACAAATATCACCAACTGAAAATAAAATAGTTGCATCACCATATACAGTTATAAGATTTCTTATTGGCGCAACTGTTTTAGTTCTACTACGTATTACTCCGTTCCATTTACGATAGAGTGTTATTTCTACAATAAAAGGTGAATGTGTTTCTTTCGTTAGTTCATTTGTTAGTTCTTCTGTTATGTATTTCATTCTACAAACTTCTGTCCAGCTACGTTTTGAAGTCTACGTTTGGCTCTACGTTCACCTCTATTTTGTATCCTAAATATATTGTTAATTGTTTCGGGTTTATCAAGTATCAATAAGGACTTATCAAAATAATTGTGTATAGACATACTTCCACCTACTCCTGCATCTGGAAGTACATCTGTCTTAATGAGTTCCTTAGCCACTTGAATAAAGTCTTGCTTTGGAGCAACTAATTCTGTACCTGCTCCTTCAAATAATCCAACTGTACCCTTTTCTATTAAGCCACCTTTTTGTAAAAAAGGTATCATCCCAAGTGTACCAATCCAAGTCATAGGATTAAGTAAAGAAACTCCACCCGTTGCAATAGCTTTCTCAGTTTCTCTAATACCTGTTCTTGTTAACGCTCCAGCCGCTGTAGCCGCTGTCATCTTTATTTCATTAGCTATATGAGCCACTAACATATCAATAAGCATATGTATTACAGAATCTCTAAATGTATCCCATATAGCATCTAATTTTTCTGTCATCGACTTAGTACCATCCATAAACTCATTCCAAGCTGAATGTAATGCCCGTGTAGTTGATTCTCCTATAACAACTAAACCAGCATTATGAATTTTCCAATTATCCCAAAAGTCATCTAAAGCTTTTTCGTCTAATTTCTTTTTCTTAGCAATCCATTTCTCCTGTTCTTCCAACAAGTCATGTTTATATTGATCCTCCCAAAGACCAAGAATTTTCTTTATTAGTATCTTTTCGTTAACTCTTATCTCGTCAGTTCTTAACATACGAAGAGCAGTATACTTTTTGTTAATTGCTTGTGCTTTTTCTTGATATAATTCAGATTTTAATTCAAGAAGATCAAGAGCTTCAAGTTCAGCTTTTAATCGTTTAGTAAAGACAATTATCTCCTCATCTGTTGCCGCTTTATAATTAACAGAAGCTTCAAGTTTCTTTTCCATTTGATAGTCAAACGCTTCTCTTGCCGCCGCCATTCTAATTTTCCAAGCTTCAACATCATCCGCTGTTACACTTGCTATTAAATCAGCTTCAGTTGTTTTAAGATCAATAATGGCTTGATAACCTGATAAAATTGCTGTACTATAATCAGTTAAAAAGTCTGCCATCATATCTTTAACAGTTGTATTAAATCTTTTTAGAAAATCAATATAATAAGCTGCAAATTCTTCTTGTGTTTTTATATTTATTTTAAGTGCTTCCCTTGTTGCTAATAAATCTTCTATACGTGCCTTCGCATACATTGATTCTTTATCAGACATCTCAGGTAATAAATCTGTAACTAACTCATCAACAACATCCCTCCAACTTCTTGTATAATCTTCTGCGTATTCTGCTGAAACACCCCAACCTTTCAACGCTTTATTTGTCTCAGATAATTGCTTTTTTAATTCTTCTAAACTATCAGTTGCATGTTCAAAACGTAATTCAGTAACTTGCTTATCAAACTTGTTCATTTCTCCAACTACAACGGCTAATGCTACTCCTAATAAAGTCATAACCGCCAGAAATGGATGCCCTACAAATGCTCCCATAGCCACAATTGCTCCTCTTATAGCTGAACCTAATGCAACAAAACCAAATGCTAATGCGGCTCCACTAAGTATTGATCTATGTTTGATAACAAAATTAGCAAAAGCTTCTACTGCATCTATTATCGAATTAAAAGCGTCTCTCATTCCTTGTGTATAAATATAAATTGCTCCTGTTCTAATTGACTCTAATAAGAAATCGAACAGTGTTTTCATGTGTTCTTTTAATCGAGTAAATATTGGCTTAGCTGCAATTACTCTAATTTGATAGAAACTATCAAGTAAGTTATTAACATAACCATCAAAGTTCTTAGCAGCTTCGTCCATGAAACCACCAAAACGTTCCTCCATTAAATATTGTACAGTATCTAATAATCTTATAATACTACCACGAAATGCTCCAGATTTATCAAACTCTAATCCTTCCATTTGTAACATTCGTCTTGTAACAATAGCCATTTCAGATAAACGCCATAATGGTCTACCTGTAATACCTGTACTTAATCTTGAAACCCATCTTGCTACTTCCTCGAAAGCATGCCCAGTACCAGCCGCCGCATCACCTATAGCTGTTAACATACGCATACTATCTATTCCAAATACTTTCATCATTCGATGTGCATTAATTACTTCGTCTAATTCAAACGGAGTAACTCGTGCGAAAACGAATAGATCATGCAATCTTGCTTGAGCTTCTTCTATATTTCCATATAGTGTCCAATACTGTAAACGGAATCTCTCCATATCTCTTGACGGAGCTATCATATATTCAATAAATGACTTAGCTCCAAAAGCAGTCAAAGAGACTCCTATACCAGCTATCATTCCTCGAAAATGTCTGGTCATGTTACCGGTTGAGACCTGCATCTGTTTATCCCAACCAGTAGTTTCTTTTGTTATACTTTTACTTGTTGCTCGGAATTGTTTGGAAAGTTGTTTTAACGCATTTGAGGCTTGCTTAGTGTTTAGCGTTAAAACTAATTGAACGGTATCATCAGCCATTGTAGACTATTGCACTCCCTTTAGATGCTAAACTCATTAAGCGAATACTTAATTCTTCATCATTTCTTTTTGGAATATTAACTTCTTGTTCAGCCCGCTTTGTTAAATGTGCCGGTGTAAAGTCTATTCCATGAGCTTGTATCAACATACCAAGCATAGCAAGTTGACGGTTTATCTCATCTATTTGTTTATCTTCTCTCCAAAGTAGAATAGTGTTAGCTTGTTCTACTGTAATGTTCCACTTAACATATTCTATCTTTGTTGGATCACCATTAGCTACTTCAATTATGTAGTAGTTCCAGTCGACTTCTGTGATCCACTGCCTGTTGGTTGCTCCGTCTGGGATTTCGGTTGTGGAGCTGGTGCCATCTTTATAAAAAAATCGTTTAGAATCTCCATAGCTTCGTTGCTATCAAGTTGTTCTTCGATCTTTCTTTGCAGAGACCCTTTATCTTTATCTGCTAACACTTCTCCTTTACGAAGAAGTAGAACAGCTAATAGATTAGATAACTCTCCAGACGCAAGCATTTTTAGTGTTGCTTCTTCAGGATTACTTTCTATATTTTTAGATAAATCTTCTAATCCTTCTGGAGCAATCTTCAAAAGTACGGCGGCTAATTGTTGCATTTGCCCAAGTTTTATCTCAGGCATTATATACTCTTCTTCACCTAACTGGTAGATTTTTTCCTCACTGGTGCTCATATTTACCTCGATTAACTTATGTTATTGTTGTTGTCATTTATGCGTCACGGTGGATGTACAGTAATCTGTTACTGTCATCTGTGTCTGGGAAACAACAAAATTCAATTTCAAAGATACGTTCGGTTTTCTTGTCAAATGTAAAGGACAACCCATTTTGCACTGCCGATCTGTTTGACTGAAATTGGAAGTTCTTTGTAGTATCTGCTTGTTGTTCTTGTACGTACTTGAAAGCTACCCATGTGGTATCAGTATCATTACCGAAGATAACTTGATCGTACGCCCCGCTTGATGACCAACCAGACTGTGGATGTAGATTTAGCGCAGTGGCTAAATTTCGAGTTGTGTGTTCAAGCATTTTTACCTTGAACTTACACGTTTCCATTACTGGAAAAGTAGTTATAGCCGCAAGTACTTGACCACATTCCACGTCTTGAAATTCTTGCACTGCCGCTAACTCTGCGCCTTGACAAGCTCCTACATCTGTCCAAGCTGCTTCGCCACTTGCCTTAACATAGAGCACTCCTTCTCCAATTTCGATATTGTCCGCATTCACACTCATAAGTATTTACCTCCTTGTTTAGTCTTCAACTGAACCGTAGTAACCAAAGATACCACTTGATTTTATAGCTTCAAAGGTTACTTTTATTCTTCTTGATTGTTTCTTTAAGAATGGTATAATTGCTTCTGATATAACTACTACTGTGTATATTTCTATAGTAGCTGCTCCTGCCCACTCAGGATCATTTAATGGATCGAATGATAAAGCAAAAACTTTTTTAGCGGCTTTAATTCCACCTAAAACGACTGCATTAGATGACCCAGTTCCGTCTAAATGTACCGCTAATTCTAATTTCTTGTATTCTTCTTCTTCAAAAGTTACATCAATGAATAATTGTTCAGAAATGTTAAATATTGTAGCAGGACTTAGTAATCCGTGATCAGTAAATACTTCTTTATGTCCTACTTTATACTTTAGTACAAAGTCACTTATAGCTCCACACTCATAACCACCTGCTCCGGAAGGTGTCACAGTTAAATTACCGCCTCCGAAATTTATATGATCTAAATTTATAGCCATTATGGAGCCTCTATTGTTACACAAATGAAATTAAATTCTACAAGATAATGATTATCATCTTTTCCGAGATTAACTATCTCATCTGTAAGTTCACAGTATTTAATCTTACTATCAAGATTCTGCACACCGTGTAAAATGTCAATTATTTCTTCCGCCCAAAGAATACAGTTATCAATACCATCATGTCTAACTCTAATAGCTAGTGGTTGATCTCTTCTGTAACGTGAATCAGATACTTCTCCACCTTCAAGCCTTCTTACTAATACAGCAATTCTTGGCTCTTCAGGCATGTTCTCCATGAAAACATTATCTGTAGTAAAGTTAGCCGATTCTGCTATAAGAAAAGTTCTTATGTTAGTGAGCATTCCAATTTCTCCTAATTATCCTCATTCCACCACGTTTTAATATCTTTTGTACTTTTGCTCTACTCTTCCTGTACCCTCTACGCATATAAAACTGTCCTGGAATATGTCCTTTATGTCGAGCCGTCCAGCCATATTCTACTGTATAAGCATAATTAAATGAACCACGCATAGCTTTTGAACGTATCACTATTTGACCAGCTGAAGGTCTTAGTTTATATGTTATTCCACGTCTCAATGTTCCTGTACGTGCAGGAGCTATTGATTTCATAGTCTCAGTCATCTCTTCAGCCGCTTCATTAGCTAAGCTACTATTAAAACGTACAATATTAGCTAATTTCCGTGTGTTACTACCTAACTTATCGAGTTGTTTAGTATTAATCACTTTCTTCGCATATTAATGTTTGGTATTCATCTGACGCTCCTAATTGTCTAAACGGGTTAACTGCTATTACTTCAAATTCCTCACTACCATATTTAACTCTATATTGTGGTTGTACAACTGGTGTAGCTGGTATAAAGATTCGTATGGAAGCAGTTACCTTACGCTCATCGGCTGTTATTATTACAAATCTACCTTTCTCTATACGACAATCTACATTAGTTTGTAGACTTGTATATTCCGGTTCACCATATTCATCAGAACCAGTTAAGCTCTTAATATCTATTTTCTGTGTTAAATAACTACCAAGCATTAACCTCTCCTTAATATTATTGAGTCATCTATAAACTCTCCAAGTAGAATTAATGCATTAGCACACACTATTTGTGAACCTTCTCCATAGCGTTCATATAGGTGTCCTAATCGAAATGCAACTACACCTTGCGCTTGTAAATTAGCTCGTTTAGTTTCTTCTGTTCCAACCGATAGGAGGTAAATAGCTTGCTCACATTGAGCGTCTTTAATTCGTTGTGGAATATAACCTGCTCCCGAACTATTATAAGTAGGTGGAAATGTTTGTTCTGAAGCAGAGGATATTAGTAACTGTTCTAATACGCTATCTTGATAAATAAAATCTATAGGAAATCTTCTTGGAAAGTCAAGTGCTTGGTAGTTCGATGCTCCAGGTTTTCCAGTGTTTAATTTATTTCCTATAAACTTTACATTGTCTATATCTTTGGTAGCCGTCAGTAATGACCGGTTCTTATCATCATCAGAAGAGCCTGTCCAATCAGAAGTGTTTAATCTATCTTCAAAATACTGATCAGCTTCGACAAGTGTTACGTAGGTATTTGCATTACTTGCTCCAACTGTTTCTACAAGAGTTGTTACGCTCATCTTTCAAGTCCTATAAAGTTTAACTTTAAATCGGCTGTATTATCTACTGTTGGGCGTCTTACAATGAAATCTCCATCATCTTTATCAATAGAAAGAGTATCATCATCGTGCTTAACCGCCTCTTCTTCTGTTACTCCTACAATTATAGTAGCAGTTCTACCCATCCTATAAGTTCCTTGTACCGCTGTGAATTGTACAGACGCCGCATTACCATCAAATGCTTGTTGCCCACCCATCATTGTTCTAATCGGAGTACCTATTCCTTTTGCATTAGTATCTACTAATCTTGTTTCTCCAACAGGTAGTAACGAGTTTCCACCTCCAACAAAATGAAAATCTCCCTGATCACCTTCGAGTGGGGCTTCTAATACTATTTTACCTTCATAAGCTGTCATATGTGTTCTACTATTACTTGTTGAGTGTACTCTTAAGGCATAGTCGCTTACTTTAGCGGATAAATAAGAACCCACAAGTAATATAGTTGAATCCTCAGATATATCTACTGCTGGAAGTGTTGCATGATTATTCTCTACATATGTTTCTTGTAACACAACAATACCCTCACCAGAACCAAGTATTGCTATGTTATTATCTACAATCATTCTACAATGTTTCATAAATAGCTTGGCTCCTGCACCATCTACTAATATTCCAGGTGTAGTTTCTCCTGCCGCTTTATAAAACTCACAATTTTTCATGAATATCTTAGCATTATCTTCTATTATTATACCCATTTGAGAAGCAGCTATAGGAAAATCTTCACCAAATCTACAATCATACATTCTTGTAGACGATCCGTTACCACTGAATAGCCATCCAGTTTGTGAAGTTGGGTACATAATACAATTAAATAAGTCTACTACTTCTGTTGGTAAATTCCACTTCTTACCTCTTATCTCACAATTTCGTAACTTATACCCATAGTCACTATTTGCTATAGGTGTATCCGTATCATTATTTCCTATAGAACACTCTGAAATCATACTATCAGCAGATTCAAAAGCTAATCCTCCAAGAATCTTAGTAAACCCATAACCACAACCAATTAAATGCAATTTTTCTTGCACATATATTGGATCATTATATTCTCCAGGTTCCATATAAACAATATCTCCAGCTATTGCATCTCTTAGTATAGATACAGTATTACCTGGATGCATACGTTTACTTATATTATTTGTCCGTAACATTATTCTACCTCCAAAATTTTAGTCATTTGACTTATATCTTTTTCAAACAACTTAGCTTCAAGCTCTTTTACCGGTTGCTCTGTTAATTGACTAAAATGTTTTATTTGATCTTGTCCAATACTAACTCCACAGTTATTAGTACGTAAAAAACTCTGAGCAGACTCAAGATTATTAGTTACTATAACTTTAACTCCCATTAAAAGAAAGTCTATCATTGTATCTGGAATAACTATATCTTCATTATTATCAGCTTTAGTATATAATATATATTCACAATCACTATAAAGCCACAAGTCCTCTGGCTCTTGACAAACTATTGCTCGTTGAAATGTACAATCCTTAAACTCTTGAACACTACTTAATAAACCATAAGAAAACCCATGAATACTATATTTCTTAGGTATTTCTAATAAATCTTCAGGAGATATATAGTTAAAATCAACAGCTACTGAGTTATTTCGTTTAGGAAAAACATCTTGTTTATTATTATTAGTTAAACCAAGTATAATATTCCAATTCTCTTCGTCACCAGATATTTGATCAAGTGTTTCTCTGTTAAAAGCAGTTAAAGTAATACCATATTCCATTATAGGCATTAACGCATACTCGGTAGATATATCTATAATTAGTTTTTCTTTTGGTATTTGTTCTTTTATACACTTCCATGTTTCAGCATTAAAAGGTGTAGATAATATTACTTTATTCATTCCTTCTAAACAAGATAAATCTATATATTTTGAAACTAATAAATAATATACTTGATCGTCCGTTACTTCTTTAACTAATTCTTTCAATCGAAACATCCTTGCTGAAGGACGTTGACTTACGATACAAAACGGCATAGTTGATCCTTAACTACTTTTGCAACTCGTTCAGGTGAATATACTCTTATTAACTTAGTAAACGCCTTATCTACACAATCTTGCCAGAATTCTTTTTCGTGATATAAGCGTTTTATTGCTTCTTTAGCCTTAGCTGTACCTCTTAATGGATCAAACGTTAACTCTGGAAATAATAATGTTTGTGCTTCAACTCTATTACTTCCAATAGAAGCACACCTCATACCTGCTAAAGACTTAGAATATCTTCCGTCAACATATCTACAATCCATACGTATTCCAGCAATATAATGCCTAAGCATCCTACAAAATGTTTCATAGTCTGATTGGTTCTCCATTGATCCTTCTAAATTATAATTAGTTTCATCAGGAAAGTCCCAGTTACCTACTGTGTATATTTTTGTAAGTAATTCTAAATCACTTAACACAGCAAATGTATAGTCATAACTTCTTCCGTGTTCTACATAAGCTATTATACTATTTGGTATTCTGTCATTTTTATTGTTCTCTTTTGAAGTATAAAAAGATTCTTCTTCACACGGAGCCGGTAGCCATATTACATTTTTCCTTCCACTTATTGCTTCAAAAAAAGGTATTAATGTTTTTTGTAGTGAACCAAAAACATCACAATACTTTATACCTTCTCTTAATAGAAGTCTATGGGTCTTATCATAACATATTTCTATATCTTGTGCATCTCCTTCAGCTAAACCAATAACAAACGGAGAAGGTTTTAGTTGTTTAAGTTTGAAAGGTAGCTCAAGATGACAACTATTAAAATTTACTATTACTGCATCATAAAAAGAAAAGATACTAAGTTGATCATCTATGTGCGATTGACCATGAAATATATCAGCTTGGAATAATCTTCCCACACCCTCAGCTGAACTCCATTGTCCCTCATGTTTCCCAGCAGCTCTTAAACTACCATCATGGTTAGCTCCTATAAAAGCTACATTATTAAATACGTCTATCATATGCCACTCCAGCTTTTAGACTGGCTACTACTCCAGCCGCCGTATTCTTTTACATAATTCTATAAAAAATCCTTCAATTGATCCTCTTGTAAATGTTTCTGGGTTACATTCATGTACATCGAGTATTAATTCTTTTCCATACATTATAACCCCATCATCCATGTGACTATAACTTCACGTAAACCAGCTTCACCTATTAATAGCCATATTATGATGATTACCCAAACTTTATCATATATTTTCTGTCTACGTTTTAATTTCTTATCATGTGCTTTTTGCCATTTTTCTTGGTCTGCTACTTTAGTAGTTAAACCATTCTCAAGAATATTTAATATCTTTTGTGTATTTTTATCTATAGTCTTATAATTGATTTCTAATGCTATGATACGTTCTTTGTCAGTCATGAAGCACTCCATGTTTTATAGTTTTATTAGCCGTGGGAATTTCTACAAACTCTTTCACTTGTAGCATTAGTTGAAGTTCTTCATTTCTTGCTAAACCTTCGACTCCAATTATCTTCATACCTCTTAGTAATGCTTCATAGACGTGTTGTCTATCTTCTATGAATACTGTTACTCCACTATGATTTAGAAAGTACGGCATCAACAACCTCATCTGCTGTAATTTCATACATACAAGTAGAGTATCCTAAATCTCCACAACAATAATCATTTGCCATATTTATATAACAAGGTCTATAACAAGTAGTTGCACCTTTTAACTTCTGTATCACTGTTGTATCTTTATATAACTTACAAATTAAAGCTCCGTTAGTTGGTCCGAATAAAGCAACTATAGGTTTACTTAATGCTCCAGCTATATGTAGTGGCCCAGTATCTGCTGTTACTATAATATCCATTTGATCAATTATAGTAACTAAACGCTCTATACCTATACCAACTATATACTCAATATCAACCAGACTCTTATCTCGTGCAATAGTTACTGGTCTAAATCCCTTATCTCTTAAACTTAGAGCTACCTTAATCCAACGATCAAGGGGATAAGGTCTCGAATGATCAGCTACTTCAAGTATCAAACCAACAAGTTTCTTATCACTATTTAAAAATCTTACATCTAAGTGTTTGTTATTTCTTTTTAATATTGGTATTTTTGGTTTAACATCTAATGTTTCAGCAAATATTTCTATTCTATTTTTCTTTGGCTTCCAATCTACACTTGCTTTATAATCAATATAAGGGCATTCTAAATCTACTAATTTTCCATATTGTTTAATATTTCTTAAGTAATCTTGACAGAATACATAACAATCTATAAATGTTATTGGTAGTTCTCTAAACATCCAAGCATATTGACCCGGAAAAGATATTGTTATGTCAAGCAACGGATTCTCTTTAATCAGTGTTTTAATAGCTGGAAGGATCATTAGTATATCACCCAGTCCTCCCGTATTCCTTTCTATTAATATCTTATTTTGAGGTGCATCAGGATTTAACTTAATAAAATGATATTCTCTAAAACCATCTGCTTCGAAAGCGTTATCAAAAATACCCTTCCATCCTGGAGGCACACAAATCTTTCTACCATGTTTATTAATAAAAAACTGATAAGCTTTTGACTTTTTAACTATATTATTCAATTAAACTCCTTGCAGGGGGAATCTTAATTCCCCCTGCCCGCTCGTATTACCTTATTTTGACTGAATCGAAACCAATGCTACAGGACGCAGTACATTACAGCCCCATAGAATATCACACGTACATTGTACACCTAAATAACTTGCGTTATAAGCATACAACATACGCATAGCTACTCCATCTTGCTCCTTATACGTTCCACGAGCACCTAAGCCTGCGGGAGGTAAAGCAAGTGGACGAGTTGCTAAGATCAGTCCGTTACGCTGGAAGAACATAGCGTGATATGCTGTTTCGCTTGGAGTTGTTGACACAATACGTGGGTCTGTGAAAACATCTGCTCCTGCGATACGCCCGATTGCACCCTCAGAGATAACCCCGCTCCGACCGATCCTTTCAGCACTTGTGAAACGCTCAATCGCTAACATATCCTCATCCTGAACTGGATGGATAACAAGAGAACGGTCGTTATCTTGTACCTCTCCTACTTCGAGATACCTACGTGCCTCAAGTATTCCACCTTCAGTAATTGCACCGGTTTCTGTTACAGAATTACCTGCCAAAGTGTACAAGGCAGTTAGACTTGAGTCAACTTCTTTGCTTAGCACTTTAATTGAGTCAATCATATAGCCGAGCATATTCTTTACAGCACTCTGGGCTTCCAGAATATCTTCGACCAAGAAGCTAACTTCATAGTGTTTGTTCAACAGTAACTGATGTTGTGAACCTTGAGGATTCTGCAACGTTACTGCTGAGTTTTCAACTTTTGCCGTTGCTACCAGGACTCCACGTTCGGGAATATTTAATGTATCCCCCATCCGTTGAACCATCGGCTCAAAGTTACGGTTAACCAATCGAGCCATCACTGCACCTTCATGGAACAATCCTAAAGCCAAAGATGCCCAAATTTCCGGTACAAAGATATTTTGATTGGCGATTCCCATAGTTCCAGACAATAGAACCACCTACCTTTCGCTCAAACTCCCTTCTGTGTAAACTCAACGCTGTTACACTATCAGCGAACGCAGAATTGGCGGTCTGCTAAGCCGAAAACAAATTAGCGGATTGTTTGAAACCGTTATGCTTTTTGTACAAGTTCTCCTTTACCCATACGCTCAAGTATAGAAGCGGCATTTGCTTGTATTTCCTTAGGGCTCATCGTTAGTATATCGCCTAATGAACCCTTCTTAGGATCAATGTTTGGTGATGCAAGAAGATTATTGCTAAGTAAATTAGCATTATCTTCTCGTTCTAAGAAAGCCTTAGTTGCATCTGCTACATTTAAGTCTTTCATTTCCAGCTTTGGTTTATCTTCATCCTCAGATGTATTGACTTCCATTGGAATAACTATGTGATACTTACCGGTTCCTTTACCTTTATCATTCTCAATCTCTCTGACTTCAGCAGAGTTACCAAGTAACTGTACAACTTGTGATGGGCTATGTGCCCCGTTCTTTGTTGCGGCTTCTGTTATTTGGTTAGTTACCATCTGCGTTTCAAAGAGTGCACGGTAGTTATCACTGGTCTTAGTTGCTTTGTCAATTTTACCATTTAGCTCAGATTTTAAGTCATCCAGTTTCTTTGTCATTTTCTCATCTGATGATAATGTTTCATCTTCCAGTTCAGCTATCCGAGCTTTGGTAGCGGTTAACTCTTCTTTGGTTAACTTGCTACCGTCATTAGCTGTTTCCAGTTTCTTATTAAGCTCAAGCAACTCCTTTTTTCCTTTTTCTCCGCCTCTTCCCATACCAGCATTAAAGACTTTCTGATGTAAGTCTTTGTTTAGCTTTAACAACTCTTCAGTTGTTATCTTAGTTATATCAACCAAGTTCGGGTCATCTGGAAGATATGCCCGTTGCAAAGGCAGATAGAGACTTTGACATGGGTTATACTTTGGTTCTTGCTTAACATACCATTTGTACATTATTAACTCCTTTTAACTTTCTGTATATGAAAATGATAGCCATTGTTAGGTATCTTATGATACTTTATAATTATTCCAAGTGGTTTCAAGTAGTTCTCGTAAAACTTTAATACTGCTTCCAATGCCCACCATTTTAGATTCCATGTTCTTATATCTAATGCTTCCCAACGTTCATGCGCTCCTACTACACTATATAGATGATGCCCTATTGGATACAAACGTTGCCGTTCTAATTTAGTTCTGTATACTTCTGTAATAACTGTATCACTTGCTTGGTATTGCTTAACAAATCCTGATATTGAAAACAAAGCTAATTGAATAAGTGGATCAAGTTCACCAGAATAGAACTCTTCAAATTCATTTTCAGTCTTAAAAGACACTGCTCCACAATCAATTACTCCACCAGCTCTTTGTATTTTTATTATCTTATTCTTATGTAATATTTCAGCCATTTTTCTTTTTAGTCTACTTATTAGACGATATTTTCTTATCATGAACATTAATTTCCAATGCCTTCTTATGTTTCTTAGCTTTTAACTCGGAGGTATGGGTTCCTACAACTCGTTGGGTTTGTTCGTTGTAGACAACCCATTTACCTCCGAATTTTCTAATTCGCCACGGCATTATATTTTTCCGTCCACTCTTCCATTGTCCCATTAGACCACGCAAATTGTAAATCTGTGAACATCTGTACAAGCATCTGAAAATTTGTTGCGTAGAAAGCTTGTACAACATCAACACGAGCATTTAATACTTCATCAGTTATTACTAACTGAAAAGCATCAATTACTTTATTGATATTATCCGGAGTCCACATTTCCGGTTGGGTCATTGAACATCCAATGTTTGTAACTGATACAAACACTAAACATAGTATGACAACGACTAACGACACATAATTCTTTTTCATTTAAGTACCTCCATTACTACTAATCCTGGTGATGGCATTTCAAACCGTGCTATTTCTTTGTATGTTCCTTGTTGTTTTAATTCTTCAAGAAGCCTTCCAACATTCTTTATTTCAGACACACTATCATGAAATACAACTATACAACCAGCTTTAGCTATTTCATGAATTATTAAAGCATCATTCTTAACTGTTGCATAATCATGTGCCCCATCTATAAAGGAATAATCAATCATTCCTTTATATTTTCTTAGAGCTTCATGTGTTACAGGAAGTGTACTTCCTTCCCATAACTCTTCGACTATAGCACCTTCCATATGCGGTTCTTTTTTGAAGTCTTCCCAGACTTCAACGTTACTATAACCACCTGTGATATCAACTATAACAGTCTTATGAATTTTTATGTGTTTACGCATAAATGTAAGTCTGCCACCTGAACCTATACCAATTTCAACTGCAAACTTAAATTCTCTATCTTCTAAGAGAACCATCAACTTTGCAAATTCGTGGATATGTTGTTGCATTAAGTATCCGCCTCTTGGATACCCATAACAAGTAGACTCTGATCCTGCCAAACCTATGTGTCCTTCAAAGAACTGTATTCTATCACCTGATAAGGCATTTTCCGATGACATATTTTGCCCTCTCTTCTGTTGTATGATATTTCTTTAACTGTTTTTGTATTTTAGTTATAGTTTCTGTCCACTTTTCTTCTGACAACTCTGCAACTTGTTTAATTGCAAATTCACAACTTGCTCGGTCAGAGTAATGTAGCAAATTAAACATATTTGGTATATCGTAATGAAGTGAACTTATAATTGGAATAGCTCCAGCTGCTCCAATCTCCCAGTGTCTCGGCGTATCCCATCCCGCACCAGCTGCTGACACACCACACTTAGCGGATTGTAATTTCTTAAAATACTCAGGAAATGGTAATCTTTCTGTCCCCACATATACGCCAGGTAGCCCATTAATCCATCCTCGTTGTTTATTGGACATAACCATCTGAGTGAAACAATCAAACTTCTTCCTGGAATAATCAGGCTTTGTTATTAGCTTCTTTGCTACTGAGAAAGGTAGCAATATTCCTTCGTGTCCACTACGACTAAATCTAAAATCAGCCTTCGGATACTTGATTCCGTGTACACCATCTTCTCCTTCAATTTCAGCTACTATTGATCGAGAGGCTATTGCAGCATGTATCAGATCCGTAAGTGAACATCTGTTACTTATTAATATAAGATCAAAATATCCGTTGTGAATTTTTGTAAGAATATCTGTTCTATCTGGCTCTTCCATACGGTCAGCTCTTCCAGCTTTAACTTTATTCTCTTTAGTTAAAGCCAGCATCCCAGAACAACCTTGTCCAGAACCATCTTCATTCCATAAAGGTTCGTTCTTTGGAAAGTCTACTGCATTGTACCCTATCAACTCATACATACCATGATAGAGAAACAAATCCATATAGTTCCATCCATCAGTAGGCATTAAATATAACACAGAAGGTGGGCTCATAGTTGCCATTGTCTTGCTCCGAAGTATTGTCGTTTATCTTTTTTTACAAATTCAGGAAATTGTTTTAAGTAGTTATATGGAATTTCCCATTTATGTTTAATCTTTTCCCGTTGTTCTAATATCCATATTTCATATGTAATAGTTGCTAATGGTTTAAGCCCATTTACATAATCAGGGAACGCTTGTCTATAATAAAATCTTTTTGCGGCTTCACACTGTTCCCAATGTATTCGTTTCTGTGAGGCTACTATTTCTTCCACATCTCTAATCATCCAGACAACTATTAAATCGTTCCGTTGTCCTACTTCATGTATTCTATATGAAAGATCAGGGCACTGTATTACTTTAGGAGTTGGATCATCTAACTGTTTCTTAAACAAATCAAAGTGTTCTTCTGTTCCTACTCCAATATCATCTTCGTCAATATATTTTACTTTAATATACTTAGCTATTATATGTGCCGCTATGGTCGTACCACTACGCTGGGGCCCCGTCACTGCTATTGTCTTGAACGTTTTTAGTTTGTTTAGTAGTATCAATTTCGTCGTGAATTTTAGCTAATTTGTCTGGTGATATGTTTGGTAGTGCTCTTGATGCTAAGTATTTCCTAAATTCCTTAGCAAAGGTATCACTTATATTATTGTTTAATATTTCAAAGGCTGTTGTTAATTCATTTTGATATCCTCTCACATCGAATGTCTTAGGGTATGATATTGCTACTAGCTTCTTAACATCATCTATCAACTTTGGAATACTATTAGAGGAGGACTTTTTAACTTGTTTAGCTTTTTCCCAACCATGAACCAATGCCATTATTCTTATTTCAGCCTCAGCTAAAATCTGTGCCTTAGCTGCTATAGCCTGATTAGTGTCAATTAGATCAAACTCTTTACTATCACCGCTTTGTGCAGTCTCAGAACGATAAACCATACCACTTCGTTCTAATGAAGCAAGTCTATACATTTCTCTTATAGACTTATTAATCCATTCTATAAATATTTTTGCTTGTGATGCATCCGGAGATATAAACACTGGGACGTTCGTACCAGCTTCATAAGTAAAAACTCTCTTTGCGCCTATTATTTGTATAGATTGATCTTGTTTCTTTGTTTGTACTGCTAACATACTGAATGTTTGCTCGTATAAAATTTCATCCAGTAATGAACACCAGTTAAACAGTGACCGATTGATCACCGCTATATCTTCTATTAAACTCTCACCAACTATTGATTCATTGGTAGGTTGTTCGTAGTGATTAACTACTACTATAGGAACCACTCCTAATTGATTTACTTGTGGCTCTCCAACTATAGCACCCGTTTCATCTAAAATTGTCCACTGATGTCTTTCCCATAAAATATATCTGGGCTTGCTTGTTCGTTCTACATTTGGATCGTTATCTTCCGAATGTTCTGTTTTAATTTTCACCCAATTAAAATCACCATTCTTATCAATACTCCAGTCTATAATTGTATAAGGCTTAAGTATTTTTGCACGAATATTTTGTTGTATCACCGCAGTTCCGACTATAGGTATTGGTGACTCATCAGGTTCCACAACAACATAAACTGTTCCAAATACCGCACTATACTTATTTACTAAACTTATTAATCCATCAATAGTTTTTCCATCTCCAGTGCTATTAGTTGCAAATTGTTTTAACTTCTTATCTTTTATTGTTCGACTCACTTGCGCACTGAATATAAATTGATTATAAATAGATACAATAGGCTTACAATAGTTATAATAGTAAGCTCGCTGTAATCTCTTTGAATAACCTATTACTTCTTCTATCGAGTGTTGGAATAGATGACCACCATTTATGAATTTTCTTCCACCTGTATGAGCGGCTTCAAATAGATGCCAGTCACCTACTCGTGTAGAATAATCACTGTGTCTTCGGTATATTAAACTCATCTCTCTCCTATTGACTTAAGCACTTCATTAAGTCCACCTGAAGCTTCGACACTTGTTGCTGGTCTATTACTTATAATAGAGTCTAAATTCTGGTTTACTCCTTTAATACTGTGAGGGGCTGTAGCTTCATATTCACCATCCAGAATAAACTCTTGTGCACTGGTTAACATCTTCCTTATTGCTTCCGCTTCCTTAAATGGTACGACACCTATTAATTGCTTAGCGTGTGGTTCGGAAAAACGGTACAATTCGGTTAGAATTGTCTTAGCGTCTTTTAGTTGTTGATCTTGTGACTTTTTAACTTTCATTATTAACTCACTTGTTGTTTGTTAGTGTACAAATCCCAAGCTTGTGTACTAAACACCGGCGTCTTTAGTCCTTGTACTCCTATTGCTATATCTAACACTGCATCATCTGGACATCCTGGAAGTGTCATCGCTCTTCGTCCTCTTTCATCCCAAACGATAGTATATAGTTGTTGCAGTGTTATTTCTGATCTTATGATTAATTTCTGTTTGCGTGTTTCTTGCTCTAAATCCGTAAACAGTAGAGTCTTTTGTTTGTCGCTATTTGTAGGGAAGCCTATCTCTTCTCTTAATTCTGGTCTCCCTGGAATACGTTGGGTATGATAATAGATGTTTGGGTATCCTACTTCTTCCAGTAACAGGCAAGTCGCTAATCCGAGTCCTACGTTCTCCGGTATCTGCATAGCCCAGTTGTATATCTCTCCGTACTTGCACAGTATCCTCGCAAACTCGTCTGGACGCCATCTACCATATATGTGTGCCACCTGTTCCCAATTGCTCCTCGAAAGTATTGATCCAGAACATGCGCATCCTTCTATTCCACCACCCGCTGTGTCGCTTGATAGTATAAACTGCTCATTCGGTAAAGCGTCTCTGAATATGTTCACACCTTGTTGTGTATGTTTCCTCGGTGTAAGTATTAAATTCTTATATACTGCTAACGATTCCTGATTGAAATACGATCCTTCGCTTACTTCAAAACATGTATTAATATCTATCGGATACTGCCTATTAAAATCACTTAGTGCCTTCTCATCCCCACCTTTATCACTTATCTTGTATCTCCGCCAAGCAAGTTGTCCAGCAGTAACATCATACTTGCTCACTAAATCCTGTTCATCTTGTGATAGTCTTCCAATCCATGCTAAGTTATCTAAATTTACACGTTTTCCGATAGCTCTTTGGAATAGTGGTAAGTCTGGGTAGAAAATAAAGGTGTACTCTTCATGTATAAACCACGGATAGAAGTGTAGCTTGTATGATGACTTCCCTTGTAAACAGTCTCTAACTCTCTTCGCCATATCCCGTTGTCCATTAGGCGTTGATTCGATAACCAGTATTCCACCCGCTTCTGGATGCGGTACACATTCACTTAAACTGTCATACGTTTCTCTTTGATATGGGTAGTATTCATATTCGCTCAATAAGCCGTAGTTTATACAATCACTTCTTCCCGTTTTTACTGCTTGTGTTGTGCTTAGTCCACAAGGCAGAACCATAATGCCAGATTTTATCTTCGGAAATCTTAACTCGTTAACATTATCTATATCAATTAATGGTCGGAATTTTAGCTTTTTACCGGTCTTCTCGTTAATCACGTATTCCGGCATATACTCGTGAATAATCTTAAGGTTCTGTAAGGCTCGTTTAGCTGATTTGGCTTCTTGGAATATTAACCTAAATTCATATCCCGTGTTAAGAATTGTATTAATGTATCCACGTCCCAAGTGACAGGTAGTTTTACCTATTTGTCTTGGCTTTACTTCAAGATCTCTATTGGAATAACGCTCTCCGTATAGTCTTTGTTCTAACCAGGGTTTCCACTTGCCAACTCCTTTCCCTTTAAGTCTACAAAACATTAACTGTTCGCAAGCATAAAACCAATCTTTACCGTCTACAATCCTTTCTATATCAATTCGTGGAATCATTCGCTATAACCATTGCTTCAAGTGATCCTTCGCTCGCTCCTTCTGATTCGTTTAAGTTCAGTCGTTTTCCCAGAGCTAACATTGCACACGAAGCCGAATGTTTAACTTTCTCATCGTCCGATTCTAAGTTTTCTATTAATACTTCTAAGGCTCTTTCTTGTGCGTAGATAGTTCGCATTGCACATCTTCTTGTGACTGTATTTATTGCTTCTCTTGTTAAAAGTACATCTTCTGCGTGTTCTGTTATAAACCCATGTTTCGATAGTATAGGTTTAATTGTTCTATCATCGAAACCTACTCGTGCAATTTCCTTGATTAACTCAGAGAAATTTCTTTGTAGTATAAGATCACCCATAATATAAGATAACAAATAACGAGTTAAAATGCAAGAATTTTCTTACTTTTTAAGGGGTATACGTAATGAATAAGGGGGTGGGATAACGGGTAAGGATAGGATAGTATAACGTGGGATAATGTGAATAAGAACACAGTTTAATATGTTAGCACTTTAACAATGTTAAACTATTGTTCCTACTGGATTTAACTTTCGTGTTAATACATATCATTTTCCTATTTTACACAGTTTTCACAGTTTCACAGTAAGTTGCTATTTTTTATCAAGTTAGCCCCTGTTACCTACTAAACATATCCTTAGAAAACACCTCTCCGACCGTCTTTCCCTGAGACTCAAAACGTCTCAAAACATTAATAAATATTTCACTTAATAACATATTATACCGTATAAGCTCTTATCTGTTGCTTAATTTTTCAGGTCAAGTTCAACTCAAAAAAAATCCCAAACACATGCAAAAAAAAGATAAATATATAAATAAATAACATATATAAGTATATATATATACTATACTTATACTTATATATGTATATGTGTGTAAAATAGAAACACTAAATGTATTAACATTTTTTTAAGTGATTAATTTTATTGAATTTAGGTTGTTATTATTCCAACAAGAAAAAGCCGGCACGCTTTTTGATGCGCACCGGCTTAATCGTTCTGACTATCTACATACTTCTTACATACACAGCCATAATAACTAATCCAATTACTCCAAGAATCACTTGTGCTAAGTGAAACAGTGCTATTGTAGTACACGCAAAGATAGCCAGTATAGCTACTTGTTTCATCTAAGTTCCTCTCACTTTAATTGTATAGTTGCTATTACGACTTATCATCTCCAGTTTATATTCCCACACTGTTCCAAGTGTGTCATCTGTTAGTGTGAAACAGTGTCTACCTTTGTAGAATATATAGTACTTTCTCATGGAATCCTTACCTCCTTAATATAGTTGCTTACTTCTACAGGCAACTCATTTAGATAGTCTTTCATAATCACTACCTGTCTGTTATCAAGTTCTTCTTGTTCAGCTATACAGGATGCACAAATGATCCTGTTATCTGCTCGTGGTGGAACGTACTGTTCTTCTACAGTATCGTCACACCTTTCACACTCTACCATCTCCCCTCCTACAATTTTAGTATCTTGGTTAGCCAGTATACAACCTTCATTATGTAGTCTATTCCTTGCATAATTAGTTCCTCGTGGCTATACATCTTACGTCATGAAAAAAGAACTGGTATTCTGATTTTGTTTCCAGTTCTTTCTTTACCCGTTTATATAGTTCTTCATTCATATAAATGGGTAAGCCATTAAAAGCATAGATAGTTATTCCATGCTTACGAATTTTCTTACGCTTAAATATTCCCATAGTCTCTCCTTCTTATTAGGAATTTTTGCATATTGACTTATGTACACATGAACTTGTGTACTTGTATGTTCTTATGTCAAAGATCGTTATTTGTTTAACAGGTCATCCCGGCTGCTTTTCACTTGACAACTAAAATTATAAACAATGTTCTAATTTTATATAGACTTACTAAAAAGCCGATGCTTTGTTGCATCGGCTTAAGTAGTAACTAAGCGAACTGTTATTTGTTTGTCTTAAGTTGTTCGTTTAAGCCGGTCAAAACGGCTTATTTACCTTTTGCGGATGCTTTGACGTTCAGATCGTTACCATCCTTATCGAATGCCTTGACATCCTTCCAACCGGCTTTCAGTAATGTACCGGCTTTCTTGATTGCACTTGATTCTGTGCGTAAACGAATCATTTCTGTTTTGTCTGAAATTGGATTCGTAAATTCCACAGTAGGCAAGGGGGTAAGTGAAAGTTCTCGTGCCTTAGTTTGCACAAGGATTGCTTGCCCGGTTTCAGTCAGTTCGGGATGCAGTTTAACTAACTTGGCAAGTGAATCCTTAAAGAACTGTTCGCTTGGCTTGTCACCTTGCCTGCAATCCGATGTTTCGATGACTTTACCATCGAAGTTCAGAATGAATATGCGCAAAGATTGTTGTTCATCCCATTGATCATATACAGTTACTTGGGATGCTTGCAAGTTCTTTGCGGATTCGGGATTTAGTTGTATCTTATTCATTGTTATACCCTTTCTTTGAAGGTGTATAACAGTTCGCTTAGATTGTCAAAGAGCAATAGCTTACACTTTCAATATAAGACTGCAATAACTATACCACTTATAAATATATGTTATTATTGAAGTTAAGTGTGTGTATCAAGACAAAAGTATAGTTTTCTAAGTAGTTGTTTTTATTAACTATATGATTATTCATTTATACTTGATGTTTTCGATTCGCTACACAAGATCATAAGTTACTGTTAATACTTAGGTTAGTGTGTATCGTTATGCTACATAGCAAAAAGAATATGTAGCATAACGATACACATTCTTTTCGATTGTCTGTTTGTTCAGTATTTCTTAGCTACTTAGCTTGTCTTATCAACGGATAGGTTGTTTCCTTGCTCCTGTTAAATTGATAACAGATTGAACCCTAACTCGTACCCCCCGTCTTAACGCCAAAGGAGGTTGTCTGTGTAAGTAGCTGTTATTTTTACAGAAAAAATATTTTTCCGTCATTTTGTAACACTTTTACATGTTATATTTTCAATTGATTTAGTATTCAAAGTGTTAAAAACTACGGCTTGTTTTAGTATTTCAAGCATAGTAGGTTTTTCTTGTTTTGTATCATCCCATTTATATTTTATAATTATTTGTTCTATTTTGATCATAACTACTCCTGTTCAAGTTTAATAGTTATAAAAGGAATACCTATAACAAGTGTCCTACGTTTTGCTTCTTCCAGTATTTCGAGCATAGTTGGTTCTCTTTCTAACTTGTCATCATATTCATATTTATCTTTCTTATAATTCATTCATCGCCTCCTTGTAATCTTGTAAAATTGGACAAGTGTCTGTATGGTAGTTAATATCAGGTGATATACACTCACCACATTCTTTACAGAATGTGTCTAAGTTATTCTGCTTCTCCCACTCCAAAAAGTCAACGATACTACTCTCCCTCTTACCAGTGATTAAACTAACAACTGCCCGATACTGTTTAACTACGATTCTTAAATGACTTATCTCATCCATTATGATACCATATTTTTTTGTTGTTTTTTATTGCGTATTTTATTTCATTATCGGTGCTCTTACCTATGTACCCGTTCTTATTTATTACATAGATCCAACTACTTCTGTCTATCTTGTCTAAATGTAATCCGTCTAACATCTCTTTAACTTCTGGTATAATATTCCAACCATCTGCGTGCCCAAAGAAACCAACTGTTAAAACTATAAAATTGTCTAATGTTAGTTGTTTATTTACTTCTATATATTCGTCTTTGAATTTAGTAGAGCCACAAATAGTAACTATCTTATACTCGCAAATTGTATCCGGTTGTACTAAAAACCAGTTAATTCACAGCAACATGTTCCTTTAATACAAAAGGTACGCTCTCCACATCTCTTAATCATTCTTATACTACACAAAATATCAGGTTGTTGTGGTTTCTTTGTTAGTGTACATTCTCCTACAGTAAAATTAGGTGCATTAGGATGCTTGTGTACTACTTGATTAGAATACATTAAGCAGTTCTTACAGGTTTTCATATTTCACACTCTTCCAAAAGATTAGATGTTACTTTTAATATAGTTATACCTTTATCATCTATTTCTCCATCAGGGGTAGTCTTGAGATTACCTTCAGCTACTAATACATGTAGTTCTTCAATTACTTTATCTACAGTTGGTTCACCTTCTACTACTACAAAGGCATATTGTACTTTTAATTCACATATTCCTATTAGCACTATCTCACCTTTATTATTATTTTTACTTCGTCTCCTGTTAATAAGTGTTCTATCTTCCCACCACTCCATAGAACAAAATCGTCTGCTATATCTTGTCTTGCTGTACACCAAACGAACTTATAACTTAACGTAACAGACTTTAATAACCGCTTACCGTATTCTAATCCTCTTATCTCCGGAATAACACTCAGATGACATAACTTTGCTTGTTCTCGGTCGAATACGGCAAGCCCTTGTATAGTATTATCTAATCTAATGACTTGTATTCTCTTAATACCACTTTTAACGTCTGGAATAACTTTACGCTTCCACCATAGACCTATTCCAGGGTATAGGTGTTCATATTTTTGTAGATGTGTTGAAATATCGCACATAGCTATGTTCCCGTTCTAAAAGTATTAAGTCATCTATAGTTTTACCTAAAAGCTCTTGTCCTTGTTTAGTTATTTGTTTTATCCTATCATCATCTATTGTTTTCTCATAATTAGTTGAATAAGTTACAAATACAACATTATCACGGTTTTCAAAATTAAATTCTCGTGGTAATATAGATGCTTTTTGGGCAGCTTTCAATGATTTAAGTAACAGAGCATCTGAGATATAAACTATTCTTATCGTAACTGTTTTATTAACTATGAGACAATGTTTGTCTGCAGGTACTGTTAAACCGATATTTCTCATTTCTTTTTCTCCCATACACGTGTTGAATCATCTAATGTAACAAGTTCGTATTTAACTTGACCAGTTAGACAATCTATTTGACCTCTTTTATAGAAGTAGTCTGTTGGAGTTACATATAAAGCAAAGGCAAGTAGTAGTACGCCAACAAGAAATCCTATAGCAAAACTTATTGCTTGATCGTATGTAAACATCATTCGCTCCTTTAGTTAGTTAAAGGGAACGGCTTTCACCGTTCCCTCCCTCCATGTTAGAAAATGGCGTCAGCTGCGGCGATTGTTTCCCAAGATTGTACGCCTGGGTTACCTTCATACAACTTAGCTCCTCTTTCCTGAGCCTTCTCTTCCTTCTTGTACTTGTGCTTGATGACCACTGGATCATCAGCACCTACGAAGAGTACCCTGTTGTAGTAGCCGGTCTTTGTTCCGACTATAGCCTGAGCAAGAACCAGGTCTTGGATGACGAAAGCTGGAGTTGGGAAGTGTGTCGCTTTGTATGCTTCCGCCTTTCCCCAAGCTTCTTCATCTGTGTTATCACCCTTACGGAACTTGTAGAAGATTTGTTCTGTTTCTTCGTGAACAATGCACAGTGTTCCAGTAATAGGTGGGTGTTCTGCGGACTCTTTTGCGCTCATACTCGTACTCCTTTCGGTTGTGTTAATGGGCTATATTGCCCGTGTTTGGGTTATATATTAGAAAAAGGACAATCTTCTTTGTGACCGGTTCGAGGATCTATTCCTTGATCTCGTAATGTTATCCAAGCTTCAAGGGCAAAACTACCTACTGGAGATTTGAAGTTACGTATGTTTTGTTTACATGATACACATATTCCAATACCGTATGTTAACTCTTTATATAATTTAGTATTAATAGGTCTTTCTTTAGTTTTTCTTGGTTGTAACATATCAGCAACTTGCCTCAGAGCTGAAGGAGTGCTACTATATCTTAAGTGTTTTAGTTTTTCAAATTGTTCTCTACTTAAGCAATTATCCATTTCTATATCAACTTCTATATGTACAGTAGGTTCAAGTGTTGTTTGAGATATAGAATGATTTATGTTAGCTTTTATTTTCATGATTGTCATTATTCCACTTGTTCAGTCGGATTAATGAAAAGTTGATATGTGAATTCGTGTATATTAGTATTGCATGTAAACTACAAACTATAGGTTGGTCTTTAGGTAGTTCTTCAATCAACTCATCAGTTAATATCTTAGCTTCATTGAGATGATCGAGAAGTTGTTCTATCTTTTCTTGTCCCATTAGTTAACCTTTTTGATATAGAGATAACCGTGCTTATGTTTTTGTTCTATCTCTTTGCATCCAGATGATAGACAAACCCACTTATTCTTATCAAAAGTAAGAACACTTTTACAGTGTGGACAAATTACCACTACACCTTCAGATGACTGAAAATATAGAGCTTTCTTAAATTTATTCATCTTTTTTCCTAAGCATTATAGAAGCGTTTGATTTTACCCATGTCGAACCACTTATTTTATATGTATCTCTTGCGTCATATATTATTACGTCATTACTATCGGGTGTTTGTATCCAACCAGTTGAAGTCATTGTGTGATCGTGATATCGGTTTACAAGACAAAACTCAGCACTTAATACTCGACCCATAACTAACACTCTATCATGCCACAATCGAGGATCATAACCCACAGCAGAGTTAATCCACTCAGCACTGTTTATATATTCCAAGAACTGAACTTGACATTGAATCGGTCTTATCGCTTCCCACTCATTAGGGTTTATCGTTTGCGCTTCTGACTTCGCATAAACCAGTAAGCAGGTCGTCCAGGCACACCAATACATGATGTTTCTAACTCTACTGTTAACTTGCCACATATCTCTCCGTCATCATTTTCTACTTCGATTGTTATAGGGTAATTAGGAACTATAGATCGAACCATGTTGTCTTTACTTGTTATTTCTGTTCCTTTATAGATTGCTCTCACTCGTAGTTCTAATATTAGTTCTAATTTCATAGATTAATAGGTTTATCAGGTAGTGCACCAACAAGTTTAATATCTTCAACTTTTACAGGCTTATCGTTTTCATAGTTTAGAATTACTCCTAAAGCATCTAAACAACTGTACATAGAGCGTTTTAGATCATAACCTGGAACGAAAGCCGGTTTATCACAACTTATTCCAATGAGTTGTTTTATTGTTTCTTTTGGATCTACACCTGAACGTAGTGTTATACTGATTATTCGTCCCATAGATTCGAGGAAGCTCTGTCTACAGCACCCAGCTTTTCCGTCAGTCTTTAGGAACACTTCGACCACTTGACCAGATTTCAATTTAGATAACACTACATTAATCTCACCACATCCCATAGTTATTTTATGGGTTACACTTTTTAGTTGGATTGGTCTCTTAGCAACCTTCACTAAACTCTTCGAAATGAGCTGTTTCTTCGTCATTTCTTAGCATTTCCTTTATGAATACACTCATTCTACAAACCATAAATGGTGAGCTGACTATGGCTTTATCTATAGCCTTGTCTACTCGATCCAATTCGGCTTGTTTTCTCTCCAGCTTCTTTTTCAGTTGGTATACTTCCAACTTTGATTGAGCCAGAGCTATTTTGATACTGCTATATGTTACTCCCATATGTCTTTAAACTCATCTTGTGTTAATTCAATATCCATTTTTACTAAAGCTATACCAATTATAGTTATTATTAGCTCTTTATAGATAGTCCCACAATTATCTGACTGATCTAAACGAAGTGCTTCAATAAAGAAATTAAGATGTCTTTCCATACAAGAACAATGATCATTTATAACTGTTTGAACTACGTGTTGCATTGTTATGTTTTTTAAATTCTTTTTTTCAAGTAGTTCATCTATTCGTGGATCACTATTTGCTTCACAAATACTATCAAGTTGCTCTTGCAATTGAGCAAATGCAAAGTGTTTTCTTGATTCTAATTTTGCTAATGCTATGTGATTCATAGTTCTGTTCTCTCCTGTTATTATTCTCTTCGATCCCAATATCTTCTTGCCCGTTTGATTATATATAAACCACTCTCCCAATAGACTTCACTGCATCGAGAACAGTCTGTTTTAGATAGAGCGAGTTTTTTTAATTTATCGTAGGAACCTCTATTATTCATTACCCAATGTGCAATTTTGTTGCTGGTAATTCCTATTGTGGTTTTTTCTGAATCCGTTTGAAAACATCTCCTTATTTTTAATTTTCCCCTTTTACATGATTCAATTACTGGCTTAAAGCCTGATTTAAGCTTATAAACATTTGAATCAGACTCTAATTCTATACCTCTATACATTAGCTCATTAAAAAATTCATTTTGACTTACATATAATTCACTATCAGACGGTGTGTAAGAACTGAAGTAAATATCCATAATTGAATTTGCGGCGATGCCAATCCAGTCTATGTGTCTCGCTACAATAACCTTCATCGAATTATTCCCAGGACTGCTCTCAAACCAATTATCTGTGATTCTATTTGCTTCCAAGCACTCATCAATTGTGCTTACATTAAAATATATCCGTACCCCGTTTTTTTTCAAAGCCCTAAGATCTTCTTCCTTTATGCTTGGGGAAACGTTTATGCTAATCATTCCATCATAATTAAGAGAGTTATTTTTGTATCTATCATCAAAAAATTCCTTCCAACCATAATCTGTAGGATCCCCCATTCCATACAGCATTATATTTGGTTGATACAATTCCCATGTTGCATCAAATAATTTTAATATATGGTGCAACTCATCAAAGGGCATTATCTCATTTTCACACGTTGTGGCTTGACATTGTAATTGACAGGAAGTATTCCCGCATCCTTTAACGGTTTCAATAAAAACACCAATATCCCTGGGTTGTAAACTTTTATTTTTGTTAAGCTCAAGCCAAAAACTGTTCCAAGATAAATCCTTTTTTGCCTTCTCTCTTATGCTACTATTATATTCACAACAACCTAACGATCCACACATAATTATAACTCTGTCCTCTCCAACCAGTTAGTGGTACTTGTTTCTATGTCAACTGTTATAGGTACTTTGAAGCCCTTATATTCCATTAACTCTCGTATCATTGGAATAACTTCATCATACTCATCTTTATGTACTTTGAATATAAGTTCATCATGTATTTGATGAACCATTTTAGATTGTTTGTTGAGTAGATAACTATCAAGTTTCAACATACTATCTTTAATTACATCAGCGGCGGAAGATGATGCGACATACTGGAAAGCCATCCATTCCATAGTAGCTGGTAAACGTCTTATTCTACCAAAGTGATTCTTAACCCAACCTTTCTCACTTGTTATTCTTTCAGCGAATCTATTAAACACACGTATTTGTGGGTAGGCTTTATGATATTGTTTGACAAGATAAGCGGCAAAATCTTCATAAGTTAGAAAAGCTTTGTCTATTTTAACTTGATCCTTAAACAATAACTTAACTATTGCTTTAACGCCACCACCATAAAGTGATAAGAAATTCAATGTCTTACCGAAGTAACGATCTTCGCTATTTATATCTTCTTTCCCATACATTAGTTGAGCGGTTAATTTATGTGGATCGCCTCCTTCGAGAAATATGTCTATTAATGGTGTTATTTCCGCATAACAAGCTCCTATTCTTAACTCTATTTGCGCATAGTCTGCAAATACGATCGTCCAGTCCTCTCCCCAATTAACAAATCCACCACGTACCATTGCCCCGATATCCAAACCAAGCACTCTCTTCTCGTGTTTTGGCAGGTTTTGTAAATTGGGGTCTGAACTGGATAATCTACCGTTAACAGCTCTATGTTGGTGTAAATTGGTTTGTAGGATAGAGTTATCATCGCTTTTTATCATTATTGGAATTATATATGTGTTTAATATTTTGCTTAATGTACGAAATGTTCTTAGTGCTCTTGTCCATTCACAGTCATAGAACTCTTGTAATGTTAAATCATCTACTACTGTTGCGCCTTTTAATGTTTTCTTAATTGGAGTGAATCCGAGTTTGTCAGTTATTATTTTTGATACTTGAACAGAACTATTAACATTAAACTTCTCACCACCTAAGTCGTTCAATTTTTTCTTGAGATTAGCCATCTCAAGTGTAAGTTCACCGGCTTTATTAGCAAAGTAATGTAAGTCTGTTTTTAATCCTACCGATTCTATTCTACGAAGAACGGGTGTTATTGATAATTCCCTACCATACGTCTTTCTTACACAATCACGATAAACAGTTCCCTCGACTTCACAATCAGCTTTGAAGCGTTCTTTTAGTTTTTCTCTAAGTATAAGTGTAGCTAATGAGTCGTTGCAACCATAATCACTCATCTTATCTGAAGGTATATCAGACCAATTAATTGCATCTTCAGCTGTACAGTCTTTATCTATTCCAATATCTTTAATTATTTTATGTAGTTGTTCTTCCAAGTAGTTAGCAGAAGGATGTATAAACTCTTTTGCTAACGGTTTAAGTTGTTTGTTTTTTCTGTTTTCATCTATACAATATACCATCAAAAGTGTATCTTCAAAACCTTTTAATTCTATATCCTCGTTATTAAGCATATGCATTTCAAACTTGCCATGATGACACACTTTTGTTATATTTTCATTTTCTAATAATTCTTTTAATTTAGGTTTTATCTTTTTGAAATCTAAATTACCGCCTGTCTTGTGTCTTAGTGGAAAATAGAATCCTTTATATTCTCCAGCAAGTGTATAAGCTACAGAAAAACCTATTATATGATTAGTTTTGTAATTTAATCCAGTTGTTTCTACATCAAAAGCTATTATTCCACACCGAAGACAAACATCTAAGACTGCAATAGCCATGTTTGTATCTGTTATTAAAGCCATAGATCCAAGTGGAACATAATCTTCTTCTTTTATTTTTGGATCTCGTTTCTTTTTTTCGGGTGGATTAATTAATAACTTTATATTCTCAAATTGTTTTATTAACTTATCTGTCTTACCACCACCATAGAAAGTAGAGGCAGGATGGTATGTTACAATAACTGTTTTTCCATTATAATCCCAAGCATTAGCAGTAAGCGATCCCATATCCTTATCTAAGTTAAGTAAAGTTGAAGCGGCTGTTTTTCCCAAACATACGATGATTTTAGGATCAATGTAGGCTATTTGTCTATCTAAATACTCTCTACATGCTTCAATTTCTTCTTGTGTAGGTTTCCGATTCTTAGGCGGTCTACATTTGACAATATTAGTTATAAATATATCACCGCTTTTTGTTAGTGTTCCTCTACTTAACCCAATATTCTCTAACATATTATCAAGTACATTACCTGCTTTACCTACAAACGGAATACCTTGTGAATCTTCATTAGCTCCAGGAGCTTCTCCTATAAATAAGATTCGAGCACTTGTATTCCCTTCTCCGAATACTGTATTATGTCTTTTTTGACACAAGTCACATTTAGTACACTTCTCTACTTCTTTTCTTATCTCTGTGAATTTTGTTACATTGAGTTGTTTGGTTATATCAGCATTTGGATCATTGGTACTAAGACAACATATTTCCCAGTAACTATCTTTGTTTACACCAGTTCTCTCACACCAAGTAGTAAGAGCTTCATCTAATGACTCAGCTTTCACTGAGTACTCATTTTCTGGAGCGAGGGCGCCTGGTACTTCAGGAGTACCACCAACCATTTCTGCTATTGTGTAATTGTACATTATCTCCAATACCTCACTTTATTTATATAATCACCGTTTGGTTGTACTAATTGTTCCATAACTAAAGGAGCTTGTTTTGCAACTAAACTCTTTAGTTTTTGTTGTAGTTCCCATGTGTCTTGACTATAAAAATAACCATATTCCAATGTGTGTTGAGTTAACTTATCATAAAAAGTACACCACCTGAAAAATAAGTTAAATGGTCTTAATACAAAGTATTCTTTTAACTCTACCATGTCAAAAAAAGCAAAGCCGTAGAACAACCATAAAAACGGTACATTTTCATTTTGTCTAAACTTGAACATCTCGTCAAACGCTAAACCAATTCTAAGATGTTTCATCACCTTTAAGAATCGACTCCAACCGTGCGTAACCACATTCATCAGTTAGGTTATCTTTCTTATGTTTATGTGATTCTCTTACCAATTTAACTGACTTTAATATAATAGCTATTTCTATTGGAGTTATTATATGCCCGCATAGAATAGTTGCAATTGTAGCTATATTTCCAAATGACTCTTGTACACTACCATACTCTTGCTGTCTTATTCCGTCTGTAAGTTCTCTTGCTTCTTCGAGGATAGTTTTACTTATTTCTTCAATATTAACTTCTTTTATTAGTGTCATTAGTTCTTCGATTTTACATTTATCACAATATTGTAATACGTGGTTAGCCGGCTTATCTGGTAAACTATAATTAGCTTTATAGTCACAGTTGTTACATACTAATGTGTATAGTTTTATCATAAGTCACTTGCTCTTTCTTTCCAACTACCCAACAGCTTAATGAATGCTGGTGTTTTTATATGACCAAGATTTCTATATCGTTTTAGACACTTGTTTTTTACAAGTAGGGTTCTTATAGATGCCGCACCTTCGTAATTCTCACCGGTATAATCCATTATATCTTCTACTTTAATAGCATTTAATTCAAGTAAACCATCTACAAAGTCTTTTCCGTATGCTTGTAAAATATGATCAACTGCATTTGAATCCTTAACATGATCACTCTGGGCTTTAACTACACTAAATGCGTCATACTCCAACTTGTTATATATAGCCGATAAAAAGTCATAAGCAAGAATTACGTGTTCCGGTTTTATTATTACACTATCACCATCTTCAGTGGAATAAAGTCTACAGGCGATTGCTACACAGATACGAGCTAATTTTATCCTTGCTTCGTTAGGTTCAATTATTGGTATTTCCGAACTATATTCTCTACCAAGTATAGTTGCTGTTTTTAATATTAATTTCTCTGCTTCTACTGTAAATTTAACTTGATCTTCGTTTCTGCTCCACGTCCACATTATTAGTTTATTACAAAGATCAGATTTGTATATATGTTTAACTTTTTTTACATTAAATGCGTTGATTATCTCAACTGGAACATCATTAGTTTTTGCAACTAAACAATAATCAAATCGAGCTATATCTTCCGGTTTACCAATTAAATCTTTAATAGCTTGTACCGAATAAGTATATGAACTAAGTCCTCTTGTTCCTCTTGGATTTGCTATCCATATAAGTCTGACTCTTGCTAATGTTCGCTCTTTACGAATTTTTGCAATTTCAGCTATTCCTGAACTTCTTATTCCAGATAGGTCACTAATCAGTTGATCTTCCATTCCTGAAACTTCGTCAAGAACGACCAAACGCTTATCGTTAATCGGTAATATTCCCCAATTAACCATCCAGACGCCATTGTGTTGATTAAGACCACCGATTAAACCTGCCTTACTTGTATTTTCACCTATTATAAGTTCACCAGCACCATAATGATTTATTAGTCTTGTAGCTATTTCTGATTTGCCTGTTCTCGTATCTCCTATTATCAATATATCCAACCAACCTCGTTGTATTCGTGTTCCCTTAAAATTAAAAGACAAGACTGAGTGGAATGCCAAATCCATTCCCATATGTAGAAGTGGTCTGTCATATATCTTAGTTACATTATATGTTAAATCTTCGTAAATAGCCAGTAACTTTTTACCTTCTTGGCTCTTGAATATTTTAGTCATCCTTATGTCGCTTTTTGCTCATATAAGTCTTCATATAAGCGTTGTATTCTTTTTTGTTCTTACTTCTCCACTTTTTACAGGCTTTATGATTCTGTTGCTTATATAATTCAGGATCAATATTAGCTTTATACAACATTGCTCTAAATGCTTCGACTAATCTGTTTCTTGGTGTTGTACTTCGCCTAAAGTTCTTTTTAATGACTAATTGAATCGCTCTCATTAATTCTTTATCTTCCCATATGCGTCCTGGAAAGTCTCTACAATTAAAACAAACCTCATATTTTTTATATCTGTATGTATCAATAAATACTCGTCTTGAATGTTTAATACAAGGTAGTGCAGGTATACAATTCTTATATAGTTGCATAATAGTATAGTAACATAAAATAGTTAGCGGTTTTTTACCAATATACGGACAATTAATTGTTCCTCGTTTAATTATTATGTCGTCTATATTAAGCATTCGGAGGTTAATTCTCTAAATCTATCCACTTATCGTACAATTTGTCTATAGCATCTGCTACAAATTTAATAGTTACAGAATCTGGTCTCATGGAGAGGGTTACACGATGAAAATCATTGCACATAACTCTCTCCATTTTTATATCCACGCTGTCCGACACAAGTTTATCAAGTTCGGGGGCAAAAAAACCAAAGGTGAAATTCGCAATCTTTTTCCAAGCGTCTTGTTCAAAGCCGCCGCTCCCATACATAAAATTTATATTTGCCATTACCAGCACGCTCTTATGATTGGCTCGCCCTTGACAGCTCTCTATTGTTTGTAGTTCAGGGAACCGGTTTAAAGCAACTATTACCGGAGCTATCCCCTCGTCCACTTCAGTATTCACCTTTACAAACACTTGTCGGTGTTTATTAGTCATTATTTCCACTACCTTAAAAATAATAAACACATAAAATTGAAAGTTATAGCTATGTATCTTATTAGGGTTGAAAGATTGTTAGCTTCTTCCGCCATTTTTCCTCCAATACAAAGTTATCTATTTCCGAGTTTGTTTGACTAATTTTATGAATTACCAATGTAGCATATTGTGATGTTGGATCAGATGTAACTATTCCTTCACAGTCGTACATCTTATTTGCTTCGGCTTCGTGTTGTAAAATGAAACCTTGAGCGGTTGTTGGTTTATCTTCTCTGGCATGAGCTATCGAGATAGGTGTTTGTAATTGAACACGAAACATAGATACTAAGTTTTGTTTCTCTATATCTACATTGCTACATTTAGGCATTAAAGCAGCTTCTAATAAATTAATTTGTAATTGGCGGTCACTTATTCCAGCAAATTTAATCAGTTCTTTATTGCTGAAATCTATACTTATTGGTTCACCTAATATTGGACAGGTTTTACAACTTTTATTTGCTCCCGGATTAGTACATTGAAGTTTGACTCTTTTTGGTATAATATAAGGATCAATGTCTCGTCCTGTTACAAGAACCTTTGTCTTAATAGCATGTTCAAAAAACTCTGGATTCTTAAGTTCATTCAAAGGTACTTCGACTGGTATTTCAGTTGTTACGTCTGTCTTATCATGTAATACTTTACCTGCTTTAATTGCTTTCTTTACATCTTTTATCGTTTTTCCTTCATTAACGATAAATTCTGTTAAGTCCTTATTGGGAGCGGTGACAGGTAATGTTACTTTTACTATTTTCTTAGCTACTTTTCTTAACATTAAAAAGATTCGATTAGTAGCTTTTTCTCCTGCTGTATCTATGTCATGTATAATGTAAACTATTTTGTTATTAAATCTTCCCAGTGATTCTTTAGGAAATGTTCCTTCGGCTCCAGTTACTGTTAAGGCATTTAATCCAAGTTGACAAGCTAATATTGTATCTTTTTCACCTGAGCAGAAATAAATTTCATCATGGAATACATTCTCATACGGAAATAGCGTTGGTTTATTTACCCCTGTCACACCTATTGTTTTAACTTCTGTAACGGGATTATATTTTCTTATATTAACAAGTTTACCGGCTACATATATAGGAATCCATATTCTTATTCCATCCCAACCAAGCTTAAAGTGTTCAATAGTTTTATTTGTTATTGTACAATGAATAGATAAATATTTAAGCATTGATTCTGTTTTTAATAGTTGACTATGTTTTCTATTTACTTCAGCCTCAGATAATTTAGTCTTATCAACTTTTCTAATAGTATTCGGTACTTCTTCTCCTAATAGATTTAGAAAAGACTGTACATTTCCGCCTTCATTAGCTTCACAACTTGGGTTGTGACATTTGAATAAACCATTAGAGATGTTTACAGTAAATGGTGCTCCAGTTTTAGATAGATGAAAAGGACAAGGGGCATCTAACTGTTCACCACCCACTCTATATTTGTAATCCTCTAATCTTGATTCGTATATTTCTTTAATCGTTGGCATTAGATAAGGCACCAATCTTCTACTATTACTATAGGTATTGTTTTATATAATTCTGTTGATGTACTGTCTATAATTTCATAAGCGGTTTGTTTAGTTATGATAGCATCTATTATTTCTTGATCACTAAACGCTTGTTCATCGTTGACTTGAATCATTATCTTTATTGCTCTTGACATTATACTGTACCTCATGTCTTAGTGTTTTTGGATCTTTTAAGTCCTTGATAGCTTGTACAAAACTATCTCTTGTTTGCTTTATCATTGATTTGTTGTTCACAGCTTTTGCTCCGCTTGTAAATTGATAATTACAATTAAGACATTTATACCCAATACATAATTTAAATTTTCTAAGTACATTAGGTAAATGAATAGTTCTGTCAACTAATAAAGATTCTGTATTTGTACTGTTACAGTTTGGACATATATTCATATTAATTCCTTATTAAAAGACAGAGCCGGAAACAGTTTAGATTCACGACACGCTTGAACCCTCTGCTACTTAGGACAGATTGAATAAATAAAGTTACGAATAGTCGGACTTTATTTACCGTTTCCATTTAATCAGCATCCGCCGAACTGAACTCTGTCTATTTTAATTGGCGCAACGGCGGGTGATCCTTTAGGTGGAGAGAACGATACCTAAAGGATCACCCGTTAATCCGTTGCAGTGTGTTTACAGTTCGTCACCCATTCCTGGTGACTCTGCAGGTGGTGCTCCGATAGAAGATGCGTTAGCTACATTCGCATAGATGGCTTCACGTTCCCTTACCTCATCGTAAGCAGTTATAAAACCATCTACCCATGTCTCATCTGGATCGCCAGCTAATTCATAATCATAAGTTACCCACGGAGCATAGCCAGATTTGGTTTTAGTATCCGTAGTAATTTTGATCAGTGTCTTTGAGAAGTTACCAACTTCGGCTTTTACCTTCTTAGCAAAAATATCTAAGGCTTTCAAGTTGGTTACACTGATGTAGAACATACCTACAGTAAGTTCTTTCTTCTCATTAAAGAAGACAACAGTGCATCCTTTAGACGGTGATCCTGTTTCTCCAAGTGTACGTTGTGCTTGTGATCTCTTATCAATGACTACTCTTCCGTTGACCTCGAAGTAGATTTTGTTTGTGATGTCATTTTGGTCAACGATCTGTTTGTAGTTGTCAACAGAAGCAATCATAATAAGAGGATCAATTTTACCAAGTTCAACGATCTCTTGCTCCTCTCTGTCCTCGTATCCTTGTGGATACCTTACCAACCAGCCTATTTTCAAAGCTGAGGTAGTTTCCGCTTTCAAAACTGGTAATGCTCTTGCTGATCGAATAGCATCACCTACGGTTTTATCAAGTTCATCTCCCTTGATACCCGCTTCCTCCAGTTTTTTACGATATTTGTCATCCATCATACTGTTGTACCTCTCTTCCTAAGAGTGTGGTTGCAAACTTGACTTTCCAGTCATTTTGGTTGGTTATTTGTAATGATCCAAATTCTGATATATTATAGTTATTAACATAAAATATAGGTATTCCCGCACTTAGAGCTTCTTGTATTTCTAAATATACACCTTTACCAATGTGTTGTTTGTACTCAGAATATACAAGTATAGTACAACTTCTTACTCTAACCAAACAATCATTCATACCAGTGTAAGATATTTTTTCTGGATTAACTATTTCATAATCCGGAAATATTTTTTTAATTACTTCAAGTTCATTTTTCTCTTTGTCTGAAGCATAAGTAATTAAACTATGCGCATAGTATAGTTTTTTCTTCATTTTGGTACCATTACATCTTTTAATAACTTAGCATCCTTTAGAGCTCTTGTTAACATTATAGCCAGTGGATGTATTTGTTCTTCCTTTAATCGCAAACAACATTGATTACTTATTGCGTGCATTACTTCATGAATCAATGTTCTTGTTGGATCACTACCATTTATTGCTATTTTTAGTTCTTTTTGAGGATAATGAACTCCTTCTGCGTTTGTATCTTCTTTCCAATCATCATCCATCCACTTGACAGGATAATCTAATGCTCCGATACGAATTTTAACCATTCTTCTCTCCTTCTATTGTTTGTACTTTGTAGTTATAACCTTTTGAGTCTCTTGACAAACCGAGAATACGCATTGTTTTGAACTTCTTTAGATAGTAGTCTGATACAATGATATTTAGTACTGTCGGCCCAGTTACTACAAAGATATCATTTTCATTTAATGTTTCTAACTTTCTTAGTAGGTTAAACTTTAACTTAGTCAAATCAGATAAGTTTAATCGACCTTTAGTTAGATTATAGACTGCACCAAATCTTGCGGCTTCTTTGAAATTCTGTCCGCTGTTATTAACTATCACTACTCTTTGAGTCATTCTTTAATCTCCACTTCTATTTTAGTCACACCATCAACTAACTTAGTTCTAATTACTCTATCTGCTTCTGCTGCAAGTTCCTCTGAGTAGGTTGTAACTATTAATTGTCTATTTTTTGAGTATTGTTTTAATAGTTTACCTATGCGTTCAGCATACTTTTCAGAATGTAAGTTCTTAGTTGGTTCATCGAGCAGTATGGGGAAATCTATATTTCCCATATTTAATATAAGAAAACGTAAAATAGTTGATATTATATCACCTATCCCTCCACCATGACTATCCAATATATGAGCGTTTCCATCTAAAAGGAAAAGAGCTTCAATATCATTTCCGTGCGTAGATATATCTATTTCAAAATTCTTCTCTAAGCCAGTTACACCAGCTATTGCATCAGATATAACTGTTTGATACTTATTACGTATAATATCCCTTGCTATACCACTACCTATTTGTAATATACTTATAGCTTTGAGATTCTTTTCTTGTTCTATTTGCCTTGACTCAATACGATTTTGAGTTGTTTTAAGTTCTTCAACTAAAGCAAGCTCTCGTCTTGTTCGATAGTCAAGTTCACTCTTCAGTTGGATTAAGTTCATTATCAGCTTCTTCTAATAATTTAGTGAGTTCTTTTTCTTTCAACTCAATCAACTCATCTACATTTGTTTCTTCGGTTATTTCTATGCCGAGTGCAGACAAGGCACGTGTGTGTTGTTCTAAACTTTCTTGTTCTTGTTCGATACGTGATTCAATTCGTATTTGTTCACGTTCAAGGTTTTCTTTCTTCTCAATTAGCTCTTTTATCTTTTCTTTCATTGTTTCACCTCACTTAACATTTGTTCTACATAACTAATAACTTCTTTATCTGTTGTTTTTGTTAATTCATATGCTTGTTGCATTACTGAGTGCATATCCATTGCATCACTTAAGTTTTGCATATCCATTATTAGTTCACTAAAATCATAATTTTCACTATCTATCTTCTTTGGTTTCATCCTAAATTGTGCTCTCGGACTACCTAATTTAATTGTTTTCAAATCATATGTAGCAGCTATTGTATCAATTTCAATTATTCCAACTCTTGGTGTTATTGTCTTTTCAGGAGATCTTCGTCTAATTAGACAACCAGGGTTATAAAATCTTGAGCCGTTAATTGTTTTATCAAATGGAAAATGAGTATGTGAACACAAAAACAAATCTACACTTGTTGTTATATCTGTTATATCTGTATACTTTCCTTCCGCATCAATTAATAGATGTGTTATTAAAATAACTAAATCAGCATCACTTGGAATAATAAACATATCTCCAAAGCGTCTTTTAAATTGTATTGGTCTAATTTCAACATTATTCATTCTTATTTTGTTATTGAATATTCTTATATTATCAGTTAGTTGTGCAACTAAAGAGAATAAAGTCTTTCCAAAATGTATAGGGTTTCCTCCAGGTGGTAGATCATGATTTCCTGGTAACAACCAAAACTCACCTGTTTTTTCAATATAATCTAATACAATCCTTATACTTTCAATGTCTGGTTTATAGTTTTGGAATAAATCACCTCCACACCATGTAGCATCACAGTTCATCTCGTTATAAATATGAGCTAATCTTCTAAACTTATCTTCGTTTACTTGTATTATATTATCTAATCTATTTGTAGGCTGATCGGAACTTATGTGTGGATCGACTACGTATAAGTATCTTTTAATCATATCTTTTGGTTACATAATGGACAAATTGCGTTTTCTTTCAGGTGTTCTTGTAACTCGTTATTTGTATTAATTAAACTGAAACGAATATTATTTAGTTCGTGTTTATACATATTTAACATAGATATACGATTAGATATAGTGTTTAAGTATTTTCTTATTCTTTCTTTTTTAATTTCTTTTTTCAAACTATCAATTCTATCTTCATTTATTAATCTACTATCTTCGTTATTATGAATTGAATATAAAATGTCAAAATACTTACGAATTTTTGCAATTTGACTTACAAGTGGAAGAGCTTGTTCGAGAAAGTTCTTACGTTGATATAATTTTTTTAGATTAATAAATACTTGTTGTACAATTTGAGAACGTATGATTACTGATTGTAAGTTAGAGCTATCTTCTACATACTTTGATACCTTACTTAATAGTAACGTATTCTTGTGATTATTGTATAACAACTTAGATAAAAGTAGTTCATTAGATTCATATCCTTTTAGATATAGGTCTATTTTGTCTAATGTTTCACATTCCTCAACTATTTCACGTAACCTAATCAAGTCACCAAGTTTAGATAGTTCCTCAGTTCTATTATCTCTTTGCGATTCTAAAGCACTTATTTCACTTGTATATTCTGATTCTCTCTTTGTTGCTACTTTAATAGCTTTATCAATATTTAATACATCTGAGAAAGCTACTAATCTTCTTGCTCGTTCAGTACCTGAAAAACCTTTACCAATCAGAAAAGGTACATCATGTTGTTCTGCATATATAGTATCGAATAGTTGATTATTTACACCTATTATTTCCAAAACAGGTACAGGCACACTTCGACCAAAGTTAGACAATTCACAGCCGTCGACTATGTAGTCATTAATTTTACCATCTCTACTACGGCGTCTTGTTATGATATTAGTGTGCCCGTCAGTACCTAACCTTAATTCTACAGTTGTTTCGTTAGCTTCTTCTGTAATAAAATCTAAATGCCAGGGCTTATTAAATAGTACGAAACTTAACGCTCGTAGAATGGAGGACTTACCGGTCTCAGTATCTCCCACTATAACATTTAATCCACTTGAAAAGTTTAGATTAGTTGCTTCGTGAGACTGATAACCTGTTATTCTTGCTGCTTCAATTATTTTCATTGTGTTCTATTCTTGTGTTGATAATAGTTTTAATTGTTCCTAAACTATACCATTTGTTTCTTTTTCTTAATTTTCTTACCAAAATATTTAGTAGAACTACTACGATTAATTCAATGATTAGAAACTTCATTGATCTCCTCCAGAAATAATTTATATGTTTTTTCTAATTCTTCTTGTTCATATGGAAGTATGATAGAAGTTGCTGGGTAGACCTCATTCCATATTATAAAATCATCATAAGCAGTCCATCTTGCGTATATTCTACCTTCTTTTCCAACTATATCAATTTCTATATCTTCGTACGCTATTCTTGTAATATATTTCATTTTAATTTCATTTCTTTAATTTGTTGTTTACAATTAGTACACTCGTATAGAGTAAAATCCATAAAAGTTACTATATATTTACGTCTATTAGTATCATATATTAATTTATGATACTGTTTATTGCCACATTTATTACAAAATTTTATTTTTCCTATACATTTCAAAGTTATAAATTCTCCACTCGTGTTAGTGCTCGTCTATTATTGTATTCGTGTTCTATAAAATCATAACCGTCATCTACACTTGTTTCACCGGTAGCAATAGATAAGACTACCACTTTGAGAAATGGTTTCATTGTTTTATACTTTCGATGTATTTCGATAATACAACGTTCCATTGTTATCTTTTTATCTATCATATCTTGTAGGTGTTTTTTAGTATGTCTCATACTAAAGACTTTCCTCCTGATTCGTAAGCAGCTTCTAATGCGTAAGCCGCCACCTCTACAGAAATAGTTCGTTTGTACACTTCTTGAACCATATTATGAATCTTTGTATCAGGTCTATTATCGTTAAATACTCTTTGTAAACATCTTACTGTGTGCCAATAAGGTATTAATCCAATAGACCAAGCTTCCAAAAACTGTTTAGCATCATAAAATCGTTTAGACGCTACCTTAGCGTGTCCCATACTAAATATCATTTATTAAGTACCTTCATAATAGTTGGAGCGGGGGAAGGGAGTGCAAACCTTCCCCCTATCCTTTTGGAGAGAATTAACTTGTTTAACTATGTTGTGGAGATAGATACAATTACATTGTCTCCTTCTACTCTGTACTCTCCTCTTGCAACAGCTTCAAGCACTTCTTTTGGAGCGTCTGGATATGTGTCTTGTAATATTCGTTTATATGTATGGTTTGCTGTTAAACAGATTAGTTGATGAACTTTACATAAACCAACAGCATTTACAAAATTACCTGATAGTAGTGCATATTCTTTTGTATCTACCATTGTTTTGCCTGCTCTCTCAACTCACTTGATGTACCTGTAAATGGTATTGTTACCTCTTTATCAGGCTTACACTCGAAACCTTTTCTGTACTCCTGATTATATTGGTCTCTGTATTCTACTATATGTAGATCAACAAAGACTCGCCTATCGAAGTAAGAGCGTACACGTTCTTTTACTTTTACTTGACGTTTCATTGTTAGGTGTATTTCAGAATTCATAATCATTCCCGAATATACAAGCAAATGAATCATCGTTAAGAAGTGCTTGTTGAGCCGCTTCTACTGGCTCTATTTCATCGTCGTACATATCTCTATAGTTAGCATCAGCTATCATCAACGTATCTACTCCCACAGAGTTGACCATAGCCTTATCTACTTCTTTCATCCATTCTTCGTATGTCATTGTTCTCTCCATGCTTGCTTGTATCCTTCAAATGTTTACCACTTATCTTCCTTCCGGTCTCGATACAATAAGAGCAATGGTTGCAGTGCCACCATAATTGCCCATATAGCAACGATCAGCCAAAATGCTTTCATTTGTTCTCTCCTTTTATCTTCTTAACCCACCACGAGTAATAGTTAACTTAGATTCAGAATCGATTTTAATTGTTACAACTCCAAAGTCTTTTTCCTCTTTTTTCATTTGTTCGAGTTCTGCTATCTCCAACAGAACATCTTTTCTTACACGATCGAAAAACAGAGGTATGTCTTTAGTCATGGCTCTTTTAACATGGGCATCAAGTAATTGTTTGTTCATTGTTCTCTCCTTCTCCACAATCATAACCGACAATGATTTTTTCTGTAGTTATTACTTCTTTATATATTGGCTTACAAGTAGTATTAAACATAGCTACAATATTTATTGAAACTCCCTCATAATAACCATGCACAAAGAACTCACCATCTTCACAGAATGCTATTTTTAGTTCTTGTTCAAAAGTAACAACTAATTCTTGAAATTCGAGTTTTGTTACATCATTTACAGGATGAATCCATATTCCACTTAAAGATTCATCTAAGTTGAATTTTATTCCACGTCTTAACATCATCGGCGCAAGCAAACAACAAACATCATAGTGTTTGTTTCTGTCATCATACCAACGTAATTGTCGTTCAAGTTCCTCTTTTTGTGCTTTGTCAATAGTTCTTCTAATATCCATTAGTTGTTGAACTGCATCGACAGCTTTTTGTTCTTCTTCGTTCATTGTTCTCTCCTTATTATGTTACATCTTTGTAACTTTTCCAGTCTCCTATTATTATTTTGTTAAGTCGTGTCCATATAAGTTGATTAAATGCCCAACCAAGCGTTAACTTCTCTGTACCAAGCTCTAAAAAATGGTTATGTTTTATCATACACATTATATCGTTATGTCTGAATATTACACCAACATAAGCTAAACCATTTCTACTATCTACATTTGTTAAAAAGGCATGTTGATTCGGTGTGACTTGTCCGTTGTGTAATAAGCTATTACGTGTATCAAGAGATGTTCCTTTCCACAATTTAAGTTCTATAGCAAACAATCTACCCACACTATTCAATCCTGTAATATCACTTATTCCAAATCTACTATAAAAAGATGGATCATTAGCCCAACAATAACCATTTATAGCTCTAATGATTTGCGCCCGGTACTGGTTCTCGTTCTTTTGTTTACTTAGTATTTTGTTTAGTTTAGCGTCCATAAACAATATCCTCATTAGTTAAATTACTTCGCACTAAGTAATCAGATAACTTTATATTTCTTTCATGTATTTTAATTATAGTTTCATCAATAGTTCCGCTACATACTAAATCAACATATAAACATTTCTTCGTTTGTCCTATTCTATGTATTCTATCGAACACTTGCCGTCTTAAATCCGTGCTCCAATAATGACTAAAATGTATCATAACATCTGCAAAAGATAAATCTAAGCCATGACTTAATCGTTGTATTTGACCTATTAAAATTGGAGCTTTCTTATTATGCCTAAATGTTTCTATTGATTGAGCAGTCTTAAACGTACTACCAACTTTTGGAATAACGTCAACGCTTGTGAATTTTCTTATAACCTCGTCTATGAGATACATCTCTTGATTGAATTGGTATACTATGATTATCTTGTGTTCTTCAGGGTTTAATTCTTCAAGCAACAACTCCAGTTCTTGTGCCGCTGGGTTAGCCTTAGTAGATACAAGTCTTTCAGCGTCTCGTTTACCATACTCTTCACCTTTTTCATTATAAAGTATTGTAGAGTCATAGACAAAACCACTTCTTATTTGTCTAAGTTTGGCAAGTACGGCTAATCTATGTGTTAATGTTAATTCTTTATTTTCCAGTTGAATAATTGCTTCTTTAGCGGCTCGTTTATATGCTGCTCCTAATGTTCCTTTTAATTCAAAACGTCTTGGTTCCATGAATATCTTTTCAGGCAAGTCTAAACAATCTTCTTTTTTAATTACGAAACTGCCTTTGTTGAAGCCGTCTTGATAACCTTTAAGATTGTTTATTCCAACAATCTTCTTGAATTGTTGTGTTCTATGACCTAAATCTACTTGAGCTAATTCAACATTTAGATAACGATTAACGAAGCTCCAGTATCTATCTCCAAAGATAGATGGATCGGTAAATCTATACTGTGCCCAAATGTTCTCAGCTCCTGTTGTTATAGGTGCTCCAGATAATGCTAATTTGTATGTTGAATGATCTCCGAGAAAATGTACTATTAGTGTTCTATTTGTTTTATAGTTCTTAATGAAAGAAGATTCATCTACAATAAAAAACATTCTATTCTTTTCACAATAGTTATTAACCATATGTGCTATTTCAGGTATTTTTAACCCATCGAAGTTAATTATAACTACTTTCGATGTTCTAAATGCATACCATCTATCGTTATAATTACCATGTGCTACTTTAACATCTACCGGGTCAATATCAGTATGTTTAATAAATTCATTACGCCATTGATACATAATACTTAATGGGCAAGCTACAAGAACTTTATCAATCTTATCTTCTTTGAATAAATGGGCTATTAGTTGGATAGAAGTTAATGTCTTACCTGTTCCCATATCCATAAATAAGGCAAAACCATTAACTTCTTTCCAACGCTCTAAGGTTGCTTTTATTGCTTGTTTCTGATGATCGTATAATTCAGTTGTTACTTGCATGTTTTTTGATATTCCTCTTCAAGCATTCTTGTTAATTTGTCTTGTATCATATTTACTGGGTGGACTTGATCCCACATTGTTTCATCTTTACCAACCATCCTTACATATATACCGTGGTGCATATCATCCACAGTAGGGTCTTTATCATCGGCAAGTAGTTCAACTTTCATACCGAAGATTTGTTCATTATGTAGTAGTTTCATTGTTCTCTCCAGATAAAACGGGTAGAGGGAGCTATAAAAGCTCCCTCTTATCTTATCCGTTAGGCACTCACTAAAGCGGTAAGGAATCTAATGTGTTCTTTGATTAGAAGAACACGTTCCTTCTTGTTTGTGATGTCGATTGCGTTCAGAGCAAAACTTTCTCTGTCATTTTGAAAAACTTCGTCCATTGATAGACGTGTGGTGAGTTCAGCTTTTCTCGATGTTTCGTTGCTATATGCTGGCTTACCACTTGATGCCATTTCATCACAGATAACAACAAGACACTCCTTCTCTTTCTGATTAATCCGTTCAAAAAGGTCATACTGACCCTTCTGAATAGCTGAAATGTCGTCGATTAATCTTACTGTGTCGTCAAGATTACCTTTTTCAATGATGGTAATTTGTTCTTTGTCCATTGTTCTCTCCTTATTTTGTTGTGAGTTGAACGTTTCCTTATTTTCAGAAACGATGTTTCGTCATATGAAACGGGAGGTATGCTTTGGTATATTTAATGTACGAAATAAAAACCCTAAAAGCAAGTAGAAAATGAACTATTTTTTATGACGTAAACCATCCGGAAGCCGCTATCACCGATAAATGGCTTATACGACTTCG
>SDBU01000587.1_pt1 | contig 50879 bp, 68 predicted proteins | sample 2277071 | NCBI WGS metagenome assembly SDBU01 (sample SAMN10397929, study PRJNA504765) | marine sediment metagenome | isolation source: marine sediment core GS08_GC12, 126 cmbsf | place: Arctic Ocean: Gakkel Ridge, Loki's castle | collected 2008
ATCCTTAACGGCCCGCAGAGGCAGCTTTTCCTTGGAGGAATGGCAGCTAGAGAAATTAAACTCGAGAATTGGCTTAAGGTTCCTAAGATTTCTTTCAAAGGACTTGTTCAAGAACTAGAAAAAGTATTATGAAGCAGGGAAATCCGATAACAGAGCGTCGTGCTGAATTTGTTTATAATGGAGCTAGACTTGCCGCTATCGCAGCCAGGGCTCCAATTATCCCTGTACTCTGGGCTGAACGTGAGCAACTATTCAGAGATCAATTTCTAGAAGTCATTGAACGTCAATGTGGAGAGCAAAGGTCTCGTTCTCCAGAAGAATTACATGGAAGTTGGATGCAATCGTATTTTTCTATGGGATGGGTATATGGTAAGGAGTATAACCGAGAAAAACGCGTCCACCCAGATTTAGTTCCTTATGACGATCTCGGGCAATTAGAACGTGACAAAGATTCTGTATTTGTAGCGTTATGTGAAATAGCAAGACAATGGATCTATAAAGTGGAGAAAAAATGAAAACACCTAGTCTAGTGGCCCTCATACTTCTATTTGCTGGATGTGATTCTCCAATAGAATACGTTGAGGTTCCAGTAACAGATACGCTATACGTTGATGTCTTAGTGGCAGATACTCTATACGATGCATCCTTTTCATTCTTTGCTAGTGTCTATGCATCAATTGAGCCAATATACAACGTTCCTAAGGACTCGTTTAAAGTAGTCTTCCGGTACTATTTAACCAAGATTGATGATAGAGGAATAGACTCTGTTTGGGTACAAGGGTATGTTTTTAATGAGGATTACACAGAGTTATGGGATATCTCAGAGGTCTATGCTGCGCCACCTCTAGCAGGATGGGTTAAGTATGCCCACGTTGAGAGAGACTGGCCTAGTGCAGCCTTAGACTTAAAAGACATATACGCCGCGCGAGTAGGATGTTCTCTCAGATACAAGCTAAGTTCACTTTCAAAGGTAATTGAGAGCCCAATCGTGATTTTTCATAAGGTCACCTGGTAGTGAACCTTCAAAATCTCCGTAAAAGTATCTCCCAAATGTCTTTCGACGAATCCCTAGCTATGGTAATGGTTGTGAGGAATTCTAGACACACCATGAAGGTGGCCCCAAAGAAAACTGCCCGAAAGGCTAAGGTAGTGAAAAAGCAAAAGACCAAAGATATTATCTCAGGCTTAACGACTGAACAAAAGAAGCACTTACTAAAGGAGTTTCTCGAATCATGAAACTTGAATTTATTCCCCTTTCTGCTATAGATTTCGGAGACAGGGCAAGGAAAGTCTACGAAAACATGGGGACGTTTGTTGATAGTGTCAAGAGACGCGATATTATCTCCCCTATTGCTGTTTATGATAGAGTGGACAGGGAGAGATATCAACCAGATCCTAATGACATAAAACCTAGATATCTTCTCCTAGCTGGTGGTAGACGAATGAGAGCTGCAGAACAACTGCAACTGGCTACTATTCCTGCACATGTCTATGATCACGAACTCACTGAAACAGAGATGCGTGCTATTGAGCTCGCCGAGAATCTCCACCGTGAGAACCTCACGTGGTCTGAGAGTGTTCTCCTAAAGAAGCAAATTCACGATCTTCAAATCGCGACCTATGGCAAGAAACAATCGCGTGTAGCTGGAGCCCCAGGCTGGTCACAAGCACAAACTGCTGAGATGCTAGGCGAGTCCCCTGCTAACCTGAGCCGTGATCTAAAACTTGCGGAGACACTCATTATTGTCCCTGCGTTAGGTAGCGCTAAAGATAAAGCAGAGGCTCTCAAGATGTCAAAGAAGGCCGGCACTGACATTGTGAAGAAAAGAACAGTGACTGCTATTACTAAGAAGGAATCTGCCAAGGGCGTAGCCACTCAGCAGCAGGAGCTTGCCAATAACTTTATTGTTCGCTCTCCTAAAGAACACCTGCTTGAATCAGGGTTCTTTGAGATGGCCCCCAAGCTCAAATCAGGTATGATTGATATTGTAGAAATCGATCCACCCTATGGCATTGAGCTACATAAGTTGAAGAAGACAACAGCTACTCCTGCAAGTATTTCACTCCGGGGCTATAACGAGATAAAAGGAGAAATCTACCGGGAATTTCTAATGGCTACTTTTACCGAGGCTTACCGGGTTCTCAACAATAAAGGCTGGCTTATTATCTGGTTTGCCCAAGACCCTTGGTTTCTAGTCGTGGTAGAGTGTCTCAACCGAGCTGGGTTCACATTTAGAGGCACCCCCGCTATATGGATAAAGAAAGCTGGCCAAACAAAACGGCCTAATCTTCACCTAGGGAGTGCCTACGAAACGTTTATCTACGCCCGTAAGGGTGACGCTGAAATCAACAAGAAAGGCCGTATCAATATATTTGACTTCAAGCCTGTTCCTCCGGCGTTGAAAGTTCACCCAACTGAGAGGCCTGTGGAACTAATGCAGGAAGTACTAGACACATTCGGGATTGCTGGAGCACGAGTTCTTGTACCGTTTTTGGGTAGTGGTAATACATTACTAGCAGCAGCAAACCTGCGGATGAACGCCTTTGGTTATGAGTTAACCGAGGAATATAAAAATGACTATGTGATTAGAGTTCACAAAAGCGAGCCACCGAACTACAGGAGTTACAAGTGAAGGATGATCCAATATATAGAATGTTCATTGCTGGACAGGAGTCACGGAGGCAAGGTAAACAAGCACGTATTGACAGGATCTTCCGCCGTCGTATATGGATGCCTGAAGATCTTGCACGTGGACGACCTGATCCATTTCGGAATAGACCAAACACCATAATAATAGACAACCTCGAAAGGAGCCCCTCAATGGGAATGATAAAGATAGCACCAGTACTAAACGGGTGGATAGTTACTGTAAAATGTACAGAAGTAGTATTCACTGACAAACGGCTGATGATGAAGGAGATATCTAGATATATCGCCGACCCAAAATCCGTGGAGAAAGAGTATCTTAAAAACGATAAGAACCCTGAAAGGGCGAGTAATGAGCAAGCATAAACAACAAAAGCTACTTATAGGCCACCTAGAGCTGACCGCCCTAGATAACAAACGACTTTCAAAACGGGTCGCTGACCTAAATAATGAAGTCAAGGATTTAACCTGGCGCTTGCACGCGTTATGTGACTACCTTAAGGTAGCTATGGTGAAAGTTAATCCTTCACCTCAACCAAATGCCCCCATGCTTGGGTTCTTTGGCCAGCCACCTGGATATAAGGTAATTCCAAAGATTACCCTGTTAGAAGTAGATGACAAGTGATTGTCTACGTCGCAGGGCCTTACCGTCCTAAGGGGATCTCAGCTGAGAACTTTGCCAATCCCAAGTTACAGGCAAAGTACCGGCCAATGATCGAGGCCAATATCGAGGCAGCCAAGAAAGTAGCCGTAGAACTGTGGAACCTAGGCTTTACAGCTGTATGCCCTCATGCAAATACAGCGCACTTTGAGTTACTAACTGATCTCGAACCTGAACGGTACATTGAAGGTGACCTCGAACTTATTGCTATGTGCCGCGCTATAGTAATGCTCCCTGGTTGGGAGGAAAGCTCTGGATCACGCACAGAACATACACACGCGGAGTCTCTTGGTATCCCTATCTATATCTATCCTGAGCTTCCCTTACGAGGTGAAAGACAACGCATGAAAACTGGTACCAAGTTTGATCTTGGCAAGCCCAGGATGGATTTGATCCCAGTGGCTCCTCTAACTGCTCTGGCTAAACTCTATCAGACAGGAGCCCAGAAGTACGCTGACCGTAATTGGGAAAAGGGTATGCTATACAGTAGGCTCTACGCAGCTCTTTTACGTCATATTTTCGCCTTTTGGAATGGAGAAGACTATGACCCAGAAGGGCAGCATCATCTAGACTCTGTCACGTTCTGTGCATTCGCACTTAGGGAGTATCAATTCAGAGGAACTGGCAAGGACGACCGTCCGTATAGAGAGGATTAGGAAGATGAGTGAATCTCCAAGGCAAGCAATAAGTTCGATTATTGGCCAACTAATTGTTGATGTTATTGTTGTTGGACGTGCATATCAGGAGATAGCTACTACCCACGTACCATCTTCCTGGGATAAGTTACGAGATAAATACCTCACACGTATAATGACACTCTATAATAACGGTCCACAGGGCCGACGCTCTGGCACTAAGGATCGCCGTGCCAGTTAGGGTCGGTGGCGTCGGCCCAAAAACTGCCAAGATTGCTTTCTTTGGCGAGGCCCTCGGTCTCGACGAGCAGCGTCTGGGAGAACCGTTCGTTGGTAAGGCAGGTAAGCGCTTTGACACAATTCTTGCTAACACAGGAATCATCCGCTCTGACGTTTATATTTCTAACGTCGTAAAAGAACGCCCTGAAGGCAACAATATCAAGCAGTTTATCAACCTCACCTCTACGTCGGTCTCTGTCACAGATGCGTATCTAGCATATGAACGTGAGCTATACGAGGAAATAAAAGGCCTCGAGGCTAATGTACTTGTTGCACTAGGCAATATTCCCTTATATGCCCTTACTCGCATTATGGGGCTTATCACTAAACGTAGAGGCTCAGTATACTATATAGATGACGACCGGATCGGTGGAAGGAAAGTAATTGCGTGTCTCCATCCTAGCTACCTTGAGCGACAGAATGACCCACTGCTTGACCAAGTAGCAGGTATGGACTTCCAGCGTGTTAAAGAGCAAAGTGCTTTCCCAGAAAGCCCCCTGATCGAACGCAAATACATTATTCGCCCTACACTCTACGAGGCCCTCGAGTATCTGGATGCCTGTAGAAATGTCAAGATGGTCGCATACGACATTGAGACTTCTAGAACCCACCAGGAAATGACCTGTATTTCTTTCTCACTGGACAGTAAGTCAGCCATTAGCATCCCCTTTTCTGTTGGTGGGGCTGATTACTTTTCTCCCGACCAAGAAGTCCAAATATGGAAAGCTATAGCTCCTATACTTGAAGACCCAAATATAGTAAAGGCCAACCAAAACATCGGCTTTGACGCTACGTTTATATATCACAAGATGAATATAGCCTCCGTTAATCTTCGAGACACGATGGTGGCGCACGGAGTGCTGGCCCCTGATTTTGAAAAGGACCTTGGTTTCCTCACGTCCCTTTACTCGTATGAGCCCTACTACAAGGACGAGGGTGCGATTAGATTCAAAACCGGTGGAGGTACTGACGAGTCATACTGGCTATATAACGCTAAAGATGCAGTAGTCATACACGATATCCTCCCAGCTATTGAGTCTGACCTGGAGAAAACAAACAACTTTCAGACTTACCTTCACCAGTGCAAAATGCTGGAACCTTCTATCTATATGATGGTAAGAGGCTTTAACGTAAACCAACAAGGGATGCGGGATGAAAGTGTAGTTCTCAAGCAAGAAGCTGCTGAGCTCGAGGTCAAGCTTAGCAAGATGACAGATGGTCATGTAACAAATTCTAGAAGCTCAGTGCAGCTAAGGGCCTATTTCTACGGTATTAAGCGTGTTCCACCGATTCTCTTGAAGGGAAAGCCTACTGCAGATGAAAAGGCTCTCAAGAAACTAGCTGGGCGGGGCTACCCTGAGGCAAGAATCGCACTTGAAGCTCGAAGGAAACTCAACAGGTGTAGCAAATTCCTGGATATAATTATAGATACTGATAATAGACTCAGAGGAAGTGTCAACGTTGTTGGTGCTACTACGGGCCGCTGGAGTATCAGCAAAACCCTTATTACCGGAGCTGGTTTCAACCTGCAGACTCCTCCTAAGCCTGTAAGGCGCTATATGATAGCTGACGAAGGCTCGGTATTTATGGATGTTGATCTAAACCAAGCAGAGAATCGCATAGTTGCTTGTATAGCACCTGAACCTACTATGGCAAACGCCTTCGCTGCTGAGATGGATATTCACGCCCTTACTGGGAGTCTACTTTCAGGGGTTCCTTACAAAGAAGTTATACATCAACACAAGCTAGGCGTACGCGCCCCTATTGGCGATGGTCTTCAGACCTGGAGATATTGGGGCAAGAAATGTAATCACGCTTTTAACTACGGAGAAGGCCCGTTCCGGTTTGCTGTTGATTGCGAGATTGAACCTGGCGAAGGGAAACGCCTAAGAAACAAGTACCTCAATATCTACCCAGGCATTAGAATGTACCATTCGTGGGTTGACAACGAGCTGATGAGAAATAATCGTACACTTACTAATCCCTATGGGCGGAGACGAAGTTTCAGAGATCGCTTTTCTGATCACATGAAACGCCAGGCGTACAATTTCTATCCTCAAAGTATGGTCGCCGACAAAATCGACCGGGATGGCATCGAGTTAATCTACTATAACCAACAGTGGTTTTCGTCGTTCGAGATGCTTAACCAGATGCACGATTCGATCACCTTGCAGCTTGATACTTCTAGACCCTGGATTAAACATGCTGAGGGTCTCTTACGTTTAAAAGACTCTCTAGCAAGACCCATTGTGTGGCGGGCCTTGGGACTAAACCTCCCAGTAGGCGCCTCAATGGGGCTTAACATGCAAGAGACATATACAGAAATTGATCCTGAGACAGAAAAGCCGGTAACAAAAAATGAGAGGGGCCTACACGATATTGGTATAGAAAAAACGGGTAGTGCTACGCTCCTTTCAATCAAACTTAAAAATACTTATGAAAAACTTAGATGCGCAGACTAGACGACTGGATTACAGGGTGGATGAGCTTTGTAGATAATACTGAGCCTCCAGACTGCTTTAAACAGTGGGTGGCTATTTCGATCATTGCGGCCACCTTGCAACGAAAGTGCAGTTTGAATCTCGGGCACTTAGTACTTTACCCTAACATGTTTGTAATACTCATTGGTCCTCCTGGAAGTAGAAAGACTACGGCTATGGATCCAGGAAGAGATATACTAATGCAGAAAGGGATTAAGCTTAGTGCTGACGCTACTACAAAAGAGGCACTAATTCGTGCTCTACGAATGTCAAGTACATCAGTATCTAGTCTTGCAACTGGTGAAACAGTAGGACATGCCTCGCTCACGATATTCAGTCCAGAACTTACCGTATTCCTGGGGTATGACAATTTGCAGTTGATGACATACTTAAACAACTGGTGGGACTGTCAAGATCCTTGGGAGTATGATACAAAAGATACTGAGCTAAGAGACTTTATCCCTGCTGTTTGGGTTAATCTCATTGGGGCCACAACGCCGGAGATCCTACAGACAGCACTACCTACTGAGTCAATAGGACTTGGCTTTACCAGTAGAGTGATCTTTGTTCATGCTTATAAAATAGGTAAGGTAGTTGCCATGCCTTTCATTAGTGAGGAGGCAAAGAAACTTAGGGTGGACCTATTCGCTGACCTAGAACGAATATACTTGTTAAGTGGGGAGTTCAAATACACTAAAGATTTCGTCAACGATTGGACTGATTGGCGTTACGATCAAGTAGAACACCCTCCATTTAAGGACTCCAAGTTAGCTGGCTATACATCGAAGCGCCCAGCTCATATACTGAAACTTTGTATGGTAGTAAGTGCCTCAGAGGGAAACAGTATGGAAATCTCAGGGCGTACTCTGAGTAGGGCTATTGACATATTGGCACGTACTGAACGCAGTATGCCTAATGTCTTTAGTGGCTACGGTGAGAACAGAGACGCCAGGACACTTACTGAGGTGATGAGAACCATAGCACTTCTAGGGAACGAGGGCATCAAGTTCTCGGAGTTGCTTAATCGCTATGTCAGAGATGCCAATAAAGATGTGATGCTAGGAATTGTGAGGACACTCGAGTCTATGAAGTTCTGTAAAATTGACAGAACTGATCCCACTGATCCTAAGGTTGTCTATATTCGTAAAGAAAAGGAAGATAATGGCTAGATTGACAAAGCAGCAGTATGCTGAACTTAGAAAGTACATACAGGGACTTTATGAAGAAAATCTAAGTGCCTCCCTTCCAGAAACTTGGACAATTGTAAACAAATTCTATGAGAAAAACTTCGGGGTATTAGTTAGCCGAGCTACTCTAGAGACATTTATATGGAGTGTTCGGAGAGAAATGCCTCCTAGCGACAAGAAACCCGAGATACACAAACCAGATGAGACACGCGCTATTCTAGAGGCTGCAGAGAACAAGTACAAACACCAGATTAGTGCTCTCCAAGAGGAATCTAAGCTACTACGTAAGCAGGCCAAGGAGAAAGTAAAGGAAGCTACTGTGCTCATGGCCTTTCAGAAAGGTGTTGAGCTTGTAGGCACGCAGGTTGCATTGCAGTTACCAAGCTTCAGTAGACAGCCTCCCCGAATGCACCCTAAAGATGTACTCGGAGTGGAAGCAAAAAAGCACACAGAAGAAGCAGTCCTATTCCAGTCCTGTTGGCACTACGGAGAAGTCATTACACCGGCCGAGATATCTGGTTTTGGTGGCTACAGCACTGCGATATGTAAGGCTGAGGTACAAAACATGACTGACTCAGTGATAGCTCTTGCAACTGAACATCATAAGGGCTTGAACATTCGCAAACTATGGGTGGTTAATGTAGGGGATAACGTATCTGGTATTATCCACGACGAGCTACAGATTACAAACGAGCGGCCAATTGTGCCTCAGATTATGGAGTGTGCATTACTCCATGCCTTGAGTCTCCGTGACTTAGCCCAGACCTATGCCCAGGTCGAGTTCGTGGGAATAATAGGTAATCATGGAAGAACGACTAAGAGACTTCATTACAAGGAGAAAGCCAGTGACTCATTCGACCGGCTGGTTTATGAGATGCTGGCTTTGCTAGTAAGAGGCATAAATAACATCAAAGTAACAATCCCCAACCAGCCTAAATATCTCATGACAATCAACGGGCATAACTTTCTATTCGAGCACGGTGACTCAATTATGATGTGGATGGGGTTTCCGCATTACGGGGCTTCTAGAGAACAGGCCCGGCTTTTGACCTCGTACGTCAATGCCCGCTCACTTGTTGAAAACAAGGAACTAGCAGACTACATGGCTAAGGGCTTTAGGTATTTCTGCTTTGGTAACTTCCATACGTCTATGATCACAGACGGTCCGGGTGGTAGTGAGATGATTGCTACTGGATCGCTGAAAGGCTACGATGAATACGCGTGGAATAGGCTCTCAACAGGATCATTGCCATCACAGTTGTTCTTTGGAGTTCACAAGAAGCGAGGAATTAGCTTTAGATACAAGCTCGATCTGAGCGATAACAGTCCTAAGAAGTTTAGTCGGTATCAGTTTGATGTGATGCAGCTGACTTTACGGGACGCAGCAAAGGAAGCAGGATTACTATGAGCACAGTATTAAACAAAACAGAAACGGCGGCATTACGGGGGTTTATAGATAAATGGAGAGCATCTGGCCTGCGCCAAGTCTTGCCTGGCGCCGCAATAGAACATATTGAATCTATGTTCGCTCCTTATCTCCAGGGGCCATTCCCGCGTGGGGCGGCCTTTAGTATTCTAGTAAAGCTCAATAATGATATTTCTATGAAGAGGGCTGATGGGCTACAAACTGCCTGTAAATCCCTTGAGCGTCTCTGGAACTGGGAACAGCCTATCAAAATGGAAACAGTGCCAACTCGCTATGTTCGTCATGGTTTTCTTGGTACTTGGCATAATCAGCGTAAGAGGCAGCGGCGGCTTCTGACATTAGAGCCTGCCGATATTATATGTAGTGACGGCTCGGTCCGAAAAGGTTTTATTCTTCGAGGACACCCTAAAGCAGACCTTTGCGTTGCTACCGACCGTCGCACAGGGAAAGAACGGAGAGTCTAATCTATTGTACTGGCTTAATGTTACTTACGCCTGTGGGGCTATTTTCGTGAGCGATGGAGTAATAACTGACTCATGCCCTATTTACAGATGGATGCGGGGAAGTCTCTAGGATATGTTTTGAGCTACTTATGGCGTAAGCGACAGCTTATAGAGTGTGTAATTGTAGAAGGAAAGCCCGCTGAATTACATTATGTAAGACAGCAATAGGCTTAGTTCCCTAGGATTCTTCGTATCCGCTTGAGCATTCGGTCTATGTTATCCTGGTCAATAACATCACCCTGGAGTGCTGCAATTGATAGTTCTGACTTCAGTTCTGCAATCATTATCTTGGCCTGACGTGCAATACGTTGCTCTCTAGGCTGACGAGTATAAGAGAATGTAAATGGCCGACCTAGCATCTCGAAGCCTTTGTTAATCTCAGCAGCAAGTACCTCCCGATCCTGTTGCATACCAAGTTCTTCACCTGATACTGCTTGCGCAGCGTATCGAAGCATAGTCGCAATTTCCGTGGTGAAATAACCAGTAGCTTTTAATGCCTTATCATAAGCACTATCACCAATACTGTAAATTCGCTCTCCTGTCTGCCTCTCATTTTGAACAATACCTGATAAGGTACGCCACAAGGGATGAACCTCCCACTTATTCGCGACGAAGAAATGCAACATAGGGTTCTTCTTTTCTGGACCCAATGCTGTTCTTGCTCGATATGCATACTTAAGGAATAAGTTATGTGGACCACTCCATGTAAGTACAAGCTCCTTTAATCCTTCAGGTGTTTCAACTTTTTTGTAGTACCGTCTGCCAAACTCGTCATCTTCAAACCCAAGTGCTAGCATTAGCCCATGCCAGGCCCCTACAATGGCGAATGTGCGGGCAAGTGCAAATGCATTCTGTCTAACATCAGCATTGACCTGTCCTGGGCGCATGATAGCTTTACCAGCATCCCTAATCATCGTACCATAGAGCTTACCCATTGCAATCTTAAACGTAGGGGTGAAAAAGACTTTATTTAATGTCCTCCGTGTACCAGAAGGAACACTTGCATAATCACCGTGAAAAAGGGCAGCTTTCTGTGCAGCCTCAATTCTAGAAAATCCTTTGTCTCTAAGGTAGTTATAGCTTGCCATTCGAACTATATTATCAAGCGTCCATGCAGTCTTCCATGAGAGATTATATGCACTCCTTAGGATATGCGGAGTGAATAGACCTTTTACTAGATCGGCCCACTCGCCACCTGTTTTAAGTGCTGAATTTATCATGGCTTTATGACTCCCTAAGGGATTGTTATAGGGAGTAGATGTCATGCCCAGTATATTTGCTTCTTGCCAGTCCTGACTAAAAGTAAAATAATCCTTAATAGCCTTTGCAAAATGTAGCGGGGTCTTAAGACTAAGAGTTGCTCCTAACATTGTTGACTGAATTAAATCATACATTGGGAGGAATAGTGGGTTGGCAAAAGCTGCCATCTTGGCAATATTAAGCCCACGAGCAAGAACTCCCAGCCGGTTAGAGTTTCTAGTTGTCTCGGATATCCAGTCTCTTAGAGTCTGATGTAACTGGTAACCCTTAAGAATCGGTGCAGTAGTCGGTGCGGCCCCGAAGTTTTTCTCGTAGCCCTTGGACTTCTTGTAAATCTTAGCTAACCCTTCATCTTTAGCAGAATTTACTATATTAAGTAGCGATAAATCCTTACCAGCTCGCCTAGAATAACTGTCTATAATATCAGTGAGCCTGATGTCTTCTTTATTTAAGATACCTGGCCTAATATCCAAGAGATTCTGGATCTTATATGTCCTTCTTTTTTTAGCTGCCATAACCTTGAGGATTTTGAGGCCTCTTACTGGGTCGTCCTTAAGCATCTTCTCAAACCAGATGTTATAAGGAATATGAACAAACTTAGCGTCCTTGAGTTTCTTAAGTTCAGTTAGTATAGCCTCGTACTTCTCTCGCTGTCCTTCAGCATCAGTCTGACTAAGTTTTGCCTCCAAATTAGCCTTTATTCCTTCGAGATGCCCGAAAGCTTCATCCTCTAATGCAGTCTCGTACTCCCCCTTATAGGAGTCGAAGTATAGACCCAGGGCCTTGCTTAGTGGAGCCAGAAATGCTCGCTGCTGATCGTTGTAATTCTCTATAGATGACGGCGTTTCATATACAAGTGGCAAGTCATGTTCTATCAGATCGTTTGCTTCACGCTGTGAAATGCCTTGGTTTTTAGCTAGCTTACGCCCGATCTTTCCAATGCTCCTTAGGAATTCATAGCCTCGCTCACCGTGGAGTTTCTGTACCCCAAACATCCCTTTGATTGAGATACCTGTTCTAGTGTGGCCTTTAACCTCCCGACCTAGGACATGCTCAACTACCTTATCCCACTTTGCCTGAACCCCAAATGTATTGACAAATCCCTCAGTATATTTCTCAGAGAGGTCCTTCATCTTGACCATCCACTCAACCTGAGTATCTGCTTGTACTTGACCACTCCCACCAGTAATGATCTCGAACATCTCTTTTACTTCACCAGTGAGCTTATAATTAACAGGACTACCTTTGACCTTTTCATAAATCCCCTGCATCCACTCTCGATAACTAAGAAGCACATCTTCCATGATAGGATTCCTGATTTTGCCATCTCGAAGCCACTTCTCAAATGAACGGGCGAATTTCTCTTCCTGAGCTTGAGACCACTTTTTACCAGGTTTGGCCCCTACCCATTCATCAGCAACAAGCTGCTGCTCTGGTTTGAGATTCCGCCGAAACACATGCCCAAGTTCGTGTGCCAGGTCAGAAATATCTGCATCTTTACGGAGTAGTACTTGAGATAACGAACCCCAGTTACGAGTAAGACCAACAGCCTTTTTCACCCACTCAGGTGAAGCCTCCTCTTCTAACTTAAAAAACCTGTGCAAGTAATCTTTAATGTCTCTTCCTTGATACGCGGCATTTCCTTCTATTAAAGTCATAGTTGTACTAATCTGATCATTGCTGATTTCAGGAGCAGCTTCTTTAATCTGCGCCCCCAGGTCAGCTTTGTACTGCTCATCCTCAAGAATACTCCCAAATGATTTCTTAGCTTGCATCGCTCCACCAACACCACCAAGCATTGCACCACCTAGCGCACCAGCTAATACTGATCTTGGAATGTTCTCCATGATCCCCTCTACCGAACGCCCACGCTCATCATAGAAGGCATCAATAGCATTTGTGAAGAGCTCCTCCATGCCCTCTTCATAACCCTCGATAACTGCAGATCCACCTGAGACCCTAAGCCATTCTTTAGCAATAACTTTTGCTGTTTCTTTGTGGTTACCCTTTAGATAGGCCTTAGCTACCTTCCGAAAAGCTGCGGGGCCGAGCTTGCCAACAATGTTCCGGATGCCCTTAATCCCGACTCTTTCAAAGATGACAGTAGTTAATGTATAGCCCGCAGCAACAGCCACTTCACCAGCGGCTGATACGTCCTTCCCTGTTTCTCGTTCATACAAAGTTACCCCACGTCTGCCCGCACCAGCTCCTCGGGCACCATAGTAGGCAAGTGTACCTGCAAGTAATGCTGGAGCGGCTACTGGAAAGGCAATAGAACCTACTACTGCTGCTGCTGTAGGTAAGATTCCACCTACTGTTTGCCCTAGAAACTCAGCAGCCCCACCAGTAGTAGGTAACTCTTCCTGAGCAGTTGCCATGCGCCGAATTGCTAAGTCTTTTGCCTCTTGGGAAGTGGCGAAGAGGCTCTCAAAGTCTGCTATATTACCAGTAACCAATGAGTGATAAACCGATCGGCCAAAATCCTCTAGAGGAGTAATATGGAAAGCCGGACTTGCTTTTACTATTTCGCGGATATTAGGCACTATTTAACTTCCTCAAGATCACCTTTACCTTTGGTCATATAGAGAACCCCGTCAACGTCAATATAGACACCAGCAGGAAGTTCCTCAATAAATTCTATGTGCTTTTTGCTTAGACTCGTAGTCATAAAGGGGCTACTTACTGTTCCTGTACCAGCTGGCTTTGTTTCTCTCTTTGTTATTGCTATCCTCCCTACGAGACCCTCTGCACCAGTAAACTCTCTCCGCTGGGACTCTTCGTAGAGAATCCTACCTCCAAACTCCTTCTCAAATTCCTGTTCCGTTTGTTTTCGAGTTTTCTCTATTTCCCTAGTAGCGGTAGTCCCCGGGAACGCACCAGCAATCGCTACATCAATGTCTATCGATCTTACCTCTGGCTCTATCAGTCTCCTACCAGCATCTTCCTCTATCCCTTCATCCTGAGGAAACATGTAGCCATAGGTGTGTGCTGTGGGCCATGCTCCTGCAGCAACTTGTGCTTCAACAAACTTCCTCATCTCAGCGTCAATAAGAGCCTGTGCTTCAGCTGGATTATCTGTTTTAAATACAGTAATCTTATTTCCTTCATCATCAGTAGTAGTTACTAACTCCCCATACCCCTGAGTAGCTATCAAAAACCTCACATACTGAAGATGTCTACTAAACATAGTGGTCTGTTCTGCTCTTGTAGCAATAGTTCCGGTTTTGCGAAGGTTGAGCCTCATTTGTTCATTCTGTTGGGCAAGCAAATTCGCTTCAGCTTGCATAGGTCCAGTTGCTTTGAAAGTTTCTGCCCTTGAAGCAGTAGCCCTAGCAGTTACTTCAGCAGCGCCTACTTGCCTTCCAGCCATTGCCTCAGCGGCTGTTTGAGTAGCAATTTGACGTTTTCGCGCCTCTCCTGCCAGAAACTGTTCACCAACTCTAGCACCTGCACTCTTAATACCACTAGGTGACGTCCCAAACGCAATACCCATTCCAGCTAGCATCTCAGGGACTTCTGGCTGAGCAAGAGCCTTACCAACAGCAGAGAGCACTTTGCCAATGGCACTAGCCTTCTCAGCCTCGGGATTAAGCTCTTGCTCAGTTTGAGATCCAGATGCTGGAGACTTTGGCTGTTGTGCCATCGCCTGACCTTCAGGAGTACCTGGAGGGGTAGTTCTTCCGCCTCGACTTAAAAGATCCATTACTTACCTCATAAAATTATGTTTATTCAAAGTAGCCACCAAGACCACCGAGGACAGCCCCAACTGCAGTCCCTACACCTGGTGATGCTGCCGTACCAAGAGCAGCCCCGGTAAAGGCCCCACTTAATACACTAGACATCTGACTTGGACTTTCAGGTAAAACCTGTCCACCAGTTGATACACCAGAGAGCACATTGGAGCCGTACTGGAATACCTTAAGCTGCCAGAGCCATTCTTCAACATCATACAGTACGTTCTGCTTTTGATACTCTGATGTAGCAACATATTTGAGTCTATTGGCTTCCGAGCTAAGGCCTACGAGGTCTCGTTTGCCACTAGCTTCCTGAGAAAGCACCTTGAACAACTCATCTACTGCTTGCAAGAAATAGGCATCTCTACCCCTTCGTACCTGTGCAGTCATTCCTGCTTGGACTTTTATCTCCGTAGTAGCGCGGTCTCTAAATGTTTGAAGGTGATCCTTGGAGAACTCAGTTTCAAGTCCCATTCGGTCTCTTGCAAACTCAGGCTCAAGCTCTGTCTGAGACTCAGTGTAAGCCGTCCCAGCTCTCATGTGTTCTACTATAGACGATACCTCAGTTTGTAAGTGGCTTAGTACAAACGCGACTCTGGCTCGTAAGTGTTCTGCTATAGCCGCTGATTCAGCTTGCAAATGACTTTGCACAAACGCAGTTTCAGTCTGAAGGTGCTGTGCAATAGATGCAATCTCCGCTTGCAGGTGGCCTAATTCAGATGTAGTTCGTGCCTGCAAGTGACTTGCAATAGACCTGGCTTCAGTCTGTGATTGTTCTGCTGAGTATGTAGCCCCCATTCGTAAAAAGGAAGGAATCACACTTTCGTATATTTGCAACGAAAGCCGTGCTAGAAACTCGTCAACCTTTTCTGTATGTTCAGCTTCTAGTAAAGCCATACCGAATAGAAATGCAGAGCCTTGAACAGCATTGATTTCTGCCATCCCACCTGCAAACCTGTTCATTGTTTTAAGATGGGCAACCTCAGCTCGCTGGCCATACTGTGCAATCAGAGCTGCAACTGGGGCGCTATCTATAATCGACACAGCAGCAGCATTTGCAGAACTAATCATCATAGTGACATCGGCGTCTGCTTTCTGCCTAGCACGGGTAATTATCCCCTCGGCATCAGCCTTTCCAATACTTCTGACGTCAAGAGCTACCGCTGTTGCAGTAGTCTTAGCCTCGTTCCTAGCAACCGCTGCAGCAGCAGGGAGATCTGCCCCCGCTTGAGTCCTTGCTTCTAGTGATGTGCTCTCACTAGCAAGACCAGTTTGGGTTCTGGCACTTGCTGCGATAGTTGAAAGGTCTGTTTCTGCAGCAGCCCTAACAACAGTATCTATCGCTGCTGCAGTAATCTCGGCCTTGGCTTTGGCATCAGCTGCTATAGTCGTGAGGTCCGTCGTTGCTTCTGCTCTTACAGCCGCTGCTATTCTCGCGGTTTCAGTATCTGCTAGAGTCGCAACACGACCCGCAGTCTCTCCTGCGTGAGTAGCAGCAGTAGACCTAGCCACTGTAACTGTTGCCGCAGCATCGGCTACTGACTCTGTCCTTGCATCAGTTACTGCGGTCTTAACATCGCTAATAGCCGCAGTTACAATAGCAGTAACAACAGAAGCAAGATCTATCTGGGGAAAATTAGTATCCCCCGCTTGGCTAAGAACTGCACTTGAATAACGATCGAGGCTACCTTCTGGATCTAGGGTTTCTACAAATGCTTTGTATATTGCAAGGTTATCCAAGACAGTTTCAATGTCAGTACTTGGGTCGTACGCTGCTATACCAGAGTAAGGATTAATAGAGGTTTGGTTAATCCCGCCTGTAAAGCTATTAAGTGTAAAATCTACATCAGTTACAGCTTCAGAGTTCGCTCGGTTTCCTGACGTGCCTTCATTGAGCTGAACTATTGTAATAGCAGAACCACCAGCAGCAGGAGCGAATTTTCCAGAGTTAGTAATAGCAGTTCTGATCTTTCCAGCTACTACTACACTAGCATCAGAACTTAGTACAGCTACCTCGTAGTCTCCTCCAGGACCACTCCCATCTACTGAGAACCAGTATGTCCACCCAGCACCTGCATTGTCCGTTAGAACAAAGGTATCATCAGTATCTAAATCTACACCTCCAATAGCTTGTAACAAGCAAGAGGCTTTAATAGCGGGAACACCAGGATCAAGAATGGCGTTCATGGCCTCTACTATATCGACGTCAATACTCGCAGAACCAAGCCAGTCGCCATGCCTGGTTTCGATGTAAGCTGGATATGATACTGCTCCTGAAGTTCCACCACCCTTACCCATTGTCAACTCCGATTGTAACTAATCTTGTACTTGTATCTAGACCTAACTTTTTAGCTAGACTTATAGCAGCAGGTATATCTGTAAATGCAAGAATATTCTCACAGTGATTTACCTCAGCAAATTTCTGGATTCCTTTAAGTCCTTCTAGCCATAATTCATCTGGGACTTGTCTAAGACTAAACAAGGAAAAGATTAGTAAATTCCTCGTACTACTTCCTAAGTCTGTAACAAATTCAGTTGTACAAACTGCGTATATTCCGTCTGGCTTATGAAGTATCCAACACTGCATAGTACCAGCTATCAATGATTTTAGAATAACCGTCATTCTGTCTCTTGTAGCAGATGTAATAGGAGGCAAGCTTTTACTGATAGCCTCTGAGAGTCCCTCCCAATGTTTAGTTATGTCTCTAGGAAGAAGCTGGAGTAGCATAGATGCCCCTAATTTGCCTTTTGTCAGGCAGTTTCCATCTGAGATTGATGTAAGAAATTTTCGGCTCCGAATTGTCAAAGGTTCTTGCTCTTACCATAACACGAAACTCAACAGCACTTATACCAATGTAGGCTACACCTTCTGCATTCACTGGCACTGCACCTCGTGCAACGAAACTCCCAGTAGTACTGTATTTGTATTCAACTACTACCTCACATGCAGTAAGAGAACTTAGCCCTACCTCAACAGCAGTTAGTGTCTTGATAGCTCGTAGGCCAAAGTCTATAGCGTCAACCTTTGCCCAAGCTCTTACACAGTCAGGAATTCCTATAACCAAGTTTGAGATAGTAAACTCTGTAGTATCACCCGTTCCACACATGAACTTTACTGCACCCGTTGCAGTAGCATTAGCCGTAAAAATCATGTAGTTGGAACCCTCTACAGTTTCCGTAGCTCCTTCATCTGACTTGCCGGCAGCAGCATCAACATCAAGTGCTAAGTCAACTGTGGGTAGAGTGTCATTTCCACCCGGATCGTTTAGAACTAGATCAAAAGATACAAGCAGTTCCTCGCCGTCAATTAACGCTATCTCGTCAGCACTCCCACCTTGTGCTATACCTGCTGCAGTTGTTGTCTTGAGAGCATGAAATGTGCCTGCGGCAGCTCCATCAAATGTATCGTAGGCTTGAGTACCATTCACACAAGCACTCACGTTCTGCTGAGAGTCCTTTGCAACACCAAGTAATGCACCCTCCGTTGCAACAATAGAGGTAACAACCTGGTCCATGATTCCTAACCCCTTAGAGGTAAGAATCACACTACTAGATCCATCAGATATGTAGTATTCATTTTCCTCTTGATCGTGACTAATTACAGCGTTTGCAATAGTCAGGTCACCAAGGAATTCTACATAGTTAAGTCGCTTCGGTACAAGGTCTGTTCCTATCTTCCAGAGATAACCAGCCTCATCAATAAAAGTGTGTTCCCTGTTTGTGCCACCAACTGCACCTCGCCCGGCGACGCCAATATCTAACAGGTGCTTGAGGCCAAATGTAGGGATTGGTTCCGGGGTCTGAACAAGAGCACTAATGCCATCTTCACCGTAGACTACTACGGCATTACCAAGAGGCTTTACAACTTGGACAGCGCCCTGCCAAGGCATAGGCATCCAGCCGAGCTCGTTTCTCTTGATGTGCTCAAAGATCCTCGGTCCAGCAGTTCTTATTGTAGTGGCCCAAGCCGGCCTAAAAATCCACAGGGCATCACCACCTCCGATGCTACTCCACATGACGAAGTTTTGGCCTATATTAGACGAGAAAGCGATACTCCCTGGGAGGTCAGAGTCCCAACTTGCCAAGAGAGCTACCCAAGCGGCGTCATTCCAAATAGAACCTGCGCCAGTACCACCAGTAAAACCCCCCATAAAGGCCCGGCCATTCAAGTAGCAGCCCGTCTGTACTGTTGGGGTAGTCACCGCATTTACTGCTGCAACACCTCCCTCAAGGCCGTGTATATTAGACTTCCATATTGTAGTCGTTCCGTTAAACAAAAGCCAGTAGTCAAACAGGTCTAAAAAATGCCACGCGCCAGTACCTGAGATAGTCCCAACTAGAGTTATCTCTGCTGCTGTCCACGGTGAACCTTCAGTAACAGTATAGATCTTCGTCTTATCAGCAAGTAGCGTAACACCTTTTCCTTTGAATAATTGAGGAAAGGGAAAGTCGATTGTGGGGTCAGTAGCAAAAGGCCCCTGCACCTTCTCATATGAAACAAGACCCTCAACAGTGGGCTTGATGTTCATGCAGTCTTTAAGGTACGGAGCATTTACGCCTAGCCGGGAACTTGGCCTTAACCCGTTGGCAAGGTGTTCAACTACCCTAGATTCAAATTCTCTCATCGTACTGCGTAGATGCTTATTGTTATGCCAGAGGCTTTCTGGCTTGCTAGACTTCTATCATCGAAGTCCAATATTAGAAGGTCCCCAACCTTAACAGGGAGATCGATTCTAAAGAAATTTGTCTTTAGCTTAACTGGCTCACTAACAGAAAGTTTTCTGTCACTGGTTTGGACACCCCCATTGAGTATCAACGACTCGCAGTCCATTTTGTCTATTCTTACAAGAACCGACTTTATGGTCATAGCGATAGGAACTAAAAACCTGAACAGGTCCGCTTCAGGTTTCACGCTATCAGTGGAGAAAGGAACTATATAAATCCTTTCAGGTCTTCCTCTCTTAACTGGTGGTCTTGGTCGCCTCATGCTAACCTCTCATCTGGTTAATGTCGTGGATTTCTTCCTCAACCTTGTCACTTTCGACCCCAGTAATTATCACCATGATAGCATTCATCCAGTCTTTCATACCAGTCGAGTTGCGGTAGAATGACTCTAACATATAAAGTGACGCATAGAGTAAGAGGAATGACCACTCATCAGTCCAGTAATTTGTGTCTGAGTCGCTACTCAGTTCGTCAAACCTGAAAATTCCAAAGACAGTTATCGTGTAGTACGTATCAGCCGGGGGGCCCATTACTATGCCACGAACAGTTGTGTCACTCTCAGTTGTAAACGTATCACGGACAACATCAAGTGAATAGTAAAATGGCTCACCTTGATTAGCCAGTGATTGATCCTCAACAAGCTCTGCCTCTAACGCCACGCGGTCAACAGGGTTCAGTCGGTAGCCATCTTCATCAGCATCATAATCGACACGAACAACGCTATCGGCAGCAGTAAGGGTCAAAGTTTCAGAAGTCGCTACGAAGACTACTCCTACTGTACTAGCAGATGCCCCGTCAGATGTAAAGTCAAGAAGTGACTGTGCAACAATTTGGTATCTGTACCCGGTAGTCATTGTTCCACTAGTAAGCGCCGTGCGTTGCCGCGCCCATACTTCGTGTACAGACTGACAGTTTGAAAGACTAATACTGTAGCCGGCCTGGGCTAAAAGCCTCAGTGCTTTTGCTTTAGACTTAGGCGTAACTATCATTGACTCAAGTAGCTTTTGGCCAGCTTGAATGAAGAAGTCCGCACCGTTATTGGTATAAGTATTGCTGCCCACGGTCTGTACAAGATCCTGACGGCCACTGAACGTGGTAAACAGAGTTCTGAGTGCTAGAAGATTCACTTGTTATACCTCTATTATAATCTTTTCCATATCGCAATTACCAGTATCTGCCAGGGCGTAAAAAGTAGTTCCTGAGAATAGCTCGAACAAGCAAAAACTCCCTGGGGAAATCTTCATTGTGTATACACCCGGAGTTCTCCCGACGCTAATTCTGTCAGTATCACTTAAGTTATGTAGGATTACAAAGCCTATAGTACCTATATCACTAGGAAAGGTCACTGCCTCTTCAGGGTCACCAATTACCTGCACAGACTGATGACAGACATTCCCAGTTATACTTATAGACTTATGGAGTTTCCGTTTTAATTTGGCTCCTCCCTTGGAAAAGTCTATTGATAGAAATATGTTGAGGTTGCTCATTTGCTAGACCTCGATTAGAACCTTTTCCATATCACAGGCACCAGTATCAGCTTTAACAAAAAACTGAGTTCCTGAAAGTAACTCAAACAAGCAGAATTTTCCAGGAGAAATTTTCATCGTATAAACACCTGTAGTTCTTCCAACACTGATGTAGTTGGTGTCATCTAGGTTATGTAAGATTACAAACCCTACAGAGCCCATATCACTAGGAAAACTAACAGCCTCCTCCCCAGTGCCTACTACCTGAACAGACTGATGACACACGTTCCCGGTTATGTCAACGGAACAGTAGAGACTCCGATTCAACAAAGCTCCACCTTTGGAGAAGTTTGCTGCAAGAGAAATATGAAGTTCATCACTCATAATTCATGTCCCTATCAAATTACTAAATTATTTGCTGAATTACATTATGTAATCCAGCGATTAAGATAGAGACAAGCCGACCTTGGCAGGTAATCCCAAAGGATCAAGGGGCCACCCTCCGGCTGTCACTATCACTGGGTTATGAAGATTACAGGTTGTTGTCCAGTCCAATGCCATTTAGATAGCCAAAGGAAGGTATGAAATGATACTCAAGAGCACATTCTGTGATGAACTCTTCCAAAGTACCGTCGATACCAATCTGACCACCCTGACGTTCGGTGTTGTCCTTCTTGAAGAACGTATCGTCAATGTACCTGTACTTGAGACGTGCAGGTTCGACGATTACCAAACTATTACGGGTAACAGCATTGTAGCTAAACAATGGATGACGCTTCAGCCAGAGCATACCCGATCCGTGCTCCCAACTCTTGAGCCTAATTCCGTAAAGACCAGCCCCGGGAACCAACTGAATATTCCCATAGGTCCGGGCTAACTTGTTAAGACCAAGCAATGCACCTGAGCCGATAAACCCGAGTTTCTCATCCTTGCCAAAGCGATAGATGAGTTCCAGCATCTTGTCCATGAAGTCTTCACCAGACTGGAGCCAAGTGTCACCACTATAGTCCGTGTCCAGCGTGAAATCCTTGACATTAGCTGGAGCGTACTGTTGAATCAGCGGAACGAGTCCCGCCATCGTACGTTCAGGTTTACCGTTGTCACCTATAGTCTCCGACATTACGCTCCAGAAGTAGGCCTTTTCCAACTCGATGCTGTGTAGCTCGAGTGCATCCAGCTTTGCTTCTTTGTAAACGTCGCCAGTACGGACGCGGGTCTTCTTGGCGGTACGAGTCAAGTCTATCGAGGTCCGTAGGATCTGAGTCTTGTTCTCGTACTTAGTCGGTTTATACAGGATTGCGTCAGGCGTTGGCGCACCTTCGGAGTTGACGTTGCCAGAAATCATCACAGTATCTACGGTGGCTAGATCTTGCTGATCTGCCTGTTGTAGACGAACGGCCAGGTATGAGCTGTTTCCGTTCTTTACCACCTGAGTGACCTTGCCAACTGTCGTTGCCCGATAGTCGTCAGCGTCTATCAACTGAACTTGGTGTCCCGCCCTAAACTGTTCAGTATTCGCTTCCGTCAGATTGACAAAGACTGTCGTACCTAACACACCAGTCGCACCTGAATACGCAGTTCCAAGAGCAGCATCATCGTTGACACCGTTCCCGCGCGTAGCAGCCGACTGTGCAGGAAGCATTTTATCCCACCAGTTCAACTCGGGACTGTCAGTACTTTCAGACTTCATAGCTGACGTCAGTGCCGTCAAGGGAGCGTCGCCGTTCGGGTAATACCGAGCAACTCCTTCTCGCCAATTCTCCGGCATTTCGTCAGTTTCGAAGTCACCTGTACTCTTCAGTCCCAGGAAGGCATTTACACTCATTTTTCAAACCTCCCGGTTACTGTTGTTTATGACTATCATTCTACGAGTAATAGCAATGATAGAAAGTTAAGAAATTAAAGGTTAAGTGCTTTCGTTAGTTACGAATGGATAGTGTATGGTAACACCGGCAAGCGCAGCAGGATTGCCTGCAAGCTCGCCTTCCTGGATACTCCAGACAGCTCCATAAACCATATCACCTGCAACAGCTTGGTCGTCGCAAATACCATCGGCCTGCCGATAAACAATAGCGCCAGCAGCGGCATCGCCACCAGTTGTTGCTCTCGCTCTCAGGTTATTACCGAATATCTGCGCCCAACCGAACTTGCTATTCTCGTTTGCCCCAACTGCAATAGCAACTAATCCTATTGCATTGGCAGCTAGAAGTGCAGTCACGGATGCAGCAATAGACGTAATGTAATATGTCAGCCACGATCCTTCTATACAGCTAGTAACGCCAGACAGGTAGATCCACTCATCACCGTTAGTCTCGTCCTTATAGGTACGCCCAACGCTGTAAAGCGCCGAGTCGTCTATCTGGGACAGTGTAGGTCTTACTGGCCAGCCCATTCCAACGAACGGATAGCTGATAGTAACACCTGCTAAGGCTGCTGGATTGCTGGCTAATTCGCCTTCCTGAACGGAGAACACAGCGCCACTGACACGGTCATCAGCAACTTCCACGTCGTCCATTAGGCTAGCAGTTGCAGTCAGATAGACAGCTCCACCAGCGGCAGCATCACCACCACTGATTGCGCCAGCCCCTAGGTTCAAACCTGCGAGCTGGAACCAGCCAAACTTGGCGGCAACTATTGCGGCCATAGCAATGGCCAATGTACCTTGGTCACCTGCAACAGCACGTTTCGTAACAGCTGCTGATGTAGACGTCACCCGGTAGGTTACCCAATTTCCAGTAATCACCGAAGCGATTCCCTGGAGATAGATAAACACACTACCAGCCTCGTCAATATAGCGGGCTCCTAAGGCATAGAGAGCACTGTCGTCTACCTGGGTGATAGACGGCGATGAGAGAGCCTCATCACCTGCGCCAAGACTACGAATAGTCACGGCTTGCGCACCCGAAGCAACGCCAGTAAACTCGGCCCTGAAGCGCCTCATACTCTGACCTGCAATAGTCATCGTACCGTTGAGAGTTATGCCAGTGCCAACTGTTAGTGTCACGATCTCACCTATGGAACCCGTGTTCTCAATCGTGAAGTCGAAGGTTGCACCAATAAAGACATTCTCTATGCCTGCAACCATCAACGCAGCAGTTGGGAATACATCCGAGCGAACTGCCCCAGTGGGGTCCCGTCGAATGAAGCCAGCCAACAGCTGAGCGATTGTGAGCGTAGCAGGACCAGCAGTGACCACCTCAGCGGGCGCGATGCCTTTTGAGATCATTTCACTCTGAACTGTTAGGTTCCCTGTCTGAATCGCGACATTCTTACCATCTGACAAGATACCCGCCCTAAGAAAGAATCCTCTCCAACTCATGGTTGTTCTCCTTTCTTTGGGTTAAGATACTATGTCGAGATCATTCGTAGTTGGATATGATAAGAAGGCACCAATTAGGGCGACGCCCGCAGGACTTTCTCCTTCTTGTACTGTAGAAACAGCACCGAAGATCATATCGCCATCAACGAATACATCATCAACTAAGCCAGCTGTACTAGTCAAATACAACGCTGCGCCAACAGCACAGTCACCACCAGAAATGGCACCTGCGGCTGTGGTATAGCCCGCAATTTGGAACCAGCCAAACTTAGCAGCCACGATAGCAGCCATAGCAACAGCTAGTGGGCCCTTACCGTTGGCAGTTGCCCGGGCCGTAGTTGATCCAGCCGTAGTGAGGATCAAGAAGTGAACCCAGTCACCAAGCACCACCGAAGTAATACCTTGGAGGTAAATATATTCACTACCAGTTAACTCATCACGGAAACGCCTCCCGACGTTGTAAACAGCAGCACTGTCTACCTGGGTCAATAGCGGCCTCACCAAGCCCAGCTTGATAACCTGCCATGTACGACCATCAGAATAGAGCAGCACGTGCTCATTGTTTGCAGTTAGAACGATATCTGTCCAGTCGAAGCTTTCATCCTGGTCCTGAATCGTCACAGGGTAAGAACTAATGTCCTCAACAACCGTGAACGAGAAGGTCAGGCCTGCAGCTTCAGCTACTGGCGGTAACGTAATTGCATAATCAGCCTGTACCGCTCCATTAGTCTCGTATACATGAACCACCCGGTCCCGTACAGTCATACTAATATCGGCAGCAACGCCTGCAGCAGTCGCACCATCAGCAGCTAGAAAGAACGCTGGAGCAGCTACCTTTCGATCTGCATCTTGATTTCCAAACATCTATTGTTTCCTTTATTTTTGCCTATCGGCTAGACAGCAACATCTGCCAACTCGCCGATTTCCTTCTGCAAATCAGTCAACTTTGAACTTGTGTCCTGACGGCCCTTGCCACCACCCCCAGCTCCACGCTTGGAGAAGGCAGGCTTATCTTCAGAGCCCGTCTCGTCGTTGACTTCCTTTGCAACCTTGCTGAGCTTCAGTTTCTCTCGAACGACCTTACCAGCCTCTTCAAACAACTTGTCCAGAGCCCAGTCTGGATTCTCTGCTTTGAGTTGGTTGACCATAAGGCCAACATACTGCCGAACAGGAATAAGGTCCTTGTTCACATCGAGAAAGTCATGCACAGCTTCCCTCACGCCAACCGCCTTCTCCGTTAACTGATCTACAAGAGCAGGAGTCTCTCGGATAGCGCGCTCATAGCCTCGGCGCTCGCCCTCTTTAGCGGCAGTATCTACCACCGCAGTCAACAGCGCGTTGAGGCCTTCAGGTGAGGAAGTAGCTTCCTCAAAAGTTTCTTGGTTGACAAACTGGGTGGGTTCGAGCTTTTTCTCGTCGGCCTTTTCGTCAGCCTTCTCATCCTTTTTGTCTCCCGGTTTAGTGTCTGCTTTGCCCTCAGGCTTTTTAACTTGAGGACCGGCGAAAATCTGACCAGAGAGTTCCTCAACTTGCTCCATGAGAGCCTGGTTTTGGATCTTTAGTTGCGCGAGAGCATCCTCGTCAGCCTTTTTATCGTCAGCTTTTTCGTCTTTCTTTTCATCTTCTTCGCCCTTTTCGTCCTTTTTATCCTTTTCGTCCTCGTCAGGTTTCTTGTCTTTATCCTCATCTTCCTCACCTGTAACCTCATCCTCATCTTCAGGCTTCTTAGGATCCTTGTTGTCTTCCTCACCCTTCTTGACTTCTTCCTCTTCGCCCTTAGGATCCTCTTCACCTTTTTTGATTTCGTCCTTATCCTCACCTTTGTCTTTAACCTCCTCCTTCTCAACCGGAGGTTTTATACCCGAGAATGTCTCAGAGATGTCTTGCTGGATCATCTTCCTTGCTTTCTCTAGGATTGCTTGTTCTTCTTCATTCGACATCTTCTGACTCCTTTGGTAGTTGATCTTCCTTTAGTTGATCCTCAACAGCTTGCTTAAGCAGGGCAGTCTGCACTAGGAAAAACTCACATGCAGTCATGTCTCCCTGCGCTCTCAAGAGCTTGTTAAGATCAGTTTCAGTTCGTAACTCATGACTTGTAATAGTCATTCTCTCCGTGACAGTTTCTATAATCTCTTTCCATACGAGATTCTGCTCGAAACTCTCTATGTCGGTGAGATAGAACTGTAATTTTCTTTCAGCATCATCTGTGTCGTTGTCCATTTTAGGCTCCTAACTGTGTGAGGTTGCCGGCCTCACTTTGTTTGATTACTTCTTCATCAGGTGTTATTGTAGGTTTTACATTTCCACCTTTACGGACAAAGTCGTGGACGTTCTTAGCACCTAGCTGCCGTGCGGCATGTTGGAAAACCCTGACCATATCAAACTGTTGTGCTATTTCTGGTTGGGTTGCCAGTACTTGGAAAAGCTGAATCCATAATTCAGCTGGCTCCCGGCCTGGAATAGTTCCATCACCAGGGAGAACGTCAAAATGAGTTAGTATATCAAGTGGATTGACAGATACTCTTCCCTGGGAGTTCATGTCTACCCCGTACTCCTGCATTAGCTCTTGCTCGCGATTACCAGCAATTTCGACGTATCTTTCTTCGGACATAAATTGCTGAGTATGAGAAGCCAACATCATTGCCAAGGGCTGGCGATACTGAAGGTCCATTATGACAGCTGCTTTCTCAAGTTTGGAAAGTGCTGATTGCTTGGTATTGCGAGATTCTGTTGCGCTTCTACGCTCGCCACCCTTGGGCATTTGTCCCTGGAGGACTTCTGCAGCTCCACTTGACTTGTTGTGCATCTCGGTTAGAACCGCAATGTCCTTCATATGATTTGCTGTTACATCGGTAACTTTGAACTGAGACATAACTCCTTCAACGCCTTTACCCCAGTTAGCTCTGCGGGTTCTGATGATCTTTCCTGGCTCTGGATCGCGCACGTCCTTCATGTTGACAAGGAACGGATCTACAATAATCATGTCGTTGATGGCCTTACGGACATTAGCAATATGTGAGTGAAGCATCCAATCTATGATTTCCTGTATACCATAGCCTATTTCAAGCCTAGAAACAGGAGTCACTGAATATCCATCGTAGTCGGGAGCAGCTATAGCCACTGGGAACATATCGTGGTCAAGTCCAAGCTTTTGTGCCGCTAGTACAACGCTGTCCGATGCTACTACGAAGAGCCATTTCTCTGGGTACATCGAGCTTCCCATTTCCCACTCTTTGGGAATGAGGTTGATATACATAAAGATTCGGTCAACTGGCTTTGTCGAGCTCATATGCATAGGTTCATCATGACGTGCCAGCCTAGGCGTTGAGTCCTGACGACCGACACTTTTTACGACTGAGGTCCTTCCTGTTACGTGTCGAAGATACTTGGCGTTGAAGAAAAAGCTTTCTGGGGCTCGTTCTTCCTCAAGGATCTTGACTCTGTTAGAAATATCCACCCAGCCTACAAATTCACCGTCTTGGACGTCTTGGATTGCGACTGTAGGATCAGGAATGTACAAATAAGGATCAATGTTTCTGAGATAGTTTCCCTCGTATAGGACAGCCCGTACCCTGCGTTTCTTGCGCTTGGAGAACATACTAAAAAAGCTAGAAAGACGAGTATCGACGGCTTCTCTACGCCAGCCAGTCTTCTGACCCCAGTAAGGTGTAACAGCCCCAAAGCCATAGGCAAAAGAGTCTCGCCACAACGTGTGCAGGTTTACTCCCATTCCAGCTCTAATCGCCTGAAACGAGATAAGTTGTTCGAGAAGCATAGTCCCAACAGTGTCTTCACCTCCAACCGGCGAGTACTTGAAGTAAGGTACTTGGAGAAATACTGCTGTCATGTAGGTCAGTAGGGTATCCAGCGTTGCATATGACGTGGGTATGACTATAGGGAAAGTTTTATCGCCTTTAGCTTTGGCTTCTCTCTTTTTCTTTGGAGAGACATACGCAGCTAATACCCGATCGATTTCAAGCCAGCTATCGTGCCGCTTGTTCATGGCGTTCCAGCCATCCTGGGCGCGGTTCTTGACTTCTGTTATGATTCTTTGGTGAAGTTCAGAGCCCGGCCTCAGGTCAAAGCTGTGGGGGTATTTATACTTATAATCCGCCTCATAGACAGTGCCTTGGAGATCGGTCGTGGAGAGCGGATCTGAAAGCGTGTAAGGCATTTTATTCCTTAAGGGCCTTTACAGGTATTGTTTGAGACAATTTTTTGATCTCACCTGGGTCGAGAATCTCACTAGCACGGCCATAGACCAGAGGCCCGTAGGTGATTGATATTTCCTTTCGGAGAAACACAATGTCCTCAGACGAAAGTTCCACTACTGGAAACTGCTTGACCCGCTGGGCAAGAATATAACGGTTGAGTTTCTTTTCTGCGTCCTCGTCTTGCTTTGAGTTGAAAAGGGCTATGACTGAGACTCTTTCCAATGTGAGGTCTTTTGGCTCTTCTACATGACCACACACTTGACACGTAGACTGACCCTCAGAAGGTACCTGAATGGGCTTGTTATCGAGGGTTGTTAATACAGTTTTGAAGTCGATTTTCATTTTAGCTCCTTTGCTACGATTAATTCATTAACGTCCTTGCGAAGTTTCTTTAATTCTTCGAGCATCATGTAGGATAGCAGAGGACTACGTATAGAGTCTGGCCGGTTCTTATCATCAAGGTTCACAATCTCTGGTGTAACCTCATAGACCTCCTCTGCAATTAAGCCAAAGGTGCGCTCGTTGGTCTTCTTTGTCGTGTAAGACCTAACCTCAAGACCATAGATTCGATCCGTTTCGACCTCCAAGGGGATGATATCTGTTTTGTATCGACAGCTTGAAGTATAACGATAAAGATATCCCCCAGCATACCATTGTACGTCTGTTCCAGGTGATGCATCAGTCCCCAAGTCTTCTACTCTTAACGTAGTTGAATTAAGTTGGGCATTTTTATTACCTGTAGTACGGAGTTGCAAGTCCCCCGCAGAACGAGTTAAATTCACGGTAGCAATACCTGAAATAGTCATAAGAATTCTATCATGGCCAATTACTGTATACTTGTTGGCATCTGTGTACATGTACATTACTCCATCACCTTCAAACCTCAGTCCTGGATCTCCTAGATAGAGAGCATCATCAATTGTAAGAACCAGGGTACTCCCCCCTGCATCATCACTTTTATACCACTTTATCGTTCCGTCAGACCCAAGAAGATCAAGGTGCTGCTCATCCAGGTCGCCTACCTGAATTTTAGGGGTGGCAGCATCTAAACTCACACCCACGTTGGCAGTCAGCTTCTGCAAAGTACTTGCTGATATTGTCCAGCCTGCTATCGAGTTGGACACATCCGATAGCCAGAATAGTTTATCATAGCCAGCGCCATTGTACTGTACCATTCCAATACCAGTTTCAGCAGTCCATGAACTACCATTAAATAAAGCACCAAAACCTACCCACCTTACATCTCCAGTAGTTGGTGTAGGATCATAGAAATACATCGCCTCATTTCCTGCCGTCGTATTCAAGCGAATGAGTTTATCAGTGTCAAAGGTTTTAGTGATAAAGACTGAGGAAACAGTCCAACCAGCCACCTTCAGCGTCGTGTCAGCTGCAGTATAGACAAAATAGTCTCCAATAGTTAACGTGGCCGAATTGGCTTGAAGTAATATATCATCAGCATTGGCTCCATCTATAATTCTTAGCCCATTAGTCGGGTCCATTGTCATGTGGATATCCGATTCTACTCCTATACCAATTCCGTAGATCTCGCTGGCATAGTTATACTTGCCTTTCATGTTACCAAAGACACCACGTACCTTATCAGAATCAGTCCAGTCAGCCCAAGAGCCAATCCCATCCATGATCTGGATAAAGGGGTTGTTTATGTCCTGGGAGGTCAAGTAAATCAAACTGTCCCTAGTTGTGTCAGTAGTATTCCCTATTACAACAACAGTATCACCAATTGCTACTGCACCAGTACTTGCTGGCAAGTCACCGTCACGCACAAACCAAACTCTCCTACCAGAAATTGCTGCTACTCTGCGAAGAAGACGCTTTACAATAGTACCAGGAGCAGCATCTAGGTCAACCCGCTGAATCATAATAATATCATTAACTGCAAAGGTAGTGTAATTATTCCCTTCAGGGTCGTCCATATCCACGACCTCTGCATCAACTGTAGGCATCACAACTGTCTCAACCTTACCATTAGCTGCGGAGATAACCATGCCACCGTTGACTGCATTGATCTGGTTAATTATCAGCTCGTATACTCGAAGCGTACCCCGTACCCATAAGTCATCTAGCTCAAAAGTGGATAGACCACTAACGTAGGTCACGGCCCAGTCAGTACCAGTCCAGCCAGAGGAGTAGCTTATGTCACCTAGGGTACTTTCGTTGGCAAAGCAGAGGGTCTGATTGGGTGCATCTGTCTTGATGCCTACGTTGCCACCTGAGAGCATGGCCATTACAAGAGTATTAACATTTCCCTCATAGAACCTCAAATCATTTGTTCCGTCCTGGGCGCGGTCATTTATGATAGTCCATTTGTGGACACCCTTCTGAAGGAAGTCTATCCTGGAGGCTAATGTACCACTTGCATAGTCCGCATCTAAAAGAAGCACTGATTGTGCATTACCAGAAGGGGCAATTTTAACTACCCCATTTACTTCTAATACTTGGTCCGGGTCGATTACCTTGATGCCCACATTGCCATTTATAAAGTTAAATTCAGAAGCATAAAATCTCATTGGGACATTAGCAGATATGGCATCATTAAATGCTGTAAGTGCTAATTCAGAACCTTGAAGACCAATACCAAAATTTATGTCAGTTGCCCGCCTAACAATAAGCTTATAATTGGCGTCTATCGTAGCCGTCCCGATGCCTGCGTTCTGAGAAGCATCAATAGTCATCGCTGCGACACCGCTTCCCGTTCTAAATTGCAAAATACCTGCGGCATACTCTGTAGCAAGTGCCATAATGTCATTCGCTGAACTATCCATAGCCAAGTAGCCGACCCTGTTGGTATTATTCCCACGGTAAAATTCTATTAACGCATTGACCTCTTGATCATTTGCGGCGTTAGAATCGGATATTCTTAAACACGCGAATAAAGACTCTATGTGTACTGTTCTCTGTGGCGTAGGAGTCCCAATGCCTAATCCAGCAAACATAGGTGAGGCACTTGTCCTAATGTCCTGTATTGCATCGAGTGTTACGTCGGCATTGGCACCACTATCTGTGAGCGACAAGCTATTTCCAACTTGTAAACGCCTTTCGGCGGATAGATCACCGTCTAAGGACATAACAACATACGAGGCACCCGATGGAGCTCCAGGACCACCGCCACCTAGATCATCTAGTCTTAGAACGTCGTTACTACCAATAGGCGCACCTTCACAAACAAGGCCTTGCAACCCAGTTCCATCTGGGCGCTGCTCAGCGTCGTCGTAAAGGAAAGGTCCCTCGGACCCGATGTATAGCTTTCTAACAGTCAATGCTACGTTCCATTATGTAATCCAGCAAATTAGAGAACTCGGAAGTCATCGATAGCAGCCTCGTTATCCATTTCGTCTATCATTTTCATCTCGGCGTCAATTACGTCGTCAGCGTCTTCATCATCACCACCTTCAGTGTTGAAGTAGAGGTCACCTGTATCGAGCAACTCGATGATGTAGGCCTCTGCATCCATGATGTCCCATCTTTTGCTTTTAGGATAGGACATCAACTGACCTTCAAGTGCAACACAGGCGGTCTTGTTGTGGTAGACTAGACCTTCTCGGTACAACGGAGACAGCGCCCCAATTCTAGCAATCTTGCCAGAACCCCTACCATGCTCACCACCGCGAGCACGGAGTTCAACTAGCGTAAAATTGTACCCAGCCATTCTCATGGCATTTCTCAACGGGTACATTATGAATTCTTCTAGGCCAGTAACTTCAATTCCAATAACTTGAGCATGAAGTCGAATAGCCATCTCGAATGTGCGCTTGTAAAGTTCGTCGGGATACATCTGACCTTTGTCTACATCCCGAACAAACAGCGCCCGATTGAAAGTGTTGACACCTATGCCAACGATTGCACACTCAGCGCTTTCTTCTTTAATTGTTTTGGCTGGGTCTATTAGTATAACATTAGTTACATCACGGCTACTGTTCAGTTCTTCTTCAGTAATACAATAATCAGTGCCTGTTTCCTCGACAGGGCCGTAGTACTTGAAATACTCCTGTTTGAACATAGCTGTTTCAGTAGCCACTGTGAGATTTCTGTACTCACGGTAGAAGATGCCAAGTTTGTTGCGCCGTTTATATGCCGTGTAGAGCTTGATAACCTCACGCGTTGACATGAAGTTAGGCGCGTTAGTGTTTAGATCCTCATCACAGATACTCAGCGTAAGTGGAGTCCACTCAGAGTCTTCTAGCAATTCAACGAGCAGAGAATCCTCGTGAAGAATCGTTCCTAGGACTATAATTCGCCAGTCATGGCGCCCACGATCAATGCAGTTGTAAAGATCAGCAAAGAACCAGTCCTTCTTTTTCTTACGCTGTTCCTCGCTGTCCATGTGATCTGGATCTTCTAGGTCATCGACAATGATAAGATCAGGCCGACTGTGTCTATAGAGAAGTCCACGAATCTGCTGTCCAGCACCTCGCGGCATTACGCAGGTGTTGACGTGGTTATTAGCAACCCATTGCTGCTTGCTGAATTTCTTGGACTCTATAGGCTTGAACAGCTTCTGAATCATCTCATTCGACACGAGATCCATTTTCAAGTTCTCACCCTGGAGCTCAGCATGGGTAGCTGAACAACTTACAGGAACGATATACTTCGCATCGTCGAACAGGATTTTCTTACTTGGAACTGCAAGATTCACAATTGATGTTTTGCCTAGGCCACGAGGAGCTGCAATTACCGCTAGTGGTATAGTATCATCATCTATGATTTCAAAGATCTGATCATGTATAGTATCAAAGGGCCGATAGAACCGCTCACTGTGAAATATCTTGGCATGCATCTTAGTCGAGCGAAAACACTCAACTAGGATATCTTGCATCTCGCTGTCCAGGCCGGGCTGGCTTAGAATCGCCTTTGGCGGATCGAGTGGTCTTGCTACAGGAGTTGTGATAAGTGCAGGCGCCCCTATCACCGCGTTTTGCCTCTAGCTTTCTCAAAGGTCCTAAGCCCTGCGAGGCCTAGCATACCAAGAACCAGCTCCATTAGGGATTCAGTAGGCATCTCAGGGCCAGGAGTCTCAAGAGCCCAGACTAAAATTGGGTTTAGAATAAACATAATGAAAAGGCCAAGAGAGCAAATCCAGCCAATCGCAGGTCTCCAACCAGCTATAAACAATGACCGATGTTGGGCTTCTACTGTGTTGAGATCAACTTGGAGTTTAGCCTTTATGATTTCAGCAGCAGCTCGCTCTTCGTCAGTGGTAGTTACTTTGTCGATTGCGTCACCAATTGATTCGATTGTATTGCCGCCTAGGAATTTGAGAATACCCATTAGAGAATCCTTAGTACGTATTCAATGAGAGTTGAAATTGAGCCATCTAGGGACAACCAGGCAATGCCTACTAGGGTAAATCCGCCCATTAGGAAGAGATACCTGTGCTGCTTTAGATTAGCGTCATTGGCAACGTTTAGGTCACGGACTTTGTCTTGTAGGCCTGGTTTGTCCTCTTTTAGGTCACCTACAATAGCAGCCTCAATGGCCTCTACACTATCACAGATGCCGTCGATTTTCTTTTTCTCTGTAGGAGTCCAGGACATTACTTGGAAACTCCCCAGTATAATGAATTCAGCATCGCATGGCCTTTAGGAGCAAGCCCTATGTGCAAGTGCCCATTGCAGACTTCTATGTTATTGAAGCCAAGTGCAAGTGCCTTTGTAACTACGATATAACGCTTTTTCGAGTACCGCTTGTGGAGGCCTATATCGCCAGCTCCATAACCAGCAGGTCTATTCCCAAGCGGATGTACAGAGTTTGGATGCCCACCTATCAGCTTATTGTGCACTGGGCATCTGTAGATAGAAGTAAAGGGTAGAGGGAAACCACATGCATCTCGCAGGGCTTGTATCCTATCGAGGAGCCTGTCGCTAGGTAACTCGCCACAATGAGGACAGGCAGCTTCCCTCCGAGAGATATTCTTCCTAATCATTTCTTTATTCATTGCTAGAACTCCATTGTCACGTAGAGTTTCGCGTGATTTGTGCCATCGTGGGAAATGTACTTGAATGTCTTGATGGCGTCGATACTCTGGAGTACTACCTGTCCATATGGATTAGTAGCAGTAACTGGAAATACCTTATGACCAAGGCCGCTCTGGACTGGGGTCGCCCCACCAACTGTCCATAGAATCTCATCGGCGTCTACAGTCATAAACATTCGAGTGGCCCTACGGCCCGAGTGCCGGCCCGGCTGAGCCATTCGAGAGCCAAAGATATTAGCCACGTAGAAGTCACCACTAGTTTGTGCACCTGAGTGAACTACAAGATAGGCCCCGTCACCGCCGGCAAGCTCAATTACCTCGATTTTGATTTTGTTCCAGGCATCCTGGGTTAGCCCAGTGTGGATTTCATGATAAAGATACCCAGAGTCATCGCCCTTTCGGATGGCGATTGAGACTATAGTACCATCGTCCGGGTATACCCAGAGTGTATAGTAGCACTTCCGCTCGGTGATTGTCGCAAAGTCATCACTTTGAATGCCCTCATTAGCGGCGTTAGGTGTAAACTTCCGACTGTAGTCTCCGGTAATTACCTTGGTTGAGCTCCGTGCATTTGTCGCTGGCGTTCCAAAGTTGGCCCAATTGGCGTCAAGTTCACAATCACCGTTAGTGATCAAGTTCGACCTGATATAACGCTCAGTTGCTAGCAGGCGCGCTGTAGCAGCACTTGTCAGCAGAAACGTTGCTTCTGGTGTTCCGTTAAGTATCTGAACCTTTTGCATTTCCATCCTCCACCTTAGTAGGTTCTGTTACTTCAGCATCAGTTACCTCGGCTCCGACTAGATGACCACTCAATTTGCCTTCGGTATAGGCCCGTTGCTTGATCTTGTCGATGTCTGAGGCAGTAAGTTTATGTTCGTGCTCAAAATGGCCTTGAATTCTGGAAGGAGCAACATGGCCTCCACGACCAAGTAGGTCCTGTGCTACCTTGACCTGCAAGGTGGTTGTGATATTTGCACCTTCTACTTGTTTGATAGTCCCGTTTAGGGCGCCTTCTAGCACTTCTAGTGCCCTCGGCTGGAGCTCAGTGATGTGACTCGTGATACTTTTGACTGTTTCGTCACGACCATCCTGAAGATCGTCCAGCTTTGCTCGGCCAATTTCACTATTCTGTGTATATGTAACAACTGCACGGGTAATTCCGAGTGCTCCCGCAATGTTTTTGGCACTTTCGCCTAGAGTTAGGCGCCGCAGAATCTCCTTATGCCTCTCTTGGAGATGCTTTATCTCATAGACTCTGTTATTTTTTGGAAGAGCGCCCACTTAGGTCACCATTTGCTCCTTGTATACGGATTTACACTTTACAGCTTGAATTTACACAATTCCACCAATGAAAACCACCAATAAAAACCATGTACACAGGGGAGGCTCAGTTTGCTAGTACCAGGCCCTGCTGAATTACATAATGTAATTCAGAAACGGCCCTCCTGGGCCCTCTACTAGGCCCAAAACCAGGAAAACCTGGGTTTATTCACTACGTTTTACGATATAATACCCGCTACCACCACCACGTCTGACCCACTTCCCCCCTAGGCCACCCCTTTCGATTGGAAAGCACAGCTTTACAGCGGAGCTAGGTTTGGCATGAAGTTGCGAGGTGGACCGGGTGAGCTAAGCCTAACATATATATTTGTAGCTTGCACAGTGGAGCTCGGGATATACATTTTCAGCGAGCTTGCAAATCCCGTGCCAAAGTTTACTTCACGTCGAGCTTGAAAAATAAAGCTTGACTGATTGGGGCAATAAGCTGTAAACTCCGGCTGATTATTGACATGGCCGATGGGAGCTCGAGAGGAGCTGACCAAAGGATAGCTGGGCATGGTGTCCACCTGGATGTAGCTACAGGGATAAAGCTGCTACATCACCTAACCTTTCACGAATGAAAGTGAGCTGTAATGATTAAGCTTACACAGTTGCTAGATGGCATCTCAATCCTGCATATGTTCAAGTTTAGCTTGAATGCTGAGGAAAAGGCGGCCAAGAACTTCAAACGAATCCATGCTACCTTCACCTTTGATGGAATGTCCATCGAGGACGGGCTGGACAAGGCCGTACGACAGGCAGCTATCAGTTGGCAACACGCCAATCGCGATGACTGGGCTAGCTTCACTGATGGTCAGAAACTGGTTATCGTGGTCAAGGCTGCTGGACGGAAACAGGTCGATCATGAAGCTGCAACGGCCACGAAGTACGCCGGATCGGACGCGGGTGAACGGAAGGCCATCCTTCGGACAGTCGTGGGTGATACAATGTCGGATGAGCAGCTCGAGGCATTGCTTGAGGCTGGAACGCCGGTCGATATCACCAATCGCAAAGCTACCGAGTAGCTAAATGAGGGGTCATGGGTCAACCTAGCTCGGTTGGCCCAGCTCCCCTTGAACATGAGGAAACATGAAATGGCTGAGTATACGAGAGCAGAACTTCTCGATACAATAAGCATTCTCCATCAAACGATAGACGACAAGAACGAGTATATTAAGGAACTCGAGGCTCAGGTGAATAAACTTGAGTCAGCCTTAGATACTGTTCATGATATAGAATGTTAAGAAAGAGGGTACTCCTGGCTTAAGGCTGGGAGTACCCTTTTTTTCGTGGGTTCAGGGCACTAGAGTATAGATGAGAGTGAACTAGCACTTGTAGAAATGTACGTATTGTATGTATTGTATGTGAGGTAGGTAAAGTAGGTATGCTAAAAAGTGTAGCTCACCCCCTATCCCGGTTTTGAATGGTGTTGTACGCAGTAGAGTGTGTTCTAAAAAAAAAAAAAAAAAAAAAGAAGGAAGAGACAACCCAATAGCCATTAGCTATGAGGATAGATAGAATGACATCTAGAGGCTATTAGATAGAGTGATAGACAGATGGACAGGCAGACGGGTAGACACAGTAGCAGTTGAGGGTTGCTGCGTACAATGTGCCAATAAATATGGAATGGGGTGAGCTACGATTGTTAGGGTGCCTACAATGGCTACGATGCATACATGCATACAATACATACAATAGATGTACAGAGTGAGCTTGCAGGCCAGCAGCCTTGGCCTCTCACAGGCGGGCGCTGTATTACATTATGGAAGGCAGCAGCCGAGGCTAGTTGACTGTGAGATGAAATTCTGTACCGTGTTGACAAGTGACGATAAATTGTGTAAATTTGACCATGAGCCAGAATAACGGAATAACAAGGGGGTCTCTAATGGCTGTATCGGGCGAAACCAAGCTTGAGCATGGTGATATGCTAGATAGACTAATTACCATAAAGGTTGACTTAGTGTCACTAATCAAGGACATCTCGGACTTTGGATATACTCCTCGTCCATCGCAAGCCCAGGAGTCGGCCGTTCTACTCAATGTGATAGAACATCTAGTTGCTCAGGCTAGGTCTAACTGGTCACAACTAACAACCAACAAACGGAGTCTCTAATGCTAAAAAGCTTCAGAACTCATCATCCAGATTGCTAAACTCATCAACGAATACGGTGATAGGGAAATTATCACTTCAGTTGCTGGTAATACGTTTAGCATAAAAGATAACACCACGTTGATCAGCTCCGGCTGGGCAACGCACGATGAAGCTGATGATGGTAAGAATCCATTTGACTTGGTTTTAGGCCAGTTCTTGGATTAACAACACCAATCAACAAAGGGAGCATCTGGCCCTATGATCGACCATGTCGTAGTAACCAAACCTGCGTCAGCGTTTACCTTAACTGTTGGCGAGTTACGAGAAGTAGTCAACAACCCGAGCTTGCCAGATGATGCAATGGTAATAGTATTCCCATACCCTTGGGCCCCACAAATTAACATAGGACGCGCACGATTTTATCCTGGTGCTGACTGGGGATCACTCATACTTTGTCAGGCAACATCAGACAACGAATATGAGATAAGAAACAGGAGGGGTGACTTTCCTAATAAGGAGTAACTAATATGGCATCACAACGTACAACTGTTAAGTTTTATGGTAGACCGTATGATACGTTCGGGTGCAAGATACTGGCTGAACAAGCAAAGGCACTTAACAGATACCCCAATGGAGGTATCTAACATGACAACACACCTCCAGCAAGTTGCTACTACGAAGGCTGTCAGCAGGGAGCAGATGTTACGCTCTACTCACCTGCTAAGGGTGAATCAGACAGTTTCTGTAGTAGGCACTTTGAGGAGTTTTGCTATCTGGTTATGCGCGACCCAGGTGTGCCTATAGAAGCCAAACAAAGTTTGCAAAGAATGTTATCTGAGGCCGGCCAGGCAGGGCAGGCATAACGCAACGAATAAAGGAACAACATAGTGACAGAAACTAGCAAAAGACATACATCACCCTTGCCACTGCCAGTACAAACTGGATGGGTGGCAGTAGAACGTGAAGTGTGTATTATCGATGGACTTGGTCAAGAGTCTCTAATGAACTTACCCCTGTCTAAAATATATGATTTACGGTACTATGACAACCCTTCAGGCGTTAGTATATCTCTAGAGAGGGGCTTTAGTAGTCCATACCATGAACGTGTACTTGAAATAATACTTGATGCCTTAAACAAATCAGGACCTGTTAAACTCTAAAGGAACCGCCATGTACAGACTACCAAGAACTAGCGGCCACAAATGGCCAAAGGTGACTAGCGCTCTAGTGGCAGCCCGGAGGCTCACCTGGAAACTCAGGGAGACACTCTACGTTGTGGAGCACGGCGAGGACTATTATCTTTCCTTCCTAAAGGAGGAAGGCAGTATCACGATTAGACCATAAGGAAAAACATCATGTCTAAGACTGACCATGAGTACAAATGGACTCACAACCTAGAAACTGGAGAAGTTGGAGTTCAACATGCTAAGGACGCCGGACCGTTTATAACCTACTATAGAGGAGAAGGTGGATCTAGTTTTACTACGTTGGTTGACCTGGTCATTTTTATGAATGACCCTAAGTCGATCAAGCAACTAATCGAGATCATCGGGGACCAGGCTGGTGTTGAATTTACAACAGATGAGTTTATCACGGCCGAGCGTCTGGCAGATCTCGTCAAACTAAAGGGGTAACCAAACATGACTAAAAACACTCGTTATCCTGGTAGGCCTGGTTATACCGGGCCGAGAAGTGGGTATTTTACGCTAATCCATCACGGTAGAATTGTAGAATACTCCCACGACATATTTGAGCGAGTAGCCTATATCCGCACACAGAAGGCGCTCAGTGAACGGGCCTGTCGACTTCATTGTATAGTCTACGTTAGGCCTAGCGAATTGCCAGCAGAAGTCGCTAAGGCAGGCGCTGATCTAAAAAAAGCGTACACTACTTTAGAAAGGGCTAGGGCTGAGTATTATAATGTTGGTGTATCTGTTCTTATTCCCTGGCGTAGGGCAGACAATAACCTCGGTCTAGTTTCATTTCTCTACCGCAAAATCTTAAGGCAGCACAAAGAAGCAGTTGTTGCTCTACTTACCAAGTACGTGCCAGATCATACTTGGAATGGCCATGAATTAGTTTTCTCGTAAACACCCGTAACAGAGCCTAACGGCTCACAGGAGGAATAATGCCGTTTAAAATCCATGATGATTTGCCTATACCAGGTAGGCCACTACCCGGAGTTAACAACGAACTAATTACAGCGTGTAGTGCTCTTGCAATAGGCAAGTGCCTGGAAGTTGAGATCAGTGATCTTAACTACGCCAACCTCGGCCAGGATACTAGGCCTACACGGGTTCATCTCGTTAGACGAATTCAATCAGCTATGCAGATGCTCAGAACCCAGTACAAGGACAGGGTGTATATCTACCGTACTCTGAGTGATACGTCGGTTGGTATTTGGAGGCTAACTAAATAGATGTCTGGCTACGTAACAATAATAGCATTAGTACTTTCAATAGCCGCGCTGTGCATGAACATCTATGTAATTTATCTAAGGAACAAACGCCTATGAAAATAGAACCCACCGATACACTCAACCTGAGAAGTGAACGTCAAAAAGTTCTCTTTCATGGCTATTTCAAGTCACGTTGGGGTAAGGCAATGTCTTATGATGTTCCAACTCCAAAAGGAACTACCACCGAGAGTGTCTTTAATAAGATATACAACGAAGGCATCAAGTTGTTCTCAGAGGGCAAAGTCACAATTACCTGTGAACGAATGGAGAAGTTTCTCTGTATTATGAGGGATACTTATTTCCCTGGGAGAAAGCCTAATGAGAATGCGATATTGCCAAGGGTGTTCTCGGTGTGTACTGAATATAGCCAGGACCCCTCGAAAGGAACTGTAATGTCTATTGCCCAAGTCAGTAAGACCTGGAAATGGGCTACACCAATTATCGAGCGGTCTGATTTCGTGGCGATGCAAGTTGAATTTACAACAGATGAGTTTATCGCGATAGAGAAACTACCTGAAATAACCATCTAGCCAAGGGAGTGAAAATGCCTAAGCACAAAACAGGTAAGTGGCCATTGGTCACTGAGACTCGCCCTAATATCCACGAGGGCCGCCTCAAAAGAATGATCAGACTACGAAAGCATCGTAGAAGAATTGCTAACACTTCACGTAGAACAAATAGGAGTTAGTATGGGCTACAGGGAATTAGTAATAGGTGATAGAGTTAGGATCATCGGGCCTTGGCATCTACTACATGTTGGTGGAGAGCCCTACGTAGGTAGATATGCCACCTACGTTGGATTGAACAAAAATGTTCCTTCAACTATGCCAATAGACATCCAAATAGATTGTGCTGGAGAGGGTATATTTCACTGGTGCCGCAAGAATCTGCGGGCCTTACCAAGGCGTCGATAAACTACAAGGAGTATAACATGAAGAATTCACCACGGGATAGTAGCCAAGCTAAGGCAAGTACTATCCTAATACAAGAGTATCGTCGGCTAGAAAGGCTAGGACGAGCTATTATGATTCTTGAGCAGCTCGTACGAGAGGCCACGGAATCGGGGAAGATAACACCAAAGGAGGATGCTGAACTTTGGAGTCTCTTCTGTCAAATGAGACCATAATTAATGAATTAAAAGGAGTATAACATGAGATCACTCGACGGACGACCCAGCAACCAAGGGCCAGCATCTTTGATGAAAAGTAAATTCATCCGCTGCGCTGTAGACTGCGGAATTTTCAACCCTGCGAGTACTAGAAAGCATAGGCTAGACACGACGCCTCGGCTTGTTAGGCCGGCTCGCTCTGCAAGGGAATTACGTCACATATTGGAGGCATAAGATGAGTAAAGTAATAGTAATAGGAGATGAGTGGATATTATGTGTAAATGTTGGTGATCGTATTATGGGGATAAGGGTCTTTAACAAGAAACCTATTGATATTATCGTCAACAATCTCAGTATCAGGGAAATGAAGGACCAGCACTCGTCTGACCTCGTTACAAAGTGGCTTCTACAATGCCAGAATGCTATAGAATAGGAGGCTTGTAACATGAAAGTCTTTTACACAACATCTGAAGGTGGTCTTCTTCTGATAAAGGCCCTAACTCGAAGGGGCTTCGTTAATCTACTAGAGGACCTAGAGGATGCTGGCAGTACAGACTGGTGGTCGATTCCGTCGACACCATTTAGGCAATCTGTCAAACTATTTGGAATAAGAATCCTCGAAAGGAGGCTGTTTCAAATAGACGTGCATTCTGTCTTTGTTCCAATTGAGTTTGAGGAGTGCTCTTACCAAAGGTGGGACTCAATTAACGGTTGGACTTCAGATTATATTATAGCTAGACTCCTAAGGTAAACCCCCATCTGGCTGCATTAATTGGTTGCATTTGGGCCATTTTGTCTGTAAATTCCAGCAATCGGAGCAAATATAAGCATGACACTCGCCAGGAGCAGAAAAATATCGGTAGAGGCCAGAGTCGACGCTCGAAGCCTAGCTACTATAGCTAGCGCCTTCTCCGAGAAAAACATCCCCATTACCTCAAGGAGCCAACTTGTCTCCACTATTATAGAAACCTTTTGTGACTCGCTTGTATCTAGCAAAGTCGTAACAGCGGTTGATTCTACTGCTAAGGCATTGCAGATACTCGATCATGTAGGTATTCGTTTTACTGACTTTTCAAGACGCAACCTCCGTGCGCTAGCGCTACAAATACAAAGTGAGCGTGCTCTGGACAATCTAGTAGATGTCGAGCAGCTGGACGAGGAACTAACGCCAGCACTAATTGACGAGGCACTACAAAAATATCAATCGGTGGGAAGCCGTGACGACGAGGCGGATTCTCTATAAGTATCTAGTAAAGACACCTGCTCCAAGTCTCGTCGTCAAAATTTGCTGAATTACATAATGTAATACAGTAATACAGGTCTACGTGGATATTCCAGTAGACAGAATTACAATAAAAAGGAATCAATATGAGTACTATTCCAGTTGAGGCCAAATGGAATACGGGCAAAACGGTGACAAATGAGACGACTGGTGAAGAGGACATCGTCTATGACAATGCGATAGTCGACTTCGATTTCGGAGAAAACATCGCCGATGCCGTTGCCCAGTTCGGGGAAGAGCCGGTCTTTGCTCTTTACCATGCATCTGCCAAGGTGCAGCTCCAGGGTGCTATCAGAGCACAGGGCGAAGCGGGCGTTCCAGCAAACGAGATCAGTTCTCGTCTCGCGGCCTGGAAGCCAGGAGTTCGTCAGGGGCGGGTCGCAGTTGATCCAGTGGTCGCGCTTAAGGCCCAGTATGCCGCAGCAGATGAAGCTGGTCAGGCTGAACTGCTTCGCCAGATCATGGGCGAAACAGAGGGATAATCCGTATCACGTCTACACAATGAGGGAGAGCCTCAACAAGCTCTCCCTCATTTTTCTCGGCAAGTTACAATGTTTAACAATACAATTTTGTTCAAGTACAAGTAAAAAACTATGCCAGACATTACAATGTGTTCTAGCACAGATTGTCCTATAAAGGACACATGCTATCGCTATATGGCTCATCCTAGTAAGCAGCAGTCTTACCAACTTTTTGAATGGGAGATACCAGTTGTAGAGCCATCAGAGGAGCTTGCAGTGTGTCTCTGGCATTTGCCTTTATATGAGGACGAGTAATGACTAAATTCGGCATTACCTATCTCGGCCACACAAAGGACGAGTTCGGCTACACTGTCATGTTCCAGGTCAAGGGTAAGGTCTACATGTACGAATTGCCTTTCTACTGGATGGAGAAAATTATCCTTATCGCAAGACACAGCGAGCCTAAGGCTCTTAATATGGCTAAGAAAGTCGGCGAGCTAATCAACACGAGAAGGGTACGTGATGGACACACTGAAAGAGCAGTGGACAAAGCGAGAGCTAGCACTGAGGAGCGATCTGATGTTACTCCTCGATCTGAAACCTTACGTTCTGATAACACCAACGACTCTGGACAACACGTGGCCGAACAGAACACTCCCAGTGCAATTCTCAAAGCTCGGAATCTTGTGCAAAAGTCTAGAAATGAAGGTAACACTGGTAGGAAACAACTTTAAGGTAGAAAAGAAAGATTGAAATTGCAGCCTTGCCCCACTACTGAATTGGGGTGACTTGCTGCGTCGCGGGCGGGATGCCCTGGCCTTAAAGGTTATCTGAGACGCCTATTAGCCTGGGATCTAGACATCGTCTCAGTAACCGCCCGTTGATTTTTAACAAATGTGACCTAACTGAATAATTGGGTAGATCACTCTCGCAGATGCGGCGCTGTATGAAGCGTATGTACCGAAGCCTCCTAAGCAAGAGGCTAGTGCATTAAGATGCTAGTTGGTGAGTTGACACCAAAATGACCTGTATCAACAAATCCAATCATCTGCTTGCAAGGGACCGTCGGCTTACAGTCGGCGGTCCTGCAACTTTGAAAGTAGTGATTCTTAATCTAAACCAAAAGGAACTACAATGGATAATACAGGAGGTACAAGTGCAAAACCAGATGGGCAACCTAGTAACTATGAAGAAGCTCGAGTTGGAGCTCAGCAACTTCATAGGGCTATTGGGAAGCTCCACTTTCTAATTGATAAGATAGAAAATGGGGAAGGACCTAAAAAAGCGGAGAATCCTCTTCCTCCTACACAGCTATCTTTAGCGGATTTTCTTCAGCATCTCCCTACAGAGCTCTTAGAATTAAAAGAGCAAGTCCAAGACGCTTATCAGCGTCTTGACAAATTACTCTTTGGGCCACGGACCGTTTAGCTCTTAGATACTTAGTTTAACCCTAACAGGAAGGTATGTATGAAGCGTGGAAAGTTTATTCTCTATACAAGTGCATTACTACTCCCGATTAGAGTCCTACCAACTATAAGGAAAGTGAGTTTACTTGATGAGTGGAATAATCTCACTAAACACCAAAAAGCCACCAGAGATTTCGCTTGGGACTACGGTCAACGATACGGATTCGAGAAAACTCTCACTGCTATTGCCTGGCAAGAGTCAAGTTTTGGTCTACCAGCAAAGCTCGAAAACCCAACTGAGCCCTCAGGAGGAATCTTTGGTAACGGTTATACTACAACCGCGAGACGCCACTTCAATCTACCTGTTACCAGTAGGAAGTGGGTTGATAAGCTGGGTATTTCACACGTTCAAATGGACTATGCTTTACCTACTAAAAAACAGAAGGCATATGTTCGCGATAAACTTAAAGCTGAGCCTTCGTTCTCGGCGCATCACGCTATTTTACAGCTATTAGAAGGAGCGCAGCAAAGTATCTCCATGAACATAAAGAAGCATGGCATAGGGGCGAGAAGCTGGCAATACAACTGGGCATTCTACAATGGCGGTACTAACTGTATGAAAGAACCTCTTGCCCTACGATATGCAGAAGATATACTTGCTAAGGTGAAAGTTATAAACCACGTAGGGTACACAGGAGGCTAAATGTCTTACCAAGACCTGATGCAAAAAATTGAAGATGAGGGGCTCGCTGACACAATATTCCATTTTTTAGTGGGATTTTCAGTAGGAGCCTTCACGATGATTATAATACAAGTTGCAGTGTGGCTAATTAAACAGAAGGGCTAAAATGGCTACAATTAAACTAGCAGAAATAGGCCTCGATGGTCATATTGGCTGTGTCTATGATATAGACTCGGCTCTTGAAGACGTCGGTTCTGAGGAATATGCCGAGCTTGTCCCAGTTGTAATTTTCAGGCACCATGAACTTGGGCACCTAGGCGCTAAATTCGGCAACGTCAATCTCGAGTTAGCCCACATCAAAACTGACCTCGAAGACGCCGTAGTTGGAAGGCTCTAATGGCTAAACGCACAGGCATAATGCTGGCCTATCCACTAACAGAGGCCAGGTTCAACAAAATACCTCCACCGCGGATCGTTCAGCCTAAGCTCAACGGTAATCGGTGTCGGGCACTGTTCAATAATGAGAGTAAGGTACAGTTACTAAGTAGTAGCGCCCTTCCTATTGTAAGCGTTATGCATATAAATGAGCAGTTGGAGTCTCTTCCTATTAGTAATCTCGAGCTAGATGGTGAACTCTATCACCACGGGTGGCCACATCAAAAGATTAATGGAATAGTTCGTCGCACCGTAACAACTGAGTCTTCCCACCATGACATTTATTATTATATCTTTGATCATATAGACATAAAAATGGCTCAGGCAAACCGGCTTGTGACTCTAAAGCAAATAGACGGCTTTGTCAAGGCTCAGGGACTCTCACGTGTTGTGATTCTTAAATCTTACTTTGTCAGCTCGATGGCTGATGTGATGTTCTGGCTTGCTAAGTTCATGGAAGAAGGCTATGAGGGAATTATTATAAGAAACGCCAATGCTCCTTATGTCCGCAGACGAACTGGCAACTTGCTTAAACTCAAGCCAATGCAGCACGACACGTTTAAGATTATTGGATATAAAAAAGAACTCACCAGGGTTTGTATTATTTGTAAGATGACTCCCTCATACTGTTCCTGCGTAGTTTTAGGCGAAACTCCCGATCTAGTAGACATCCCTATTGACACACTAGGTGCAATAGAATGTATAACTGTCGATGGAAAGGATTTCTCCGTTGGCAGTGGTACTGCTCTCACCGACGCGACTCGAGCACACTTCTGGCAAATCCGACATTTACTAATAGGCAAGCGAGCACTTGTTAAGTTTCAGAATTACTCTGATAGAGAAATCCCAATACACGGCGTACTAATCGAGATTAGTGGCCTAGACTAGGAGTCAACGTGAATATCTGTGGGCATGAGTATAAAGTTGTTATTGGTAACTTCTTTAAGGACAAGAGGCGTGACGATGACCCAATGTACTTTGGGCACATCAGCTATGTACCAGGATTTATCCATGTCTTCCCAAAACTAAGTAAAGCGTTGAGGGAAGAAGTTCTTACCCATGAGGTAGTTCATGCAATAGTCTTTCATCTTAATTGCCAGAAAGAACACGACGAGGGGTTGATAAGTGCAATAGCTAGTGGACTTTCTCAGTTAGGCGTAGGAAAACTACTATGGAAACTAGCATTTCCAAAGGAGAAAAAGCATGGAGTTCGTCGCAGTACTAAAACCAGATGATAAGTGCAAGCTAGGGTGCTTTGGTACTGGCATTCTTAGACGTATGCGTGTCTGGCCTGATAAAAAGGCTTCAGCAGTAGAAACTATTTGCACCTGTTGCAAGGTTACAGTTTTAAGTAAAGACCCTGACGAGGCTCTCGAGAAACTCGCGGAACTAACTGGGCGTAAGCTCAGGATGAAAGACATCGTGACGCCCTCAGAGTATCTAGAGGACATTAAGGATAAACTAAGAGGTTAATATGGAGGTCGGCATGGGTAGACTATCAGGTAGAATAAGGAGACACTTCACTTCATTTGATTTGGTCTTCTTATGTCTTATAAGTTTTGCAGTCGGGTTTATGGCTGGCTATCGTTATGGGATGTTCGAGTTTCTAGGGAGTGCAGTACGATGAGGGCTAAACCAAAAAGGTATACACTACCACCAAGCAAGTTGCAGAAACTGGCTAGGGAAGTCAACTTTATGAAGTTTAGGTTAGCTAGTGCAAAGTATGCAATCGAAGATGCATGGCGACTTATCGACCGTATGGACCCAGAAAAGGCACGTGATCTTATTGGGAAAGCTACAGGTATTGACTACATGCTCAAACGGCTAAAATCCGGGTACCAACACGCTAAGAAGGAGCTCCAACGTGGACAAAAATGACCTAATCCTTCACCCTTCGACTCAGATAATTGATTCGTCTAAGCTCAAGGACTACTCAAGTTGTGCCAGAGAGTGTTTCTTCAAGCATTTTCTGGGCTGGACAGTTGAAGGCCCAAACGTCAATTTGATCTTTGGTGAAGCCTGGCACAGGTGCATGGAGCATCTACTAACACACGGCTACAACGTTGAAGCTATCCAAGAAGCTGCAGCCATTGGAGAGGCATATTATAGGGAATACTACCCTCCCTCTTCAGACGCGCTCAATGGAGCTAAAGTTCCAGGTATACTTCCTATAGCTCTGGCTGAGTATATCGCCAAGTACAAAACTGACAACTTTGAGGTTCTTCACACTGAAGTAGGTGGTGCCGTGCCAATTGACGACAGGCGTGTTCTTCACTTCCGTCTGGACTCAATCATGCGAGACCCCGGTAGACATAACAAGATTGTCTCTGAGGAACACAAAACCTCCAAGCGACGGGGCTACTTCGAGCAATATGGCGTGGACATTCAAAGTGGTACATACACCCACGTCCTCTACTGTGTATACCCAGCTGAGGATATCTTCGGAGTTGAGATCAACGGCACCGTGTTTCTCAAAAAAGAACGAGACTTTCAGCGAGTCCCCGCAGCGCGTACACCTGATGGAATGCTAGAATGGCTATGGACAGTCCAGCATTGGTACGATCGCCTTGAGTGGGATATAGCCGAGCTTAACGAATGTAGCGAGGGTGATAAAGTAATGACAGCCTTCGTCAAGAACACACAGTCTTGTACTAAGTACGGAAAGTGTAAGTTCTACGATATCTGTCATGCTCGGGCTAATCCACTGCAGTTTCCTGATGCTCCACCGGGCTACGAGATTGAGTTCTGGAACCCATCAGAGCGGGAAGTCAAGACTAGACTAGACAGTAGCGGCGAACTCGTGAAGGTGGAAAAGGACGAGACTACGGCTCCTAATCCTGAGCCTCAGGGCCTGTCGTCTATTGAAAAAGCACGTGCCCTAGTCGCTAAAGGCAAAACAGGAATCATTTAACGGAGAAAAAATGCCAGTCCAGGATAGGCCATACCCACGAGCAGCAATAGAAAAATGCCTAGTTACTGCTTACAATCGAGGTCTGGATAGTCAAGTAAAGGTTGAAAATTGGCGTATCAGTGATCTTGCTAATCAGATCGAATACTACTGGAATACGCCTACAGAGGAGGAAGATTTATCTGATGAAAACACCTCTAGTAATTAAAGGTAACTTTAAGGGAGGCCACTTAGGAATTCAGTTCTCATTTGGTTCTTTCATCGCTGAAGGGTTCGCTATAAGTAAGTTCGTTCCTGTACTTGAAAAAGAGAGTGAACTAATCTCCACTACACGCAATTTAACAAACGAGGTGCTTGAGGAATGGTTTAAGTTTGTACATACAGAACTTGATAAGTTCCTTGCACTTGCCTCGATAACTGTAACAGAAGGAGTCCGCTGGTGACAACGCTTAACGTCGAACAAGAGTTTGCCAAAGTACGAGCAAACTACGAAAAGAACCGCTTCATCAAAGCCAACTTCTTGATCGTTGGCCATAGTGGGAATGGTAAGACTCACTTGCTAAGGACTTGCCCTAGGCCAGTTTATGTAGACTCTTTCGATAGGGGAGGGACACGGGGAGTCCTTAGTGACCTCGTTGATCAAGGCTTAGTAGTTGTTGATGATAGGTGGGAAGAACTAGACCGTAGTAATCCTACCGCATTTAAGGGCTGGGATGATAACTTCACTCGCCTGATAAGGACTGATTTCTTTAATCATGTAGGAACTTACGCTGTAGATAGTATAACCTCAATGTCTGATGCACTTATGAGCTATCTTCTCAAGAAAGCAGGTAAAGTAAATGCTAAGCCTGGTTGGGATGAGTACCATATGCACCAGATTCTCATGAAGGATGCTATCGCTATGATTTGTTCTCTTCCCTGCTACACCGTCATAACAGGCCACATTGATATTAAGCAGGATGAGTCTACTGGGCAGATCATTAGTAGTCTCATGCTACCGGGCAAGTCAGCTACAAAGATACCGATACCAATTGACGAGATGTACATTCTTGAGGCTAAGCAGGTGCCTAGTGGCATTGAGCGCACCTTGCTAACGCAAAGTGATGGTAGATTCCGTGCAAAAACTCGTATTGGGAGTAGAAAGTTTAATCCTAGAGAGCCAGCTGATATTCGTGCACTTATCAAGAAGGCTGGCTTTAACGCAGATGATAAACCCCTAATCAAATAGGAGCTACTATGGAGATTACGTTTGAGCCTGGCGATATAGTCAAGCTTAAGTCAGCAGGACCTGAACCAAGTATGACCATCAACTCAAAGACGGTAAGGCGAGGTTCAGATGAAATCCAGTATGAATGTTTCTGGTTTCATGATCGAGAGCTACACTCTGCAGTATTTGCTCATGCAGCTCTCAGACCAGTAGAACCCATTAGGTAACAAACCTGCTACATTACATAATGTAATCTAGCAATAACCGAAAGAAGGAGATAAGCTTATGGGCTTACTCGACCAAAAAACCAGTCATGTCGCGGACCTGACGATACTCTCTGATAATACTGAAGCTCAGTTTCAGATTATCGAGATTAGCCTGGAAACCGGCAAGGAGTCTGGGAGGGAGTTCTTTGCTATGACGTTGGAGCTTCCTAATAACCCGGACGTAGGCTATGTCTACGCCAGGGTCATGGGAATCATGGAAGGCGATGCTCCTGGGAAGGCTGACACTATGATCAGGCGCTTGCGCATCTTTAAGCAAGCAGTTGGTCTAGAGCCAGACGATCAGGTCAACCTTGACACTCTACCTGGAGTCACAGGCTTTGCGATCTTCGGTGTGGAAGATACAGACACCGGAAAACGCAACTTCGTGAAGCGGTTTTCAGTGTCGCAAGCGGCAGGCTAAACCAAAGTGGATTTGGGGGCTCTCAACTGAGGGCCCCCATATTTGCTAGAAAGAACAATGTTATGGCAGTTCTTAAAGACCACCCTAGTTATTTGCCGAGGCTTACGCTTGATCTTCGCGCTGACCAAGTTAGCGCACTTAGAGAGCTTATTCCTCATGGCCTGAAGAAGCGTATATTCGGGTTCATTGTAGATGACCTTATTGAGATCCTTAACGGCCCGCAGAGGCAGCTTTTCCTTGGAGGAATGGCAGCTAGAGAAATTAAACTCGAGAATTGGCTTAAGGTTCCTAAGATTTCTTTCAAA
>SDBU01000588.1_pt1 | contig 50872 bp, 54 predicted proteins | sample 2277071 | NCBI WGS metagenome assembly SDBU01 (sample SAMN10397929, study PRJNA504765) | marine sediment metagenome | isolation source: marine sediment core GS08_GC12, 126 cmbsf | place: Arctic Ocean: Gakkel Ridge, Loki's castle | collected 2008
ACTTTAGGAACCTGGGCCTCTTTTGCTATTTTAAAAGCCACGGCACAGGGTAAATAGCCGTCTTTTAATAATGCTTTCACCGTGTCTTCTAACTGCGAAAGCACTTCATTGGAAAGCTTCCCAGGATTTTCTTGTAGCTGAATCCTTGTCTTCTTCTTTTTTTTGGTCAGCTTCGCCAAAACTTCGCATTATCTGAATTCCTCAATAAGATGATTGTGTATGGGTGGGACGGGATATGTAACAGAGCAGTTTGATTCATGCCCTTTTTAAGTTTACCTTCTCAGCTGAGAAGATACAAACGTTGACTGTTCGAGAAATGTGCTTTTCGGAAATACACGAGTGGAAGCAACATCTTATCTATCTCCTTCAAGAGGGCTTGGAATTATTAACAGTATCGATTTGTAGTTCCAGTTGGTCGTACACTTCTATTGCGAACCCTGACATTGAGAGCTTTTTTGTAGAGATGAAGTTAATCACTTCATCCAATCTCCGGTTCGTCCTCAGGAACCCACCCCAAGAAACTATTTACTTTCCGATTCCTTGCCACTTTGAACTTTATCAGCCTTGCCTTCTTCTTTCTTCCCACCCTCGACCTTGTCAGCCTTGCCTTCTTCTGATTGCCAATTGCGGTCATTTCGGCTATCGGTAACATAAAACCCGGAGCCTTTGAATAGTATTGCCGACGGAAAGAATAGCTGGCGGACCTTGCCCTGACACTGGGGGCAACAAGGACTCTCCGCATCCTCGTCAAAACGCCTCTTCAATTCGAAGCGACAGGCGCACTTCTCACATTCGTACTCATAGATGGGCATCATGACCTCCAGATATGTGAAGCTATTTTACCACAGCAGCCGCCTAAATCCCAGTTAGAAATAAGAAATCAAAGTTTACTTGAGTGTTACAAAAGGGTAACGCTTAGTCTGCGATTTGGCAAAAGTGTATGTCGTTGTCCAGAAAATATGTAGCTCTGTCGCCGACTGCGCTTGCAGTCGGTTACAGTTCATTCGCACTCTGGTTCAGTGGCTGCGGCCGGTAGTTTGCTCCTGAAGTCGAACTCCACCTGAAACAACTCTTGATTGGCTTAACGCCAACCATCTGGAGCTAGATCCAGTCTGATTTATCCTTGGGATGGTCAGAAGTCCAGTACACTTTGATGTTTGTTCCTTTGCACAATTCACTGCAGGTCAGCCGAACCCATTCTCTAATCTTCAGTATTGTGGGATACTCGCTATAGCGAAACGCTTGGGATACATGTAAAGAAAGGCCTCGACCAAAGGGCCAGAGAAGGCAAGCATACTGGAGGAATCCCATTCGGCTATGAGTCCTGCTGGATCAGAGGGAAAAATGACGAAAAGACGCTCCGATGCAATCCTGAACATACAGCTGGGACCCATATCCACTCTACTGAAGGCCCCACAGTCACCGAATTATTCCATCTATACGCTTCCGGATCAACAACCCTGAGCCAGCTCGCTTTGTGGATGAACGAGCAAGGACTTCGCACCCGGAACATGCACAAACTTCCAGGTCCCGATGGTACCCTTTCAGCCGAGCCGAGACTGTTTACCACTGCTTCAATCAGGGGAATCCTACACAATCCCTTCTATACCGGAAAGGTGAAATACAACGATGAGTTATTTCCCGGCACTCACTAGCCTTTAGTCAGCCAGGAGATTTTTGATATTGTCCAGATCACCCTGAAGAAGAACAGCGGACGCTCGGAAACTCTGAGCCCTAGAATAGCACGGGAGTATCTACTCAAAGGCCTCGTACGATGCGCTTACTGCGGCATGCCGATGTGGGCGCAGACCTATCATAACGGACGGCGGTATTATCGTGAGCATAAGAACTCTCGAAGTCATGGTGTCTGTCCCGTGGCTTCCGGCTCTATTCCCTGTCATATTGCTGACAGCCAGGTCATTCAGCTTGTTGAGAACATCGAACTCAACGAGCGTTGGTTGGATGAAGTCCTTGCTATCATCAGCGTCAAGGACGAAGCCGAGAGAGTCGCGAAGAAAAGACAGGATATCCAGCAACGCCTCCGGAGAATGGGCAGAACCTATATCGATGGACTTTTAGATGATACCGAATATTCCCGCCAGAAACGGATGCTGGAACTGGAATTAGAGTCCCTGGTAATCCCTGAGATTCACGCTGCCGAGCAAGCCGGGAAGCTCCTCCAGGCCTTCCCTCAGCTATGGTCCCTCGCCAATCTCGAAGAGCAGAGGAGGCTCCTCGTCAGCATGCTGGATGCTGTCTATATCGACACAAAGAATAACCTGATTGTCGCCGTAAAGCCGAAGCCGCCATTTAGACCTGTCTTCCAGGTGGCGGCTTCTCGTGAAGGATCAGAAATTCGTATCTTAAATGAGCCTCTTGAAGGCTCATCCGTGTTTCTGGTGGAGACGGGGGAGAGTCGAACTCCCCGTCCAGAGAAGGTTGCCCAGAATATACTACAAGCTTAGTCAGCCGTTTAATCTCGCCCGACCACCCTCTGCTGACCGAGTTTAGCCAAGCCAGCCGATAACTCTTACACTGCCTTCATCGGCGTCCAGGCAGTGGCACCCCAATTTCACGACACCCAATCCCAACCCATTGAGGCAAGGTCAGGCTGGATGCGCAGCCTTTTTAGTTAGGCTGCGAGAGCGAATTCAGGTTCGCCAGTTATTTTTTGCCACTTGTTTTATGAGGGTAGTGGCACCTCAGCTTGCAATCCTGCAGCTCACCTCCCCCGTCGAAACCACGCGTCCCCGTATAGAAATGTAAACCCCTCCTCAGGATCTTGGCCTTCTCAACGCTCGCCTGATCTCCCTCTCTGCCTCACGGCGGGCAATGGATTCCCTCTTGTCGTACAGCTTCTTCCCTCTTGCCAGCGCCACCTCAACCTTGGCGACTTTATCTTTAATATATAACTTAAGTGGCACCAATGTAAAGCCCCGCTCCATCACCTTGCTGGCAAGACTATCAATCTGCTTGCGATGTAGTAACAGTTTCCGGGGTCGTGTTGGCTCATGGCTGAGATAACTGGCTGCGTCATAGCGAGCAATATGAGCGTTAACCAGCCATACTTCCCCGTGCTCAGCTCTAACATAGGCATCACCCAGGTTCACTCTGCCCGCCCGGATTGACTTTATCTCGCTGCCGGCAAGTACAATGCCAGCTTCTACACTATCCTCTACGTAATAATTGTGATAGACCTTACGATTAGTAGCTACTGTCTTTATCGCCACAATCTAAATTATAACACGGTATGGGACGCCAACCCAAAATAGAGCCAAAGCCGTTAGAGAGTGCTACCACCTCACCTGTAAACTTGACGCTAACGGCTCCAATATTTTAATATAAACTCAGTAATATTTATCGCAAACGGCCCGCCAACGTCACTGCTGCTAGAGGGAGCAGCCATCTTGAACGAGGAAACAGGCCCGACGGCCGACCAACCAGCCAAAGGTAGAAGCATAGCTGCCTTCCGGTGCCTGAATTGCTTTGAAAGGAGCAGTCCGCCATCGGGGGCTAAGACATACAGGTGCCCCCACTGTGGCTTTGAGTGGCGAGTATCCTGGCTATCGCCTGACATGCCCAGGATAAGAGGTCCAGTCTGGGACGTAAACCGCCGCTTAGCCGAAGAAACGACCGGGAATGAAGGCGGAACAGAATAGAAATGGCCTTAAGTAGAAAGATAGCCTATATCAACCTGACCAGCGGCGAGGTTCAGACCAGACCTATCCCTGTAAAGATGCGAAAACTGTTTCTCGGCGGGCGAGGGCTGGACGCCTACCTGATGTACAATCACATAAACCCAGGCGTTGACCCCCTCGGAGTGGATAACGTGGCGCTGGTCAGTGCCGGCATTCTGGCGGGAACACTCGCTTCAGCCTCGGCACGAACCCATGTGGCTGGCAAATCACCGCTCACCGGCTTTGTTGGCAGCACCAACATGGGCGGTTTCTTCGCCCCTGAGCTGCGCTGGGCTGGCTTTGACCATCTGGTAATCAAAGGTAGAGCCGAAAAACCGGTTTACCTCTCGATTCACAATGGCGAAATCGAGATAAGAGATGCCGGAAATGTCTGGGGGGCGACAGTTACCGAGACGCAACAGCTCATCCGGGACGAGCTGAATGATGACGAGATAAAAGTACTGACCATCGGTCCGGCCGGCGAAAAGCTGGTCAGGTTTGCTTCCGTCATGACCGGTCTTAAAGATGCCGGGGGCAGGTCAGGACTGGGCGCCGTCCTTGGCTCGAAGAACCTCAAGGCGATTGCCGCCAGGGGCACTACGGATATAAAGATAGCTCACCCCGCCGAAGCCCTGGACTACAATCACCGGGTAATCAGCCAGATCACCTCGGCAAAGGTATCTCAGACACAGGCCAGACTGGGCACACCCTTCATCTGGGGGGCAACCAACAGCCAGGGTCTGGTCAGGGTGAGAAACTTCCAGCTCAATCAGCTTGAGGACGCTGATGATGTTGAGCCAGAGCGGCTGGAGGAGTTTAGCCTCGGTACGATGGCGTGCTTTGGCTGCCAGGTGCATTGTCGGGGCAAGTATATCATACCCGAAGGTCGCTACGCCGGGACTTATGCTGAAGGACCCGAGTACACCTCGCTGGGAGCCTGGGCGGGAGAGCCTGGCTGCAAAAACGCCCTGACTATTCTGGAATGCAACCACCTGGTAAACATGTACGGTCTGGATACCCTGGAGACAGGCAGCCTAATTAGCTGGGCAATGGAGCTCTACGAAAAGGGTATACTCACTGATAAAGATACCGATGGCCTGAAACTGCAGTTTGGCAACGATGAGGCGGTTATTGAGATGGTGCACCGCATCGCCCGAAGGGAGGGACTGGGCGATATTCTAGCTGAAGGGCCGCTACGCGCCGCAGAAAAAATAGGCAAGGACTCCAATAAGTACCTCATCCACGTCAAGGGGATGAGCAACCTCCACTCCGATGAACGGCCAACACCCTCTCTAGCCCTTGGTATTGCCACCAGTTCCAGAGGCGCTGACCACCTCAGGAGCCGGCCAGCTATTGACCTCTATCATCTGCCAGAGCCGGTGCTGCGAAAGATATACAGTCAGCCTGTCCCGTATGATGGCCCGTTAACCTCAGACTACCGGGATTATGAAGGGAAAGCATGGCAGGTTTTCTGGCAGGAAATGGCCTATATGGCAGTGGACTGCCTCGGCGTCTGTAAGTATCACACCACCTTCCTCGGGCCAACACTACCCAACTTCGAGGAGTGGTCCAAGCTGCTCTACTACAACACCGGTCTGGAGCTGTCGCCACTGGATATCTGGACGGTGGCGGAGCGAGCTTACAACATGGAAAGGCTATTCAATATCAGGGAAGGACTGACCAGACAAGATGACTGGCTGGTTGACCGCTACTTTGACGAACCAACTAAACTTGGCATCCCAAGCGTCCGGGGGGCAACAATAGACAGGCAGAAGTTCGAGAAGATGATCGACGAATACTACGAGCACCATGGCTGGGATGAGAATGGAGTGCCTGCTCCAGAGACATTGAAGAGGCTGGGCATTGATAAAGAGCCGTCCCACATGCTCTAGTATTACGGGGGAACTATTTCATGGCTAAGGTGTTAATGGCCGATTATGAAAAATGCACTGGCTGCCGATTATGCGAGCTGGTGTGTTCGGTCAAACACGAGGGGGTAAGCAACCCGGCTCGAAGCCGAATAAGAGTAGTCAAATGGGAATGGGAAGGGATCGCTGTCCCCATGGTTTGTTGCCATTGTGAAGAGGCACCATGTACTATCGTCTGCCCCACGAACGCCCGATTCCGAGATGAAGAATTAGGAAGAGTAATCATAGACTATGACCGCTGCATTGGGTGTAAGACATGTATAGTCGTCTGCCCCTTTGGCGCCACCGGGTTTGACCCTATCAGCAAGAAGGTGATCGCCTGTGACCTGTGTGATGGCGAACCAGCCTGCGTCAGGTTCTGCACAACCGGAGCACTAAGCTATGTCGATGCCAGTGAAATCAATAGACAGCGGCAAACAGACTCCGCTCGCAAGCTTTACGAATCGGGGCAAAGGCTTGTTCCGACACCAGGCACCTAAGCCTCCCAAATCTAGCCTCACCTGGCCGCTGCGGAATTAACATGAAGGTCATCATTGTTGGGAATGGGATTGCCGGCAACACCGCCGGCTCCACTATCCGACGACTCGACAGTCAGGCTGATATCACCATAATATCAGAGGAGCTATATCCTCATTACTCGGCCTGCGCTCTTCCCCAGTACCTGGCTGGTGAACTCAAGCGACAGAAGCTCTTCCTGAGAGCTGGAAGTGCTTACCGTAGAGAAAAAATCAAAACAATTTTAGGCCAGAAGGTCACCAGTATCAGCCCGGGGAATAAGAAGGTATTCCTAAATAGTAAGAGCCTTGCTTATGACAAGCTCATCGTTGCCACGGGTAGCAAACCTGTAGTGCCTCCCGTCAGGGGTGTCAACCTCGATGGGGTCTTCTTTCTCAAGTCGCTGAGTGACGCTGACCATATCCGCAACACCACGGCCCCGGTAGCTGTCGTCGTTGGCTCTGGCCCCATAGGCGTCGAGGCAGGGATAGCCCTAACAAAAAGGGGAGTTAAGGTCTACTTAGTAGAGCTGCTCGGTAGAATAATGCCCAGGGTATTCGATGAAGGGCCTTCCTCATTGCTAACCGATATCCTGGAACGGAATGGGATAAAGGTGCTGACTAAAGAGAGCGTTACCGGCATCATTGGTAACCGTAAGGTAGAAGGTATTGTTTCCAGTAAACGGAGGATAAAATGTGACATGGTAATCATTGCCGCTGGCATGAAACCAAACACGGAACTGGCCCAACAGACCGGGGTGAACATAGGAGCACTGGGAGGTATCAGTACTACCAACCAGATGACGGCCAGCTTTGACGATATCTATGCCTGTGGTGACTGTGTTGAAGCCGAAGACCTGGTTACTGGTAGGCCCGCCATAAGCCTGCTGTGGCACAATGCCAGAAAGCAAGGCGAAGTGGCTGGATACAACTGCTGTGGAGTCCACAAAATCTACCCGGGCTCAATTGACATCACCAGCCTGGATATTTTTAATACTCACGCTGCATCCTTCGGTATCATTGAGGCCAGGGTTAGCCCACAGGGAGATGTTGAGGTCATTGAGCGGTCGGGGTCTAATAACTACCGGCGACTAATCCTCTCCCAGGGACGGCTGGTCGGGGCTCAATTCATCGGTGATACGCGGGACATGGGGGCACTGCTGTACGCCCTGATGAGGAAGGATAAGCTAAAAGATTTAGCCAGCGGAAGACCGCTTCTCCCTCTCGTCCTTCGAGATTATAGAGTGGCTGGCTACACAGCTCCAAGAGTTACTGCTAAGGATAAGGCTGGTCTACGCCGATAGCCCACCTTATGCGTTGCTTCAAGGGGCTTACGGTTTACAAGAACTAGAGCCTTAAGCTATACCCATGAAAGGCGTTACGCTCACTGGCTGACACGTGCCGCACGCCAGGGATAAAATATCAGGAAGGCCGCTGCGAAGACGGCATCTTCGATAATTCCTACCCCAGCCTGGCTGAAGTCAACGGCACCCTGGAGGACTGAGTATAACTGGACTACTAAGCCGAGAAGGCTCAACAATATGACAAACTTTACCCATGTAATATGCCGTAGCGGGTTTCGCCCGGCCACTATGATCCAGATGGAAGCTGCCAACAAGGCGGCACCCCATAGCGTCGCGACATACATTCCGAAGCCTGCTATTTCTCCAAAACCCATCATGCTCGCTGCCTGGTGAGGGGCAACGATAAGCACCAGGCCAAGCAGAATATGTATCACTCCCCAGACAATCATCGTTACCTTTAGAGCCTTTAACATTACTCACCTCCATGATAAGATTGGGGTTATTATATTACAGTAATTACCCGCTGTCCAGCCCCCAATTTTTCAAACTTACCTTGATAAATGACCTCAAATTCATTGAGAGTGTTTATTAATCTCACCCCCTTAATCCCCCTCTCCATGATATGGATATATATTCCGAGCATGAGGGGGGACTGTTATGTAAGAGAGGCTTCGCCTCTCTTTAACTTTCCTTACCCTGGGTTAATAATGTGGAGTGTTTAAGAGGGGCGCTAGCCCCTCTTAAAATAAATCATCCCCTTCCCCTTATTAAGGGGAAGGGGATACAGGGGATAGGGTTTTATATTAAACCATCAAATATATTCATTGCCCGCTATTATTCTGCTATACTAGGTAAAGCTGTGGGTACGGCTCATGGTAGGAGGCTTTCCATGGTCAAGCTCAGTAAATACCGGGGGTTGATTATTATTCTCCTGGCTGCCATCATCACTGTTGGTGGCATAGTAGCCTGGTCAAGATATAGCCCAAGCCAGCCGATAGAGATTTCCCTGCTGCCACAGCCGGAGTTACAAGGTGAGATTTACGTTACTGGTGCGGTTAATAACCCCGGCTACTATCCCCTAAGAGCCGGGGACAGCATAGAGAATATTATCCAGGCTGCCGGTGGCACCACCAGCAACGCTGACCTCAGCCGGCTTAAACTCTATTTACCCACGGTCTTAGACGATGAGGAGCCCCAAAGAGTAGATATCAACCGGGCTGAAGCCTGGCTACTCCAGGCTCTACCGGGAATCGGTGAAACTCGGGCTCAGGCGATAATAGACTACCGTCGCCAAAACGGGGGTTTCCACAATATTAACGAATTGACCAAGGTAAAAGGTATAGGTATCACTACCTACGAGCAGATAATAGACCTGATCACTATAGCCGACTAATATTTAGGACGTAGAATAGTGCCACTTATCTATCTCGGCTGTGCCTGGGTAGCTGGTATCTTCCTGGGGGCAAATTTTGACCTGCCCTTGGCCATCATCCTCGTCGGGCTTATCCCCCTCCCCATGCTTTTCTGGTTTCGCCATCACCGGAAAGCAATAATCCTGGCTAGCCTATGTCTTACTGCCTTCTTTGGCGGCATGCTCCACTTTCAATCAAGCTTGCCTGACATTGATGAGAGCCAGCTGCGTTTCTATAACGACCAGGGAATTGTGGGGATTAAAGGGATAGTCAATACAGATCCCGAGGTTAGAGACAAGGTCGCTCATCTCCATTTGTCAGCCGCCAAAATAAGGGTAGCCGAAGAGTGGCACGAGGTATCAGGGACAGCGCTGCTGTTTGTGCCCAGATACCATGCCTATGCCTATGGCGACGAGCTGCTGGTAACCGCTAAGCTGGAAACACCGCCCCGTCTTGATGATTTCGATTATAAAGGCTACCTTGCCCGGCAGGGGATCTATTCGACCATACTCTACCCCAAGATTGAAATGCTTGAGAGGGGGAGGGGTCTTAAGCCGCTAGAGTGGATTTATTCACTCAGAAACCGCCTATCCCAAGCCGTGGCTGAAGTTTTGCCCGAGCCGCAGGCGTCACTGGCCCAGGGTATTATCTTAGGCAAGAGAGGTACAATTCCCTTGTCACTCAAAGCCGATTTCTCCCGCACTGGCACCGCTCACCTGCTGGCTATCTCCGGTCTCCACCTCAGTGTTCTGGTGGGTGTGTTGCTTAGCCTTGGTATGTGGCTTTTTGGTCGGCGGCACCACACCTACATCTGGCTCACATTAGCCATAGTCTGGTTCTATGCCTTACTCACCGGCATGCACCCACCAATAGTCAGGGCAGCAATTATGGTTAGCCTGTTCCTCGCCGCCGAGCTTGTGGGCAGGCAGAGAAGCGCCATTACCGCTCTTGCCTTGGCAGCGGCGATAATGGTCGGCATCAGTCCGCAAATCCTGTGGCAAGCCTCCTTCCAGATGAGCTTCATGGCCGTGGCTGGCTTAATCTTCCTTGCCCCTCTTTTCCAAACCGCAGGCAAGAAGGTGGTCAGCAAAACCCTTGGTGAAGAAGGGCCAATCGTACCCATAGCTAACACTGCTATAGATGCCCTCAGCGTAACCCTGGGAGCAATCCTGGCTGTCTGGCCGCTTATTGCCTACTACTTCGGCTTTGTTTCCTTCATTGCTCCCCTAGCCACGTTCCTTGCCCTGCCGGCGCTGCCGGGTATTATTATCACCGGGGCTTTAGCCGGAGGGATAGGGCTGATTGCCCTGCCTCTGGCCCAGGTTATCGCCTGGCTTGCCTGGTTATTCCTCTCATATCTCATGTTGGTGGTAAATATCTTTGCCGCGTTTCCCTTAGCGTTCCGGGAGGTAGGTTCGACTAACACGGGCGTCGTCTTGAGTTACTACCTGGTAATTGCCCTTGCCCTGTGGCTCAATAGCCACCGCCGGCAAGCAAGCACCATAACCTCCGAATCACTATCACGGCTAAGGACAGGAGTAATTAGCACTAGCAACCTCGCCTCACGGCTGCCGATGAAATGGGTTATCCCTCCCCTACTGGTGGTGGCCATCCTGATATCAATTACTGCCGCCACTATGCCCGATGATAAGCTTCACGTAGGCTTCCTTGATGTGGGCAACGGCGATGCTATCTTGATTCAGAGAGGAAGCCAGCAAGTTCTGATTGATGGCGGACCGAGCCCACAGGCGATAGGTCTGGGACTGGGCGAGAAGATGCCCTTCTGGGATAGAACCATAGAGCTGGTAGTATTAACCCACCCCCACGCCGACCACCTCAATGGACTGGTGGCGGCATTACAACGCTATGAGGTCAAGCAGGTGCTCTATCCTGATTTAGACTACCAGTCTCCGCTATATGATGAGTGGCTCAGTGTTATCAGAGAAAAGAATATCAGGTACACTATTGCCCAAGCTGGACAGCAGATTGATTTGGGGAAGGGGGTAGTAATAGAGGTGCTTAATCCGCAACAACCTCCACTGGCTGGCACCGAATCCGACATTGACAATAATGGCGTGGTACTGCGCCTGAGTACGGGTAAGGTCAGCTTCCTGCTCACCGCCGATATATTCGGGGAAGGGGAATTTGAGCTTGCTTACCGCCGCGCCGATTTGAGCAGCACAGTGCTTAAACTTGCCCACCACGGCTCGGACACCTCCACCACCCCAGAATTCTTGTCGGTGACTAACCCCCGGATAGCTGTTATCTCAGTAAGCGCTGATAACCCCTTTGGACACCCCAGCCCCGAGGTTATCGAGAGACTGGAAGAAAAGCTGGGCGCAGAAAACATCTACCGCACCGATAAGCACGGAACAATAGAATTCATCACCGATGGGGAAAGATTATGGGTTGAGAGAGACAAATAAGTTGAACACAACACCATCTCTATTGTAGTTCAGAAATCTGAAAGTTTTCAATTTGGTCTAGGCAAATCAGGTGAGTGCTATCTCCAACTCATTGTTGCCGCTAGGTTTAATTACTATATTTTTCTCTGCTTTCCTACCATTCTTAGACGTGATTCTTATTTTGCCTTTCAATTCAGCAGTTCCATCACCGATTTTGCGAGGTGAAGGTTCAAAATACCCCCTTTCTGTAGGAGCAACAATTATCCCTTTCGCTTTCCCTCTCGCACAAATGTCGATTTCTCGGGTATCACCAACATTTATAGTAACTTCAGTACAGCTTCCTACCCAACATATCTGGTAGTCTTCGGCTGCTGAATCCAACTTAATCCAAGCCACACAGTTTTCCGCCGCAGAGTGCAAATATCTTTTCTGACTATTCTCAACTTTTATGCGATAAGCTTTATAAGATGTGTCGAGACTACCGTCTACAGCCTTATTTTGCGGCTCAATCTGAAAATGGCTTGGCACCGCCAATATTCTAAGTTTTGGTGATTTTAGTTCATCAAAGATAATTTTAAGCAAGAAGCCGAGGAACAATCCAGCAACGGTATATAGCCAATTCAAGTTAATATCTCCTAACTAAAACGTGTACAGTATATAGACTTGAGTTTAGTATACTACATAAGTTCGAATTGTAAAATAAACGGCCGCTCACTCTATTCTCGAATTTACTCAAGTGCCACACCGATGGGGAAAGGCTGTGGGTGAGGGTGGGGAGGTAATTTGGGCTAACCTTTTCATCCCGTCAGCGTTATAGTATAGTAGCATATAGACAGCAAGCGGGAGGGCATCCCATGAAGAGGTTGATAATAGTTCTGGGGCTGGTTTTGTTGTTGCTGGTGCCGGTTGCCTGTGCCAAAGCACCAGAGGTAGTGCCAATGCCCGCGCCAGCACCACCGCCAATGCCGTCCATATTGCCAGACCGGGGGGAGTCATCTAAAGCAGGGGCTTTGCCGTCAACTGAAGAGCGGATGATAGTACGTACCGGGAATATGTCGCTGGTTGTGGAGGATGTAATCGGCACCCGGGATGAGATAGCCCAGCTTGCAACAGGGTCTGGCGGCTATGTTGTCTCGTCCCATATTTCAGGGGAGGAACAGGACTTGACGGGCAGCATTTCTATCCGGGTGCCCGATGAAACGTTTGACCAGACGCTTGCTGAGCTCAGGGGGCTAGCGGTAAGGGTGCTCTCGGAGAGCACCGGCAGCAAGGATGTCACTGAGGAGTATACCGACCTCCAGTCCCGGCTTAAAAACGCCGAGGCAACGGAGAGGCAATACCTGGCCCTTCTGGAAAAGGCCAAGGATGTGGAGGATATCCTCAGAATTTACGAACGCTTGTCTCAGGTACGGCGCGAGATCGAGCAAATCAAGGGGCGGGTGCAGTACCTGGAGCGGACTTCGTCAATGTCGCTGATCACGGTGCAGCTAGAGCCGGTGGCGACCGCCAAGCCGCTGGCTCGCGCCGGATGGAGCGCCCTGGAAACACTCAAATCAGCAATTCGTGGTCTTGTTACCGCCGGTCAGGTTCTGGCAACTATAGCTCTCTGGCTGATAATCTTCATCCCCATCTGGGGAACCGTACTCGGCATTATTTACTGGCGCCGCCAACGAAGAAAAAGGGCCTAGCGCATCCATCACAGAGAAGGGCTACCCGCCAGGTGAGAGCCGCCTCATAATCTCTTCCCGGCTTAAACCGTTAACGTCTATAAGCTTACTAGTGGTTGTATGACCTCTGGTGATGCTTATCCGGCTCTTCCCTACGCCCAAGAGATGGCTGAGTAAAGCTACCAGTTCCTGATTGGCCTTTCCCCTAGCGGGTGGTGCCGCTACCCTCACCCGTAATACCCCGTCAGCAAAACCCACCACTTCACTTTGAGCCGCATTAGGGTAAACGCGTACTGAAACGAACATCCGCTTGCCAGCCAACCCAGCAATAATTCTGGCTATTCAGCAGGACCCCTAGCCAAAAGGAAAGCAATAGTGGCCAGAAACAGAATTCCAGACAGGACAAACCAGTACAACCAGGTAAATTCGGTGCCGATCGGCGGGACTACCTCGGCAGCAGTAATAATACCCATGACTGCGCTCAGCCCACCGAAAATACCAAGGATCAAAGCTAACAGTCCCATAAAACAACCTCCCTGTTAGTTTTTCCGCCAGACTGCCCAGTGGCAAGAGTTTTCGACATAGGCAATATTAGCACAGACACCGCTATCTGTAAATCCCCTGTTGACCCCTTCGCTGATGAGATTATTTATCAACCTCACCCCCTCTTGAACGACCCCCGCTCTTTCCGCTTTATTTCACTCCCCGGTTCCTAGTATAATAAGACTATTCAAAGGAGTATAATAACATGAAGTTAACCAATAATCTATATTGTTACCCTGAAAACGGAATGCTAGACTGCAACACCTACGTCATTAAGGACGAGGTCAGCATCATCATCGACCCTGGCTCTCCCCAGCTTCTGCAAGCACTAACCCGCGACCTGCAAAAGGACGGCATCGACCCCAAAGAGATTGGTATTATCACCAATAGCCACCTCCACGGTGATCACTGCTGGGCAAATGAAGCGTTCAAGGAAATCTCTGGGGCCAAGATACTCTGCCACCCCCTGCAGAAGAGATTCTGGAACATAACCGTTACTGAGACGGCAAATTTCTTCGGTCTCCCCCCCATGGACTTTACCGAGGACGGCTACCTGGATGATACTAATCTGGATGCTGGTAGCATAGAGCTCGCGCTGATCCCCTCCCCAGGGCATTCTCCTGATAGCATCTGCTTTTACTACCAGAAAGAGAGGGTGCTGATTTGCGGAGATGTTATTTTTGACCAGAATACCGGGCGCGTTGACCTCCCTGGCGGTAGCGCTGATGAGCTTAAGCAGTCTATAGAGAAGCTGTCACAGCTACCAATTGAATACTTGCTCCCCGGACACATGGGTATTGTAACCAGTGCCGAAAAAGTAGAGCGCAACTTTGAGTTCGTTAAGGAATATGTATTTAGATGGCTATAGTAGACCAAGAGGATGGCATGACCGAAGATTCTTTTGAGCTGGGGCCTATTAGACCACCAAGCGAGGCTTTCTCGCTGCTTATCCGGACAACCAGAAACTGCTCCTGGAACCGATGCCAGTTCTGTCACATCTATAAAGGGAGGAAATTTGAACTGAGACCAGTGACAGACATAAAGCAGGACATACTAACGGCAAAGCTGACACAGGACAAGATAAAGGAAATTTCGTGGAAGTCTGGCTATGGGGGTAGGTTAAAAGAGGTTGCCGCCACAGTGATTAACAGCGCGGCCAATGAAACCTTTCGCAACGTAGCCCTGTGGCTCTACGGCGGTGGCGAGACCGCTTTCCTTCAAGACGCTAACACCTTGATAATGAGAACCCGTGATCTGGTTGAAGTAATCAAATTCTTAAAGGAAACCTTGCCCAGTATTAACCGGGTAACCAGCTATGGTCGGTCAAAGACCGCGGCCAAAAAGAGCCTGGAGGAGCTAAAAGAACTGCATGAGGCCGGTCTCTCCCGCTTACACATTGGCCTTGAATCCGGGTACGACCCACTACTCCAGTACATGGATAAGGGGGTTACTGCCGCCGGACATATCAGGGGGGGAAGAAAGATTATGGAATCCGGCATCTCGCTCAGCGAGTATGTATTGCTGGGACTGGGGGGGGAGCAGATGTGGCGGGAGCACGCCATTGAAACGGCCAGGGTACTAAATGAGATAGCCCCCGACTTTATCAGAGTCAGAACCCTCACCATCAACAATCAGATGCCGCTGCATGATGAGATAGAGAAAGGCAACTTCATCCGGGCAACCGACGAAGAAATCATTGAAGAGGAAAAACTGCTGATTGAACACCTCGAGTGCCATTCAAACTTTGTGAGTGACCACATTACGAACCTGCTCCAGGAAATTGAGGGTAAATTGCCCCAGGATAAAGAGAGGATGCTGACGGTAATAAGCAGATTCCAGGCCCTTTCTCCTGAAGAAAGAGCCAACTTCATAGTCGGCAGAAGGACCGGGAGATACAGCGAACTTGATGACCTCTACGATTTGTCAAAGCGTGAAGTAGTTGACCGGCTAATGCGTCAGCTTGGTCAAGATGGTAGCGAGGTTGACGAGAAGACAATATATGCCCTGATGGAGAGGTTCATATAACGCCGCAAGGTGGGAAGCAATCATGGCTGGTCTGGGGCAAGAGATAGGCGAGTTGCTTCGCCAGAAGAGAATGACGCTCGGAATAGTCGAGTCAGCTACGGGGGGGTTGATATCCCACCTGATAACCGACGTCCCCGGTAGCTCAGACTACTATAAGGGGTCAGTGACTGCCTACAGCGATGAGATCAAGATAAAAGCAATCGGTGTCAAAGAAGACACCATCAGCAAGTATGGCGCAGTGAGCCACCGGGTAGCTGAGGAGATGGCCGAGGGCGGCCGGGAACTATTAAACTCAGACATATGTTTGGCTGATACCGGTATCGCCGGACCCGGCGGGGCGACCCCGGAAAAGCCAGTAGGTCTATTCTACATTGGATTATCCCATAGCGCTGGAACCTACAGCCGGCAACACTATTTCCACGGAAACCGGGAGCAAAACAAGCGGGATGCTGCCGAAGCAGCCCTGAGCTGGTTAAAAGAATACCTAGTTAGCTTAAAAGATTGACGCATACTTTATAGTTTGTTACTATTAAATTCTAAAGATTACTGTAAAGGGGATACTATGGTTACCTTTCCCGGTATCTTAAGCCCTCCAACAGAAATATCACCTCAAAAATATGGTATTTCCTTAGGGGATAGCGCAAGCGCTGAGATGGAAAGAGTCTTATATGAGATGGAGGAACTCATTAATCCTCTTGCCTCGGTTCAAACGCGTAGGCAACTAGAAGCAACGTTGAACGAGAGCGCACAAGAATATCTTCATTTGAAAAACAAAATCTCGAGCTTAATAACCAGCGAGCTAGACGAAGAACAATCTATTAAATTTTTTCTTCAAGCCTACCAAGAAATTTCAAAACTTGTAGAACAAGACGATACAGTTCTGACCTCAGAGGAAAAGAAACTCATGCTTGGCTTAATAGATAGTCTTAGTGACCTGTTAGAGGCATTTATTGCTGGTTTTCGCAGTGAAAGACCAGGTATCATGGATATTCTTATAGAATGCAGTGCTCCAATCCAGCGAGTTGATATGTGCACTTTTGCCCTGATACTGGCACTAACTGGTGAAATAAAGCGATGGAATAAAGCCGCGGTCAAACTACTTTGTCACACAGCCCATGAGTACATGCTCCAAGTAGAGGATATACTCCTAACTCATAATAAGGAACTAGACGAGCGATTGAGGGAAGGTTCAGAAACAATGAGTTCTGAAGAGGTTAACCGCGCAATTGGGCTATCAAGTTGAGTTTGACAAACGAATAAGAAAAGACCTAAAGAAGCTAGATCCTCAGGCTGCAACTAGAATCATTAAAAAATGTTTAACCCTCAGTCAAAACCCTACAAAGGGCCTAAATATTAGCCCTCTAAAGAAGATGCCAAACCTCTATAGACTCCAAATAGGTGATTATAGGGTCGTTTATGTAGTGGAAGGTAACAGGGTCATTATTAAGTATATTAAACATAGGAAAGATATTTATAGAAATCTGTGACAGACTACGCCTCAGGTTGGGTAAGAGAACACCTAAGAAGTCTCAGTAACCAGGTGATTTGACCGGTTGTCCCCTCGGGCCTTATTTTATACTTTCCCTCAAGTCCTCACGACTGGTCATCCTCGCCGCTCTATCGAGAAAATCCTTCACCGAGGCACTTTTCTCTCTCAGCCGCTTTAACTCCAGCCCAATCGGGCTAATTGAGGTCGGGCTATCAGCATATGTTCCATAAAAGGCAAAGTAGGCCTGATTCAACTTCCTGATGTAATAGCCCTTGCTGGCCAGGTACTTTCGCTTCTCCTCCATAAACTCTTCGGCTTGCTCAATCTCACCACGGGCCAGGTGCTCCTCGACCGCGCGGCGGATCTGCCTCATCTCCCGGTTAAAGTCAAACCTCGTGTCTTGCCCCTGGTTCTGGTTAGCCCCATCTGCATCCTGTAAATAGTATTTGGCATATACCATAGAGCCAATTTCCTTGCTCACCATACTGGCTACGGTCTCGTTCATGGTGGCAATATCATAATCCCGAGACACGCCAGCTAAATCCAGCAGGTATAAGAACCCTAATGGTGTCAACGCCAGGTAGTGGTGCAGCCACTCCTCGGTCGCAGTATTAATGGTATGCCTTAAGCCGCTCTTATCACTAACGAAGCTGGGAAATGTTCCCCCGAAGCCGCCGAGCTCTACCACCAGCGAAGAGACACTCAACTGATCAACACTGGCCTCGATATCCTCTACCTGCTCCAGGCCGATGCTCTGCCTAAGCATAATCTCCCTCATCGACTCTATCCTCTCTCTCGGTGAAACGACAAGTAAGTGAGGAGGCTGCTCGAGCGTGAAACTCAAGGGTGGGAAGCTAACCGTTGACTTTGTTACCGGATTGTAAATGCCCTGCTGGGTCAGCACCTCCTTTATCTGCCCTGCGATTATCCTTTCCGCTGCCGCTTCCAGTTGTGCCCTCTGCTGTTGTAACTCGTCTAGCTCAGCCCCAAGTGAAGCTACATCGTCCTGCTTGCTACCCGCGTTAATTGCTTCCAGTTCTGACTCTAAGGTTCTTATTCGCTCCGCAGCCGCAAAATACTGATTGACGACATCAACTTCACTACCCGCCTCGCTGCGTTTGCTGAAAATCCCTTCACTGACCTTCTGTGGTATCGTTCTTGACTCCCATTGGACAATGTTGAACACATAGGGTTTTACGATTGACCTAAGGCGACTATCAAAAGGCTGGTCAGGAGCACAGCCCGCAGTAACGAAGATAACTGAGAGCAAGCCCACGGTGATAATTAGCCTCACCTTTGATTGCCGCCGGTTCAAGTTGGTCAACCTCGCCCTTTAGAACGTCCTTAGAGTACCACGATAAGCGTCCCGCAGGAACTGGGGCAGGGAATGGCCGCCACTCGCTGCCTCATCAACAATTCTTATGAGAATAATCGTAGCACAAGTCTTCTATAATATAGTGTAAAAGGCAATACCTGGGATAAAGCCTAAGCATGACGTTATTCCCTACCTTTTGCCTTTACCAGTGCCATTATTTGAGGAAGGGCTTCCCCTGTCCTTTCGTGGATTGCCAGATCAGCATACCGGTCGTGAGGTGTTGGCTCCAGGTTAATGATAACCAGTTTGGCGCCGCTCTCCTTAGCTACGAGCGGCATTTGAGCCGCGGGGTAAACAACCAGTGATGAACCGGCCACCAAAAAGAGGTCACAGGCAGCTGACCTCCTCTCCGCCTCACTGGTTTCCTTTTCAGGCATTTGCTGACCAAAGGAAATAGTAGCCGGTTTCATGATTCCACCGCAGGCATCACACTTGGGAACCTTCTCCCCTGCCTCAACTCGTCTCTCGATTTCCTCCCTGGGGTATCTCCGACCACACTCAAGGCAATTGACCCATCTCATCGTCCCGTGCAGCTCGATCACCCTGTCTTCAGGAATCCCGGCTTTCTGGTGCAGACTGTCAATATTCTGCGTAATCACGCAGTCCAGCTTACCCATGCTATATAGCTCAGCGATGGCATAATGACCGCGGTTAGGTTCAGCTGCTGCCATCTCGGGCCAGGTCGAGGTTGAGAATTGCCAGTACTTCTCCCGGCTCTCGTGGCTGGACAAGAACTTCTGATAGGTAAATTCACCGGGGTCAAATCGGCTCCAAATTCCCCCGGGACTGCGGAAGTCAGAAATCCCCGATTCAGTGCTGATGCCAGCGCCGGTAAAGACCACGATTCGCTTTGAGGCCAAAATCATGTCGGCAACCACATCAATGCTGTCCACTTAAAGCCTCCATTTCTGGTAATGCTGCCCTCAGTGCTATAATAATCCTATCCCAGAGGTATGTCGAATGTCCAGAAATGATATGAAAGATTACTACCATATTCTTGGCGTTCCTGAAAATGCCCCTCAGGAAGAAATAAAGAGAGCGTTTAGAAGGCTAGCCTTCAAGTATCACCCGGATACTAATCCAGGTAGTGAGAAGCAGGCCGAGGAGAAATTCAAGGAGATAAACGAGGCCTACGGAGTACTGGGCGACGACACAAGAAGACAACAATACAACTTTGCCAGAAAAGGGATGCTTGCCGGGCATGGTTACAGAGGCTTTCAATACTCCCAGCAGGATATATTCCGGGATACCTTCTCCAACCAGGCTATGTCTGATGAGCTAAGCCGCATGTTTGCCCAGGCCGGTCTGAGATTTGACCCGGATTTCCTCAACCGCGTCTTTTTTGAGGGTAGAGGCTTCGCATTTCAATTCTTCGCCACCCCTGGCGGGATAGACAGCAGAGCCTACGGCTTTGGGAATAGGCCGGTCCGCTCCCAGGCCTACCCGGAGACGAAAATTTACAAACCCGGCTGGATGGAAAGACTGCTATCCAAGATAGCCGTAAAGATAGGCAGATTTGCCCTGCGTAAACTTTTCGGCGTCGAGTACCCGCCGTTACCTGAAGAGAAGCTCGACCAGCATATCGAGCTTGAGATTTCTCGGGCTGAGGCCGGCACCGGCGGTGAGAAGCAGGTCGCTTATAAACGGGGCGATAGGACGAAGAAGTTAATGGTTAAGATACCGTCTGGGGTTAAACCTGGGACCAAGATTAGGCTCAAGGGCATGGGCAAGACACAGAACAAGAAATCCGGTGACCTCTACCTACGTATAAAGATTAAGGGCTAGCCTGCCAAGTATTGTAGAGCTCTCCAAAAATCCATTACAAACAGGTTCATAGTGCCCGTTAACAGGTAGTGCCAGAGTTGCGACGACGCACCTCACGGTATATCTCAACAAGACCCTAAAACATCCCCGTTTTGAAAAAAGTCAGTTAAATCACACAAAACTATCACTAGTTCTCCATAATTTCTGCATATTCAAGTCTTATCATTAATCATGGAAGGTTCAAAGGAGCTGACCAAAATATTAGAAGAAAGGAGGTGATAAAGATGAGTAAGAGAGCCAAGCTAATCACGGCCGTCTTGGTCACAGCTGGTCTCCTGGTTGTTGCTCTTGCCGGTGCTGCCTTCGCCGATGGCCCCAACGGGCCTGGTGTTAACAGTGAAGACTGCTTGGGACAGGGCTGGGGGCATCATCACGGGCTGGGTACCACTAACGCTGAAGTTGTCAGCGAGCTAACCGGCCTTACCCCCGATGAGATACATGCTCAGCGACAGGAAGGTAAGAGTCTGGTTGAAATTGCAGCGGCTCAGGGTGTGAACGAGGATGCCCTGGTAGAAGCCATCATGGCTGCCAAGAAGGAAGTTGTTCAAGCAAAAGTGGCAGCTGGTGCCTTGACCCAGGAGCAAGCAGACCTGATGCTGCAGCAGATGGAGCAGAGAACCCAGCAGGCAGTCAACAGGACCACTGTTGGTCCGCCTGACTGGAGCAGAGGCAATGGCCAAGGGGCATGCTCCGATGAAACTCGAGCTGGTATCGGTCCGAGTAGTATGCATCGCTGGGCAAGAAGTTCCAGCTAAGCTGGAACACTGACCCCTACCCGAGAGGCAGACACTGTCTGCCTCTCTCTATTTGATAAATCTACGTAGGAAGGCTAAGATTAAGCTATAGATAGGTGTAAACTGCATGGCAGCAAAGAAGATTCTGGTCGTTGATGACGAAAGGAAAATCGTAGATATCGTCAAAGCCTACCTGGAAAGGGAAGGCTATCAGGTTATTGCTGCCTATGACGGGGAATCAGCCTTGAATTTGGCACGAAGGCAGGCCCCAAACTTGATAATCCTTGACCTCATGCTCCCTGAAATATCCGGCTGGGACATATGTCGCACTCTGCGCAAGGAATCAGATGTCCCCATAATCATGCTGACGGCTCGCGACGAGGATACGGATAAGATTGTTGGCCTTGAGGTGGGAGCGGATGACTACATTACCAAGCCCTTCAACCCTAAGGAGCTTGTATCCCGAGTGGGGGCTGTCCTGAGACGAAGCGAGGGTAGCGCGGCGACAACACCAATATTAAGTATTGGTGAGTTGAGCATTAAAATTGACAAGCGTCTCGTGTACCGTGGTGACAAACTTGTGGAACTGACTCCCACTGAATTTGATATCCTCAGGGTTCTTGCCGAGTATCCAGGCCGTGTTTATACCCGAATGCAGTTGCTTGACAAGGTTCGTGGGGATGCCTACGAGGGATACGAACGCACCATGGACAGTCATATTAAGAATCTACGCAAGAAGCTTGAGTCCGACCCGGGAAATCCCAAACAGATAATTACTGTATACGGTGTCGGCTATAAGTTGGAGGAGGGGCATCATGCATAGCTTAAGCTGGAAATTCGGTGGTGCTCTCCTGTTGATTGTGGTGATATCCGTGGGGCTAATGTTCTACCTAACCAGCCTGAGCACCACACGTGAATTTAGCCAGTATGTGGAGCATGGCAACCGGATGTACCTTCAGATGGCAAAGAGCAGCCTCACCCAGTTTTATTCTCAACAGGGAAGCTGGTCTGCAGTACAACAAGTCCTCGGTAGCCTGAGGAGAACTGACGGCGATAGGCTGGTTGTTGCTGATAGTTCCGGCCGGGTGGTTGGTGATACTGCCCAAGAGTGGCTGGAAAAAGAGGTAAAGGAAATTGGCCTGAAGAATGGCACCCCGATAACAGTTTCCGGGAGTGAGATAGGCAAACTCTATCTGGTGTCCTCTGGCGTTAGCTTTGGTCCGGGCCGTATGATAGGGATGAACCAAATGACGGAAATGACGGGAGGGAGTACCAATCTACCCTCAACCGCCACTGCCGAACAAAATTTCCTCAGCCGTATTAATACTTCTTTGTGGATAACAGGTATCATAGCCGTGGCGGTAGCCCTCATGCTGGGCTTGCTACTTACCCGCCAAATTACACGACCCGTCCGAGCTCTCACCAAAGGGGCTCGCCATATAGCTAAAGGTGACCTAGGCTATAGGGTCGAGATAGCGTCAAAGGATGAGATCGGTGAGCTCGCTCGATCATTCAACTCAATGGCCGCCAACCTGGATAAAGGTGAAAAAACAAGACAGCGGCTCATCGCCGATATAGCCCATGAGTTACGTACACCACTCACGGTTATAGAGGGAACTGTAGATGCAATACTTGACGGTGTCTTTGAACCTGACCGAGAGCACTTGGCTTCAGTAAAGGAGCAGACTGCCTTACTTACCCGACTAATCGGTGATCTACGAGACTTATCGTTAGCTGAATCCGGACAGTTGAAGTTAAACCTTGCCCCTACTAATATGACCGAATTGGTACAGCGCAAGCTGTTCCAGGCAGAGGTAAAGGCACGGGAAAAGAATATTGAACTCGAGATGAACGTTGCCACATCAATACCTGAGGTTAATATTGATTCGGCTCGCATGGAGCAGGTTATAGTTAACCTGATAGATAATGCGATACGACATACGCCTGCCAAGGGAAAGGTAGCAATCTCTGTGGCTGCAGTGGCCGGCATGGATGGCCTTATGGGTGGAAAACCCGGTCTGATGGTCTCCGTGGCTGATACCGGGGAGGGCATACCTGAAGAATACCTGCCCACTGTCTTCGAGCGGTTCTACCGTGTGGAAACCTCCCGGGCAAGAAGTTCTGGTGGGGTGGGATTAGGTCTGGCCATTGTCAAACAGATGGTCGAAGCCCATGGCGGTAAGGTCTGGGTTGAAAGTGAGCCAGGTAGGGGCAGTACATTCTACGTGGTATTACCTGTCGCCACGGCATAGACTCATCTTCAACTCCCCTATTCCATCCTGGCAGCAGCACGGGCCTGCTCCCAGGAATACTCATAAAGGTGCAGGCCCTTGCTCAAGGCAACCAGCTCGCCATCGCCAACCCCAATCTCGCCCGCCATATACTCCTTCAAAAGCTGAATTGCCGCCAGGTTTGAGGGGAAGCCAGCCCAGAGGTCCCAGGACCGGAAATAGACAAAAAAGTGAAGCTTGTCACCGCGGATTCTGGTATCTATTCCCCTCAAACAAGGGGGGTCAGAAAGGGATAGAGACTTGGCCTCTCCTACTGCCATAAACGCCTGGTTGGTGTTATGGCCATCCTCCCTATACATTTTAATTACCTCGGCTATCTGCGTTTCCAAATACTGACCGTAAGTATATTGTTCTCTCTCGCTTTTATGTGCCGTCATCAGGTAAGGAAGATAACCCTCAACATATTCCATAGAGGTCGGTGGTGGCACGCCCTGGGGCACATCCGGGGTTAACGGTCTCGTTCCTGGATTCCTGATGTGGACGACGACAAAGTCAAGCTCCTTACGGCGCTGGCCAGCGTAGCTTCCCCGCTCAATCCGGTACTCATGGCCCTCGGTCAAGGTCTTGCGCAAACAGAGGAACCACGCTTCAGAAAGATCTCGAGCTTCAATAAAAGAAATATTCACTGCATAAAGCCTTTCTAGCCTGCCTGGTTTTGCTAACTACAGCCCTTCAGAGCTTTCCTCTTACAGCGCTCGGGTAAACTCAGGGCGAAGCCGGGACATGTCCTTTTTGGCCAGAACGTCATCAATCAACTCTACTACCTCTGCCTTCTGCTCAGGAAGCCACGCCTTAATTGGCAGGTAGTTTGAGGCATGATTGGCGGTAAAGAAGCAGCGGGTAAAATTGCTATTCTCTATTATCAGCTTTAGCTCTTTTAAGGACTGAAAAGGTGTTATGAGTGTGAACCTGCCCTCCTCCCAGTCCTTATGCAGCGGAGTGCCCGGGACAAGCATTACAGTCAGGGCACCGGCAAAATCAGGATCAATGTCAGAGAGTATTCGGGCTGTCTCCAGTGCGTGAGTCTCGCTACCATCAACGCCACCCAAGCCCAGTATCACAGTAACTGAGAGGGTAATCCCAGCCTGTTTTAGCTTCCTCCCTGCCTCAACTATCTGGGCGTATGTGGCCCCTTTATCGATCCTATGCAGAAGTCCCTCATCCCCGGTCTCAACACCCATATAGGCAATCTGGAGACCGAGCTTGTTCAACTCGCGAAGCTCGTCCACGCTCTTTATCAGTGCCGCCTGTGGTGTAGCATAGGTAGCCACCCTCTCCAGGTAGGGAAGCTTCTTATTCAGATACTCCAGCACCTCCACCAGGTGGCGCTGGGGGTAAATCAGGGCATCGCCTTCTTCAAGGAATACCCGCCTCACACTCCAGCTATAGTTCCGGGCTACCTTGTCAATGTCCTGCTTGATATCACCGACAGGCCTTATCCTAAATTTGACCCCGATGTAGGTGCAGCAGAAGGCGCACTTATTGTTAGAGCAACCAATTGTTACCGGAAGCAGAAAACTACTTGCCTCGCTTGGTGGTCGTATTACCATTCTGTGGTAATCCATGCCCTACCAACCCCCTATCTATACCGTCTCCTCTTGAAAATGGCTAAGAATCGGTCCTCGTATTCTGCAAACAGGTTCCAACGGTAAAGCTCGTCTCTTAGATCAGATGGTTCAGCCTCACCCCTAAGCACCTGTCTAAAAAGCTCCTCAATCCTTACCCTGGCGTCAACTGGAACGCCGCCAGGGCCAATGTCCAGAAGCCCTCTGCTTCCCATCTGCGATAGGTTATGTTGCAGAGAACCCGTGGTCATCTCATAAATAAACTTCAGTAGCGATACGTCCCAAAGCATATCCTCACCCTTAATGATGGAAGCCAGCGGGTCACCACGCTTGTCAATCTCAGCATTTAGCCTGTCCACCACTGCTGACAGCTCGTCCGAGACAATAGTCAATTCCTTAGGCTCATTCCGGTAGGTGTAAAACAGCCCGGGAGCATCAGAACCAAAGGTCCTGAGTAGCACATCAAAATACGTGCTCGCGTCCGGGCTAAACCCTTCAAGCCGGGAGAGATAATAGGGGGTTACAATCCTCGGCCTTTCGGCAATTACCCTGCCTTCTCTCACTACTGTTTCGGCAACATGATTCATAAGATCAGAGTAAGCTGGCTCAGTAACCAGGTAGTAGTAGAAGTTGGTAGTACCGAAGGTAGCCAGCCTCTGCCTGGGAGACCTTAATATCTCGGTATTCCTCACTGCATCTCTAATCCTCTCGTCGCCAGTATCCATCATCGCTCCCCGTCAAACCCTATCATGTAATAGTGAGTAACTCCCGCTTATATTCAGCCAAGTGCCTATAGTATTGTGAGTCTAGCTGGGCCAGCATCCGTCGCCATTCCTCCTGAAACTGTGGCTGTCTTTCCACATTCATATTAATTCCCATTAGTGGGCTTACCTGCTGTTGAACTGCCTGCTTTACCCTGGCAGCAAATTCAGCCTTTAATGTCGCATAGGCCTGCTTCCTTTGCTGATCACCCTGCCCGAGATAGTGGTCAAAGATGCGCCTCAACCCACTATAGACATTTTCTACACTTGCTTTATCACGCTTCAGAACCTTAAGCCCCTCCATCACCCGCTTATTATTTCGTCTGGCTAGATTGTCCCTGGGCAGGGTAATATTGCTAATTAGCACCTCGGCGGCACCCTGGGCGACATACTCCGCCGCCTTATCCTCAAATTTGCCCAGCTCAGCCACCAGACTACACTCTTCCTTGAGATACCTGGCTGCCAGCCTTTCCCCTTCTGGGACATACTTCCATTTCAGGCGCTCCACCTCGGTGGGTTCACCCAGCTTTTCTACCTTTTCCCTGGCTATCTCAAGAGCACTCTTGATATCGTCCATCTGAGCCCCTCAAATATTGTCTCTACCAATATTATACTAAATAACGGGCAAAGCTCAAAGTTCTTGGCCTCTCTTCCCATAAGAATCACCCTTCGTTAAAGGAGAAGGGGATAAGGCGGCTGAGGTGAGAAGCAATCTTTGTCTCTGATTGTTGGTTGATCCATGTAGTATCCTGTGCTACACTTTAGAACGTTCAACACCGATTAAGGATTCAGGGAAATATTAGGGGGGGGGGTAGCTCATGAGCAAGGTAGTTATTGTAACTGGTGGGGCCGGAGGACTTGGTACCGAGATAGCAATCCGTTTTGGTTTGACTGGCGCCAGGGTCGTTATCAACGATATCGCTTATCTAGATGATGCTGAAGGGACAGCCAAGAAAATCAATGAGAGCGGGGGGGAGGCATTCGTCTATGAAGCAGATGTTTGTAATTACGAACAAGTAAAAGCAATGGTGGCAGCTACCCTGGCCAGGTGGGGTAGGATCGATATACTGGTAAATAACGCCGGCGGTGCCATTCGATGGTTAGGGGCAGGCGGTCAATTGATAACCGAGATGGCAGAGGCAGTCTGGCATAAAGTAATCGATGTAAATCTAAAAGGACCGTTCATTTGCATTAAGGCGGTGGCACCTCACATGATCGAACAAAAAGAAGGACACATAATAAATGTGAGTTCGGGCAGCGGACTTAAGGGACCTAAAGGCCTCTCTGCTTATGCTGCAGCAAAGGCCGGGGTTATTGGCCTAACCAAAAGCGCCGCTCGGGAATTGGGTGACTACAATATCAAGGTAAATGCCGTTTGCCCGGGAAGAATCGTACATGACCGCAGCGCAAAAGAGGGCATGGTATCACAAGAAAAGCTGGAGTCTATTATAAAGGACAACCTGCTCCATCGCACCGGAAGGGCACAAGAGTTTGCCGAATTCATCGTGCACTTATCAGGAATGGAGAATATATCAGGACAGACCTTGAACCTGGACAGCAGGATCATCTTTTGAGTCGGGCTTAAGCTTAAGAAGCAGGAAACCAATACTTCCTGTTTTGTTCAGTCACTATATGAAAAGGAGGTCCCTCCAGGCCTCTTAAAGGGCGAATGGCTAACCTCACCCCATGTATCCCCCTCTCGATGGATTAAACACCATGTCATATGCGCTAACGGCGTTACCCTCCATCTCCAAGGGGATGTTAGCTGTTATACTGAAACGATAACCTTCCGAAGACTTCTCTGGATGAACTTATATACAGGTCGAAGAGCTCGGCGAATTTCGCTCTCAGTTCGTCTGAAGCAGCGTCTAACTCACAGGGAGGAGTTCTGTCCGCTCGTCGGAACGTAGTTGTCTCAATACTTCCATTCCGTCAATTCTCGGTAGCTTCAAATCCAGTAAAATAACCGCTGGCATAACACTGAGGTCACGGCCAGCGTGCGCACCGGTGCCAAATAGATAGTCCAGCGCCTCCACGCCGTCACGTGTCACTACCACCTCATTTGAGATATTATTCTTCCTGAAGGCGCGTAGCGTTAGCTCCACATCATCGGGATTGTCTTCAACCAACATAATAACCCTGTTATTCATGCTTTCCCCCTCTTGTCCTGCCAAGCTTAGTTAAGCGTAAAGTAAAACGTTGCACCCTGTTCTATGCCTCCCTCGGCCCAGACCGCGCCGCCGTGTCGGCGGATTATGCGCTGTACAGTGGCCAGGCCAATGCCTGTGCCAGAAAACTCGCTCTCCGAATGTAACCGCTGGAAGGCACCAAACAGTTTGTCGGCGTGCGCCGGGTCAAAACCGGCGCCATCATCATGCACAAAATAGGCCAGTTTACCGTCATGCTGGGCAGTATTTAATTCTATCTTTGCTCTTGGATGCTTGTTTGTAAACTTCCAGGCATTGCCCAGCAGGTTCTCAAGCACCACACGCAGTAGCCGTTCATCTCCGTTTGCAGTTAGCCCTTCTGTGATAGCGAACTCTACCTGGCATTCTGGCTGTGTCTCCTTAAGCTCGGGCGCAACTACCTTGGCAATGGCGCTCAGGTCAACTGTCTCGCGTTTCATTTCACTGCGGGTCACGCGGGAAAGGGTAAGTAAATCATCGATTAGTGCTCCCATGCGCTGGGTGGCTCTGCGCACACGATTGAGGTAATCCTGTCCCTCTTCGTCCAACTTACCTGAGTAATCTTCCAGTAGTGCCTGACTGAAGCCATCTATGCTGCGTAAAGGCGCGCGCAGGTCGTGAGAGACTGAGTAGCTGAATGCTTCCAGCTCTTTGTTGGAAGCAGCAAGTTCGGCGTTAGCATACTCCAACTGTTGTGCTTGGTGCGTTAACTCCTCCTCACTTTGCTTTAGGTTTCTGAACAGAAGATTGTAGGGCTTGGTAAGACCCGTTTCGATGATGGCTTTGTAGATAAGATAAAACGAAATGATCTTGAAAAAGTGGCCAATGAGATTGGAAAGGCCGTAAACGCTGACGTAAAAGGTGAAAGTAAGTTCAGCGCCTATGGTGACAGCGATAGATGCGCTCAACAGTTTCAACACACTCTTATCAAATTCTTGGCGATTCCGAAACAACAGGATCAAGGAGCCCAGGAGAATCAGGGAGATAATATACTCACTCATCTTCTTAAACGGGGTCAATCCAGTTCCCTCAACAAAGCAAACAGGGAAGATGTTCCAATAGAAAATGGATATAAGTAAAAGGGAAATGGCCGCCATGTAGCTGAGAAACACGATATTGTTCTTCAGCCTGCGGCCAATAAACAAAAAAGCAATGAGAAGAGAGAGGCTTTCGACGTACCGGGCGGCAATCCAGAGCTGGGTCGGCAAGTTGCTGGCATATCCCTGAAATACACCCATGCCTGTATAGGCCAATGTGTGGACTAAATCCAGGCCGCCGATAAACAGGTAGGCAATCCCTATGAACAAGAGATAGTTGTTGTCTAGAAATCGGCGTGAGTTCCATGCAATTATGAAAATGCCGCACGCTACGACGATGCTGAACAACTCGGCAAGGCTATGGAAAAGGAGATAACTGTAAAGGCTGGTGAGGTATACCCCGAACAAAACCAATACTCCCAATAAGATGGCTGTATATCTACCGGAAATAGCAGATTGTTTTTCCATAATCTCCATTTTCTTATCCTGGTTCATCTTTATTGTCATGAGTTCTTCGTCTCTTATCGCGAGAAAGGTGACTGGTCAGGTGGACACCTTCTCAGTTCTAGTAGGTCTCACGAAATGAATCCGGTTGACCTTTGCCTTCATTCTATCTACTTCGTCTTCGGTAAAGAGCCTCCATCCTTTCCTATCCCTGCGTTCCGCTTCGCTGAAGATGCCTTGTTTGAGACAGCGGAACAGAGTGCTTTTACTGATGCCAACCGTTGCACATACTTCAGCCGTCCTAAAATAGGTTTGGCCATTTATTGCTACCGGCATAGTCCCCAACCTTTGACAATATTTAACTATAGTCTAGGTCTATTCTCAGCATTCGCAAATCCCCCATTTCTACTAATTCACATATTACTTTCGTCCTATTGCAGGGCAGAGCCACGTGACGCCAGGCATCGAAATATTTAACGGAAAGGGTAACAGGAAGAGGCTATTGCTATTGACAATGGAAGAAGGAGTGTTTTATCGTTTATCTTAAATGGAGATGAACAGATGCAAGCATATTGCATGAAATGCCGAACCAAAAGGGAAATGAAAGACGCTAAGGCTATAACCATGAAGAATGACAGGCCGGCGACTCAGGGCGTTTGCCCCGTATGCGGGACCAAGACGTTCAGGATTGGCAAGGCATAAGGATACATCATTTGGGACTTGTGAAAGGCTGGATATCGCTCACGATATCCAGCCTTTCTATTGTGGTCGCGCAATTTGAGTATTTGTTATCCAATCGGTATGAATTTAGGAGCTAATTCATCTGGGACAGGTATGTAGATCTTGGTTCTTGAGTACAATTGTCGACGTTTGAAATGCCCGTCCTCCAGACACTTCTGAAAATATATCACTAGCCTGAAAATCATAATAAAGGCCGAATTGCCCTGAATGATGCTGAAATATATAAAAAGCCTTTTGCCCACCCCAAATAATCTCAGTACGGTGAGATTGGAGGAAGAAATCAGACCTAATATTTCTATTTCTCACCCTATCGATAATGGCGACGAAACAACGATAACCATTCAGCCTATGTTTGAAAATATTCTCACCTTGGTTATTATAGATAAGAAGCCTATTTGGTTAGATTAATTATACACTCACTGTGGATTGGCAACAAGGCATAACCTTTTAGGACGTATAGAGGATTTAACGCGATTGTAAATGGGAGTCACTAATCCGTCAAATTGTTATGTACCTTTTAACCCTTTAGCTGCGTGGGTGAATTCGAGCTAACGAGTGTATCTACTTACTATTCGGGTAGCGCTGTCCTCAATGCCCTAGATAGCTATAAAGCTAGTTTGTCAAACAGTCATTTTACGTGCCCGGCGCATTGTAGAGTGCCTGCTGGCAAATACTTGACCATATTGTTGCCATCCTGCATAATTAAGGCTAGCCGTAACTGAAGAAGGGAGCCATGCTGGAAGTGAAATCGTGGAAAGAGCATAAGGGCGCGGTGATTGATTCGGTCGAAGGGTGCGATGTCATCGAATGTCAGACCTGTGGCTTCAAGCACATCGTTCCCGTCGTGGCCGCGGAGCAAGCCGAGACGTACTATTCGGAGCAGTTTCTTCCGGAGAGGCCATTGTATATCGACAGGTACCAGGAGGATATGGACTGGTGGCAGCTGGTGTATAGCGAGAAGTATGAGATGCTTGAGGATTATCTGCCGCCAGAGCGCCGAAGAATCCTTGACATCGGGTGTGGCCTGGGCCTGTTTCTTCAAGAGGGAAGAAAACGCGGCTGGAAAACTATCGGGATTGAACCCTCACAGCAAGCAGCCCGGTACGCCAGAAATCTGGGGTTGGAAATCCTGAACGAGCCCTTCGGCCAGAAGCATGCTGATGCTCTCGGCCTATTTGATGTCGTGCACTTTCACGAGGTACTGGAGCACATCCCCGACCCATCCGGCATGTTACGGCTGGCTAGCCGGTTGCTGGAACCACACGGTTTGCTTTACGTGGTTGTGCCCAATGACTACAACCCCCTGCAAAGACTGCTCCGTGACCAACTCGGCTTCAAACCATGGTGGGTGGCTCCGAAGGTTCACATCAACTACTTCGATTTTGATTCACTGGAACGGCTGCTGTCCTCACTGGGCTTTCACGTATTACTGAAGACGGCCACCTTTCCCATGGAGGTCTTTCTCTTAATGGGCGATAATTACGTCGGGAATGATTCCCTGGGACGGGCCTGTCACGGTCGGCGCAAGCAGCTCGAGCTAAACCTCAAGCTCGGAAAGCTTGAGGCGCTGAAGCATACCATGTACGCTACATTAGCCGAGCACGGGATTGGCAGAGAGATCGTAATGCTGGCCAAGAAGGCGTTGTAGCAATGTGGCAGGAGAGCGGTCATTTTGTGGTGGTCGGCGGCAGCCAGTCGCATGTGCCTTTTATACAGGCGGCAAAGAACCTGGGCTATAGGGCGGTTGTATTTGATAGGAATCCTTCAGCTCCGGGAGCGGCTGTTGCCGATATGTTTTATCCCATCAGCACCCATGATGCCAAGGGTATTCTGGCGGAGTGCCACCATCTAAGCCAACAGTCTCCTCTTGCTGGCATCATCACCTATTCAGCATACACCATGCCGCTCAAGGTAGTGGCTCAAGTTGCCGAGGCATTCGGGCTGTGCTCATTTTCCAGACAGACCGTGGACAATATCACGAACAAAGCACGGATGAAGAAAAGACTGCATGAAGCACGCGTGCCGACACCGGAATGGATTGCCGCCGGTGATTGGAATGAGGCGGTATCGTTTCTCAAGGACTATCGCCCGCCCATTATTGTCAAGCCGGCTTCAGGGAGTATGGGTTCTACGAGCATTTCAATGGTCGTAGAAGAGAAACAGCTTGGGCGCGCGTTGGAAACAGCAGCGCGGGCATCAGAGGATGGTCAGGTAATTCTGGAGAAGTTTTATGCCGCCCCGGAGTTCAGCGTGGATGGTATTATCGGCAGGGGCAGGGGCACTGTGCTGGCGGTATCGGAGAAATTTAATCTGGGGGCAGCGCAGAGCTTTGTAATTTCGGGGTTTGCTACCGGCCGAAGCTCAGAAGCGAACACAAAACGCAGTAGTGATGCCATTTCCAGGGCGGTTCTAAAAGCGGTTGCAGCACTTGGTATCAATGATTCTTTCTTTGGGGCCGATGTGCTGTTGACCGAGCAGGGCCCGCTGGTTTTAGAAGTGGGGTTGCTTTTGGATGCCAAGATAGATAGACTACTCCATTTTTGCGGAGTAAATGTGTATGAGATGCTCTGCCGCGTTGCTTGCGGACTCGATATAGAGTATGGTGATAGAAGCTGGTCAAAAGGCTACGCGCTAAAGTTTATGTTTGCCGACCGACCCGGGTTACTGTCCATAGAATCCGGAGTCGAACTGGAGGCCGGGAAGAGCCGGGAAGAACGCGGGACGGTAGAGTGGGAACGTAAAAACGGAGATCTGGTGCAGCCTCCGCAGTCTATTGCCGATACCATTGGCTGGGTGATTGCGGAAGGAAAAGATAGAGCCAGCGCCTACGAGCTGGCCAGCAAGCTTGCCAGTGAGAATCGCTTCGTGGTAACAACGTGAGATAGGGATGATGGCAGTAATAAAACCGGATAAGAGCAGGGGTAGGACTTGTTTTATTCAGTCACATCACACCAATATAAGGAAGGATGACCTATCACCAGATGGTTACAGCGTTCAAAAACTAAAAGAAAGCGGAATCTTCGGTCATGTTGTCGTAGCTGGGGCGGATATTCCAGAAAACCAGCTTCTTCGGGATGTTGCCAAAAGTTGGGGGGTGGAGTGCCTGTTAGGCTCGGTGGATAACATGGTAGAAAGGATGTTGCAAGCAACTCGCTCCACTAAGGCAATGGTGGTGGCTCGCGTTTTGCTGGACTGGTTTTACATCGATGCCGAACTAGTACGAGGAATGGTAGAGATGCTGGAAGAGAACAGGCTTGACTATGTGAATCTGCCTTACGATTTTGATATCAAGTTTGGTGCCGATGTGCATTCTGTAAAGGGATTAGAACAGGTAGCAACGTTGTTTGAGGAACGCCCGGAAATGGCAGAAAAGCACCGATTTCGCCCCTGGTTCCTGATAGAAGAGAACCCATTCGGCAAATGGTTGGTTGGCACATACCAAAACATACCTTCCTATTCGAACGACTACTTTTATCAGCTTCAGAAGGAAATCCAGGAGCGGTGTCCTGTCGCCTGGGACTTCGGGCAAAACTTTTACTATCACGAGTACATGTATGCCCGAGAGCACGTTAGCCATACTGATGTTGTCCTGGATATTGCCTGCGGGTGGGGTGCGGGAACAGCAGTCCTGGCCGAAAAATGTGCCAAAGCAATCGGAATGGACATAAGGCCGGAGTACATAGAGACCGCCCAAAAACGCTACTTACGAGAGAACCTAGAATGTTTAGTCGGTGATGCTATGGACATCAATCTACCCAGGGGTTCGGTTGATGTGGTCGTTTCCGTACACACCATGGAACATCTTACGGACGATAATGCCTTCCTGTCAGAGGTATCCAGGGTCTTAAAAAAGGATGGCACACTTATCATCGAAGTTCCTCTACGCATGTGCCGACCCTTTGTCTTTAACTCAAAGCCTTTTATGCCAGACCATGTGCGCGAGTACGAGGTCGGGCAACTGACGGATTTGCTCAGTCGGCATTTTAATATCGAAGCAGCCTATGGGGCTAATCGAGGCAATTACTGTGACATATCCAAGGCAAGAAACGCGGCGATGTTCGTGTGTAGGCAGCGAGGTTGATGACTGCCAGACGAGACAGAAGGAAATGAGGGCGATGACGCATTCTTCAAAGAGGCTTGGCGTGTTTCAGGTACACCATACCGACATGATGCCGCCAGCGGAGGAGTTTAATCCGGTGGTCAAGCTCAACAAGAGTGGGGTATTCGACCATGTAGTCCTGGCGGTACCAGACCTTGAAGAGAACCGATTCCTCGAAGATTATGCGCTGGAGTGGGGAGCAGAAATATTCTTCGGGGACGTGGACAATATCACACAGCGAATCTACGATGTGGCAAGAGCTTATGGCTGTGACCTCATTGCCCGACCATCAATCTACTGGTTCTACCTTGACCCGAGGTTGGTGAAGGGGATGCTGGATGCTCTGGAAACAGCAGGGGCAGAGATGGTGTTGCTTCCACGAAACTTTGATGTGACCTTTGGAGCTGATGTCTGCACTATTGGGTTTCTGGAAAAGATGCTTGGCCTGTTTAAGGGGAACGAAAGCCTGCGCACCGAGTTCATGAGACACCCGTGGGGATACGCCGAGCTATATCCAGAAGAAGTAGATGTCCTATACTTCAGTGATGTGCCCACTTATGACCAACAGCGTTTCCAGGAGGTTGTCGCCTCTCTCAAGCAGGTCTTCCCCGAAGCTGGCGTGACTGCTGACAAGACCTACCCTTACCGTCACATTTTGAAATACCTTCGGGGAGACGAGAAAATCTTGGACATAGCTTGCGGTCATGGGGCTGGGACGGCTGTTTTGGCCAACCACGCTGCCCACGTGGTCGGAGTAGACCTCTCTAGCGAAGCGATCGAGGAAGCCGAGAAGCAACATCAAGCTCTTTCAAATATAACATTCCTACAGGCGAATGTTTTTGACCTATCCTTCAAACCGGGCGAGTTTGATTTTATTGTCTCTATCCACACAATGGAGCATATAGAACATGACAAACACTTTATATCCCTTATTTCCCGCTGGTTAAAGAACGGTGGGAGCTTTGGTTTAGAAGTCCCATTGTTGATGGACTATCCATTTAAGGGTATCAATAAGCCCATGAACCCCTATCATGTTAGAGAATATACAGTCGAAGGACTTGAACACCTGCTGGAAGGAGCATTTGAACTCCTAGAGAAACAGGCTGTCGTTCGGGGGTGGTATACCGACATCTCGCGGGCAAGAAATGCAGCGATGATGATAGCCAGAAAGAAGGGCATATAGATGAAATCTGTGGTAATGATTGGCTGCGGCGTCCAGGAGGTCGAGGCGGTAAAGATTGCCAGGCAGGCTGGATTTCATGTCATCGTAACTGACCGCAACCCCGATGCGCCTGGTTTCGCGTATGCCGACGAGAGCGTGGTCGTCGATGGCAAGGACGCGGAGAGCATCATCGCCTATGTGATGATGAACCGGGAACGCCTGAATATCCGGGGCGTATTCACCTTGGTCAACCTGACGACCACGGCCTCCATTGTCGCCGGTGCCTGCGGCCTCCCCGGTATTCCGGTAAGCGCCGCCGTAGCCGGGCAAAATAAACTGCTGATGAAAAGACTGATGCAGGCTAATAATATACCCACCCCGGAGTTCTATGAGGCCAGCACTATTGAAGATGCCCGAGAGGCATTTATTAAGCTTGGCCAGGTTGCCTTCGTGAAATCGGTAAATAGCTTTGGTGGGCAGGGCTGTCAGAAGGTCGAAGATGAATCGCAGCTAACGCAGGCATTCGCTTACGCGCTGAATAACTCCTCGTATAAAAAGGTTATCGTTGAGAAGTTTGTTGCCGGTACCTTTCATGATGTTAATGGCCTATATTACGACGACAAGTTTTATCCCATAGGCATAGTGGACAGCTATTTCCTTACCGAATACCCGCCGGGAACACCGATTAGCCCCATCGAGCACATGGTGCACTGCCCTTCACAACTGCCCAGAGAGAGGCTTGGGGAGCTGTATGCCTTGCTTGAACGCTGTACCAGGGCGCTGGGTATAAACTTCGGCCCGGTGGGCGGTGATGCCATCTTAACTAATGATGGGCCGATGCTCCTTGAAGTCGCACCGCGCCTGCACGGCGCCTCCGGCACGCTCTGGATGGTGCCCTTTTCGACAGGTACCAGACCGGTGCAGGCAGTGATAGAGGTGCTGGCCGGAGAGCCGCTGAATGTGGACCTCATCACGCCAAAATATCACAGGGTTTGTATGAACAAGTTTATCCTGCCGACCCCGGGGAAGGTAACTGAAATCTGCGGGGCAAGTGATGCAGAGCAACTACCCGGCATGCTGAAAATATACATGTTTAAAAATGTGGGCGATGAGATTGTGTCCTACCGCAATTCTACAGACATTGCCTGTAGCCTTATTGCCATGGGAGATTCTCTTGAAGAGGTACAAGACACGATTGCCCGGGCTGAGTCTGTGATACGTATCCAGACACAGTGAACAGGGCAATGTAGTTAGTTTTGTCCTATAATGAATCAAAGGAGTATCCGAATGACAAAGCTCAGCCAGGAAAAGATAAAGTTGCTGGAGAGAAAAGCCTGTGAAATACGGCAGGAGGTGCTAAAGACTATATGCGCTGCCGGTACCGGGCATTCCGGCGGCTCGCTTTCCGTGGTAGATATGCTTACCGTGCTCTATTTCCATGTGCTGAAGCTCGACCCGTCAAATCCGTTGTGGGAAGGACGGGACAGGTTTGTCCTGTCCAAGGGTCATGCCTGCCCCGCATGGTACACAACGCTCGCCGAAAAAGGATTCTTTCCCAGAAAAGAACTCAGTCAACTCAGACATATTGATAGTCTACTTCAGGGGCATCCAGAATACGGCATACCGGGTGTCGAAGCCCCCAGCGGTTCTTTGGGACAGGGAATATCGGCCGCTGTGGGCATGGCTATCGGCTTTAGATATCAGCAGAAACCGAATCGCGTATACGTAATCATAGGTGACGGTGAATCGCAGGAAGGGCAGGTATGGGAAGCGGCTATGGCGGCCGGGTTTCACAAACTTGATAACCTCACGGCGTTCACCGATTACAACAAGCTGCAAGGTGACGGCCCGGTAAAGAACATAATGGACTTAGAACCACTGGCCGATAAGTGGCGGGCTTTTAACTGGGAAGTGATGGAGATAGACGGCAATGATATCGCAGAAATCATCAAGGCGGTTGAGTGGGCGCTCGAGGTGAAAGGTAAGCCACAGATGATAATATCCCACACCGTTAAAGGCAAGGGTGTGTCGTACATGGAGAATGTCCCCTTCTGGCACGGAACCAAGCCGCCGACAGAAGACGAGTTATGCCAGGCACTGCAAGAACTGGAGGAGAAGGATAAGAGAATATGCGAAGAGATGAAGTATCTCTAAGGCAGGTATACGCCGAGTATCTTACAGAGATAGGCAAAAAGCGTGATGACTTTCTAGTTCTGACTGCGGATACCTGTGAGGGAACTTTCGCCAGCATTTTCGCTGAGGCCCTTCCGGAAAGGCATATAACCTTTGGTATAGCTGAGCAGAATATGATATCAGCGGCGGCGGGTTTATCAACCACCGGCATAATTCCAGTGGCCAATACTTACGGCGTATTTGCCAGTATGCGCTCGGTCGAACAGTTCCGGAATTCAGTTGCTTATCCCAAGTTCAATGTGAAGCTGGTTGTTAGCCACCTTGGACTCGATGTAGGCCCGGATGGCCCCACGCATCAGGCAATAGAAGATATTGCCATAATGCGTACTATTCCCAATGTGGTGGTGCTGTCACCGGCCGACCCTGTCGAGATGGAGAGAATGCTGGAATTCATGCTGGACTATAAAGGGCCGGTCTACCTCAGGACGGGACGCAGCAAGGTGCCTCAGGTTCTGCCGGATGATTATGAGTTCACGCTCGGTTACTGGCCGACGCTTAAAGAGGGGAAGGATGTTACCATTATCGCCGTGGGGATTATGACGGTGATGGCATTAAGGGCGCACGAGCTTCTGGCAAAAGAGGGTATTTCCGCCCAGGTATTGAACGCATCTACCATTAAACCAGTGGATGAAAAAAGCATGCTTGACCGTGTTATTCCCACTAAGGCGGTTGTTACGGCGGAAGACCATAATATCATGGGAGGGTTAGGCAGCCTTGTTTCTGAAATACTATGCCAACATCATCCACTGCCTGTCGAGTTTGTCGGCATCAGGGACAGGTTTGCTGAATCCGGCGATGCGATGGAGCTGTTTAAGAAGTATGGGCTATCTCCCGGAAGCATCGTCGAAAAAGCAAAACAGGTTATGAACAGGAGATAAAGTTGGGGAAGGCATTTACATTCAGTCAGCCGGTAAAGGTAATTTTTGGCAGCGGTGAGATTGGAAGGATAGGCAGGGAAGCGCTGGCATACGGTAAGAAAGTGCTTCTTGTAAGCACGAAGGAACTACAAGACACAGGCACAGTTAAGCGTGTCGTTGATATCTTGAAGGCCGATGGTGTTGAAGCGAGGGTTTATGATGGGGTGAGCCGTGAGCCGACATCCGCTGCCGTAGACAGCACAAGGTTAGTGGTATTGGAGCATAAACCTGAGGTTATTATCGGTCTTGGCGGCGGCAGCGCCATAGATTTTGCCAAGGCTCTGGCAATAGCCGCCACGCACCCAGGCCCGATATGGGACTACGTTAATCTGTCAAACCGCCCCCCGCTTGACATTAATCCGAGCGTGTTGCCTGTAATCTCCATACCCACGACCTCGGGAACCGGCTCGGAAATGACACCTTTTGCCGTTTTAATCAACTCCGGGACAAAACAAAAGGCCACCATCAAGAGTCCTTACATATATTCGAGGACGGCAATAATCGACCCGCAACTGACGGTTACCCTGCCGCCGGGTATCACTGCCAGCACCGGTGTGGACGCCTTCACCCATGCCCTGGAATCATATCTGAATGTTACTAACAGGTCTCCCTTCTCAGATTTAGTAGCAGAGGAAGCTATAAGGATAATTCCCAGATATCTTCTGCGGGCGGTGAAAGACGGGACGGATACCGAAGCCAGAGAAAAAATGGCATATGCAAGTATGCTTGGCGGTATCGCCATCGCTCAGGCAGGTACTACTGTTATCCATGCTTTAGCCCAGCCGCTTTCGGCAAGAGCCGGGCTGCCCCATGGCCTTACTGTCGCACTCTTTACAGTTCCGGTTCTAAAATACACATACCGGGCTGACCGGGAACGGTTTGCCAGGATAGCCGAACTCCTTGACGAGGACTCAGTGAGCGGTATGTCTGAAGAGCAAAGGGCGGAAGAGAGTATTGGCCTACTCTCTAAATTCCTGGATAGCGTTGGCATGCTGCATAAATTAAGTGAATATAACGTGTCAAAAAGCATCATAGATGAGCTAACTGACGATACAACTACATATATGGCACGCCCACTTAGTCAACACCCGAAGAAATTCAGCAAAGAGGAAATCCGCAGGATATGTGAAGATGCCTTTTAGAAGGTGGTAAATATCAATATGACAGAGCTGCCAGAGAAAATGAAAGCCGGACTATATACCGGCCCGGGCAAGATTGAGCTTTCAGAGATACCAGTGCCCAGGCCAGCCGACGGTTATGTCATCGTTCGGGTTCACACCTGCGGTATTTGCGGTAGCGACCTTCATAGTTACCGGGGCGCTTCACTGAGGAGGAACTTCGAGAAATGGCGCGAACTCAGCTATCCCGACGGTCATGAGCTTTGCGGGGTCGTGGTTGAGACAGGGGCGAAGGTAGATAGAGACCTGACAGGCAAGCGTGTCGTCGCCGAGTGTGCTACCCATTGTGGCGAGTGCCGGTACTGTCGGACGGGACTCTATAACGTATGTTGGCATCGGCAGGATATACCCTGGAACGGCCCGGGCGGGTTTTGTGAATATGCGCATATCCCGGCCAATGCCGTCTACGAGATACCAGGGGCGATGTCGTTTGCCGCCGGGTCAATGGTGGAACCGCTGGCAGCGTCCTATCATGCCATACAGCGAGCCGGTCTCAGGGCTGATGAATCTGTGCTGACACTCGGTGCCGGCACTACTGGTCTACTGTGCGCTGCGGTAGCGAAAATTGCAGGAGCGGGGATGGTAGTCTTAGCCGCTAAATACGATCATCAGGCTGAAGCGGCTAGAAAGCTCGGCATAGATAATGTTATTGAATCAACGCCGGATACAGCTCCCGAAGCCAGGGACAGGTACCTCCCCGAAGGGTTTGATGTAGCTATTGATACTACCGGTGGTGGTGAAGCGTTCAATACCGCCCTTCAGTGCGTAAAAAAGGCGGGCAGGGTGGTATTGATGGGTGGCTATACCTGCCAGCACGAGGTGAATCTCGGGCCTGTAGTGGGGCTTGAGCTCACTATCCTGGGGTCGCTGTGCTACGGTATCAGCGGTGGCCAGCCCGATTTTGTCTCGGCCATTGACCTCATACACAGCAAAAAGATAGACGTAGCGCCTCTTATAACACACACCTTCCGTCTGGAAGAAATAGACAAGGCTTTTACCGCCGCATCCGATAAGCGTAGCGGTGCCATTAAAGTGATGATAAAGATGCGTGACTGAAAATATTGGAAAGGGGGTGGAGGCTAGCCGGGAAAGACTGACAGGCTAGCACCAAGTATGAGGCTGAAAGATAACGTGGCAGTAATCACCGGTTCCAGCCGGGGAATAGGCGAGGCCATCGCCTCTGAATATGCCAAGGAAGGCGCCAGGGTGGTTATTACCTATAAGACCGGGAAGGAAAAGGCCCTGGAACTGGCCGGGAAGATTGGCTCCGGCCTCGTTATCCAGCTTGATGTGACCGATAGGGCGAGTATAAAGGACACGTTCCAAAAAGTGTGGGACAAGTATGACCGTATTGACATACTGGTGAATAATGCCGGCATCAACCGTGCCGGTGATTTTGACCAGATTAGCGATGAGGACTGGGATGCAGTACTGGACGCAAACCTGAAGGGCGTGTTTATGTGCTGCCAGGAGGTTCTACCCTACATTTCCGATAAGGGGCGGATAATCAACATCGGCTCTGTTTCCGGCGAGTTTGGCGGACCGAGGACGCCTTCGTATGCGGCGGCCAAGGCGGGGGTAATGGCGCTCACCCACTGCCTGGCGAGGTTTGTCGCTCACCGGGGCATTTGCGTTAACTGCCTTTCTCCGGGGTATATCGAGTCAGAATTCGCGGATAAGGCTATGCCGCAGAAATTAAAGGCTGAAATCCTGTCATCTATCCCGCTGGGCCGGTTCGGCACTGTTAGCGAGCTGGTGGGGGCGGCCGTCTTTCTGGCCTCGGAAGAATCCAGCTATATGACCGGCCAGACCATGAGCATTAACGGCGGCATATGGGTAAGATGAAGACGGTTCTATTTGTCGGCGGCGGCATTGAAGCCGTCAGGGGCATCGAGATGGCCAAATCGCTTGGCTACAGGGCAGTGGTTATGGATGGTAATCCTCAGGCGCCGGGAGGGGCCGTTGCCGATGACTTCATTTGTGGGAACCCTTATGATGAGGAGGAGGTAAAAGCCAGGGCTACGGAGTATGCCAGGACAAACCCCATTGACGGTGTTCTTACGATAGGCTGCGATGCCACCCTCGGTGTAGCCGAGGCGGCAAAAGCATTAAACCTTCCGGGACATACACCGGAAACAGCCTTGCTGACCACAAACAAGCTGGCCATGAAAGAAAGGCTAAAATGTGAGGGTATACCGGTACCATGGTTTACGGAAGTTCAAAACCTGGAACATCTCCACAATCTGGCAGATGATTCTGGTTACGGCCTTGTTTTGAAACCGGTGGATAGCCGCGGTGCCAGAGGTGTGGTGAGACTTAGTAAATCAGTGGGTCTCGATTGGGCATATGAGCATTCTTTATCACATTCAAATAGCGGCAGAATAATAGTGGAACGATGGATTGACGGGCCGCAGATAAGTACCGAATCCGTTATCTGGGACAGTCGCTCGGTGCTCTGTGGAGTGGCTGACAGGGACTATTCGAGGACGCAAAATCTCCTGCCGTTTGTCATTGAGGACGGCGGTGAAACACCAAGCAGTATGGACGAACCGGGCATCAGTAGGATAGACGAGCTGGTTATATCCGCTGCCCGGGCGCTGGGTGTGAAGAGGGGCACCGTAAAGGGGGATATTGTGATGGATAACGGCAAACCCAAGATAATAGAGATAGCCGCCAGGTTAAGCGGCGGTTACTTCTGCACCCATTCCATACCAGCCGTATACGGCATAAATCTAGTAGAGGTCGCCTTAAAAATAGCCACCGGCGAAGAACCGGACTGGTCAAAGCTCCGACCGGAAATAAGGCGCTACGCCGGAAACAGATATCTATTCCTGCCCGAGGGCCGGATTAAGTCCATCGCTAACATAGATGACCTAAAATCCCAGCCCTGGATGGAGGTCTTCCAGCTATATGTAAAGGAGGGCGATGACATCCGGCAGGTAACCGACCATACCAAGAGAAGTGGTGTGGTTATTTGTACCGGAAAAACCAAAAGTGAAGCAATCGGCAGGGCTGAAGATGCCATTGCCGAACTGAAGAGAAGAATTGAGTATGTCTAAACTATATCTTTATAGTGTCTTTCACGCCAACCTGGCCTTCTCCTCTATCCCGGAGGACCAGTATTCACGTGTTATAGACCGCTGTTTCTGGCCGGTCGTTGACCTGCTTGGCAAATATCCCGATGTCCCGCTCAATCCCCCACACTCACGGAGAGCTACTATGCTGACACGAATCCCACTCATTTCCATGAACTATTGACAAGCTCTCAGAACGGGACTATACTCAAGTCCCAGCATGTAAAACTACCTTAAAATAGCATTATTGGTTTGGGAGCTGAGGAGATGTAAGAAGATCACTGGAGTTGCTAGCTTATGTGGTGGGTGGCTGGTACCCTCTGTTTAGTTACGTAATCATCATAAATCATATATTAAATATATGGTGATGTTCCCCTACATACACGGACAATGTGATGGTTGTCAACCTTACCCGTTCGAGGTATTGAAGGGTATTAACACTACGGTGTATTATAGCACTTGAGAAATGTCAAATAATGTGCTGTTTGCTTAAAATAAATATTAGAGTGGGCAGTATTGGAGAGCTATTCACTGATTATGGAATGTAGAATGGTGAGATAGTGTGTTGACTAGTTGTGAGAGAATGACAATATACTACAAACCTCTTGCTGTGTGTGCAATCTGGTTGACTATGTGAATAACATGTTACAATTAGTGAAGCGATGTATCTTGTGGTTATGTAGCGATGACGGAAGTACACTTGGCTTTACAATCGCTAATTGTCGAAGTAGAACCCTCAACTGTAATCACTACCGTGATTATAGCCCACTTACCGATGTTCTGTCAAGCCCTCCCCTTGGTTGTTGACCACTGTAAAGCATAAAGAGAGGGGGATTATTACTGCCAAGAGGGATAGTGAAGTGGATAAATAGGAAGGAGATAAGAGGAAATGGGCGAGGAAAAGAAGGAAGACCCCACCAAGAAACTGGGAAAGGAATTCCGTGACTTCCAGAAAGAATGGAGGAAATTTATAACAAATGATTTTGCCCATTTGGTTGCAGATGTTGGTGCCATAAATACGCATGTTGGCACCCTAATTAAACAAAACGTCAAAGAACATGCCGAAATGAAGCTAGGCATGGAGCTGATGCAGGGCAACATAGAGACAATGAGTCAGACTGCTGACACGCAACTTGAAACAACTAGGCGCATAGTCAATATATTAGAACGAGAACATTAAGTCTATGCCTAAATTAAACACTAATCAACCGCATTATGTTTCAAAGAAACTAGAGGACTATCAACCAGGTGCTAGCCGAGCCTTAGTACTTGATGCACTCAAAAAAGTGGCTAAGTCACCGAAGCCTTCTCAGAAGCATAGCGAACAACCTGTTTCAGCATCGAAAGGAACATAGGTTGTTCGTCTTTTCTATGACTATATCTGAAACTGTACTCATCTATGTATTCCGTAAGATGTTTCGCTGTTACATGGTGATATGTCCCGTCAATACTTCTCTTTAATAGACTCCAAAAACCTTCAATTCGGGTGGTAACTAACACAGAGTAAACCTTTCCTTCTTCCAATGCATGAGCGAGACGAATGTCACCGCTTTCAGCATCAAGAAACTCGAAGAAATGTGAATCGACTGCTAAGACCGGATCGCAGTGGGGCAGGAGTGGCAGCGAGACAAAGGCCTCCGTAGCCACTAACCCCTTTCCCTGGATCTCAACGTTAGGGAAGTACTTTCTAAGTTCCTTCGCGTAGATTTCACTGGGTCCGTGAGTCCAGCAACTAATCACGGCTAGATTGGGCCAGATGCGTTTAAAAAGGCCATCTCCTTGTTCGTGTAGCATAATCGATTTGACCGTTTCAGAGCGCTTCACCGCTGCAGTAAGTTTACTTTTCCCGAGTAACCAAAGGATTTCGTCCTGATTGTCGATTAAGTGCATCAACAGTAGTGTCAGGAATGTTGGACTCCAGACTGAAATCATAGCTAGGTTCTCGGTAGCCAGGAGATACACGAGTGTCTGGCGCCTGAAAGCATCTGCATCTGTAAAGTAGTCCACTTTCTGCGGAACAGCAGTCACTTGAGCATGAAGCCATTTCCCGATAAACCCCAGGTATTCTGCGTCCTCACTGAATCCCACCGGTATCTTACCGTGGTATCGTTCCCGTCTCATTGGTGGTGATATGGACCAGTAGGCCGAGCCTCTCAAGAGCTCTGGTTTTCGCTTGAAAAGGGAAACAACCCATGGGGCAATTCCGCGCTGGAATTCCACCTTAAGAGATTTGGTATAGGGAATGATCTTCGAGGCAGCTGACGTCCCGCTCGATGGTTCGAGGAGAAGGATTGGCTCACGCGTCAGCACTCCCGCTTCGCCCTGGACAATTTCTTCTATGTAGGGCGAATAGCACTCATAATCCGTGAGTGGAACAGCCTGCTGGTATTCCTCTACAGAGAATACATCAGCAAAACTGTATCGCATTCCATATTCTGTTTTGGCATTCTGGCGAACTACGCGTAGCAGGTACTGACGCTGTACTTCCTGGATCTGATCCAGTGCCCAAAGGAAGTGACGATGTTGCCGTGCGCTCAAGCGAATCCACAACCAGTTTGATAGGAACCCAGTTAATGTTTGCATTCTCACGGATGTAGCCGCCTCAGAATGAAAGGCTTCAAGTTGTCCTTGTGACATCGGGCGATACAGACAAGCTCATCCCCCTTGGCGTGGCCAGGGTTAGACTTCTCGAAAAAGGCTATATGCTTATCACTGCGCCGCATCTCTGTAATATTGGCTACGCCTGGCCGGAGATATTGAGCACCTTCCGATGCCCGGATAATCCACGATTCCGAATCAAACTGGTTACTCCATTTTCGCCTCCCAAGGCTACAGAGCAACGCCTTTTCGAAAGCTGGTGCTTCCTTCATGCAGGACGGATAGAATTCCCGGAAGAAGACAGGCAGGAAACGATAGGTCTTATATCCCTTGCTAGTGAGAAGCCATTACAGTTCTCGGTCAGGACGCTCGGACAGGATCGACAGCATCAAGCGCCCCAAAGCTACTGGAAGGGCTAGCGAACCCCAGTGGCTTTTCTTAATAATTGTATCGCCCGAAAAGATCACCTGTATCCGGTGACCTGTGAAATCGTGGTTGAACAGCACCTGGGTGGAGAACCCGTAGATGCAGTCTCCTTCCCAAAGGATTATCACCCAGTCTTTCTCCTCTAGGTCTTTAACGAACTGCCCCGGACTGACATTGTGATAGTATGCCTGCATAAGGCGAAGCATCTCGTGCGCATGTTTTTCAGACAAGTCCGCAACAGGAGTAATGACGGCTGTGATTCCCATCTATAAGGCTCCTAGTTCTAGGTAGGGCACCCTCCACCTGTCAAGATTCTCAAAGTCTTCCTCGCTGTCTTCCCAGCACACAACATAAAGACGGCTCACATAGGGAAAATGGCGATACCGGCGCAACACCGGCAGAAGTGGGTCCCGCTCGTGTAATCCTACCATGAACAATGAATAGTGTGACCGATATCGTTTAATCATCTGGACCAGAAGTGACGCAAAGATGTGCGGATCATCCCCCCGGATACAGATCAGAGAAAGACTGAAGTAGTCTAGATTTGAACCCGGGTGGGGCAGAATCGGATACCCTAGTAGTCGAGCAATCCCATTGTATGGGAGACGCAGAAAAGTAAGTCGCTTGTTGTATCCCATCACAACACTCTGGCGGAATGATTTTTGCTCCCAAGCGGCCACAGTACCGACAAGTTCTTCTCCAGAAAAGGCGAGAAAGATGTCTTCAAGTTCCAACCCACGGAGTAGTCCGTCAGAAGATAGCAAGTCGGTGGCACCATACTTTGGGAAGAACTGTTTCCTACCGCCCTCCCGCTGCCAGAATTCGATGATCGCAGGTAGGTCCTCCCGCATTGCCGGCCGGATCTCAAGCGTCTTGGAAGGAGCAGACCTGAACTTCTGTCGCAGACTGATGGCCATGCAGCAAAAACGTCCATAGTCATGGTATGCTGGTAACCCAGCCCATCCAGTTCGAGGAGTTTGCTCCGTGCCTAGCGTGGTGGAATAAGCGGGAAGAAAACGAGCGGGCGTGGAAAGTCTCCGCCGCCGAAATTGCTGCGAGCAGTTACAACCTCGACCGCAAGAATCCATGTGCGAAAGCGGACATTGCCCACCTGCCACCGGCGCAACTTGCCGAGAGCATCCTTCTAAAGGAGAGGCACATCGCGGAGGTCATGGCGGAGGTCATGGCGGAGGTCATGGCAGAGGTTAGAAAGGGACTTGAGGACATACCACGATGATAAAACTGCCCAAAGGATGGCGACTTACCCGCTTTGATGAATTTCTCACTCGTGTCGATAGAAAGGTCACAGTTGATGATTCTCTGCAATACAAATGTGTTGGTGTCCGTTGGTATGGTATGGGGACTTTCGTGCGTGAGGAAGTTCCAGGGATGAGCATCAGCCGCAAACAGCAATGGATCATCAGGGCAAGTGATATAGTCTACAACAAGCTCTTTGCTTGGAAGGGTGCTTTTGCCATTGCGGGAGCCTCCGTTGATGGGTGCATAGTGTCCGATAAATTCCCAACATATGTGGCGAATCAAGAGCTTATCGACCCTCGCTTTCTCAGTTATTATTTCCGTACGCCCCAACTTGCTGACCAAGCTAAAGCCCTATCCAAAGGAGCTGCTGCAATCAGTAAACTTACCCTGAACCCACCGCAGTTTTGGGAACTAACTATCCTCTTACCTCCTTTGGAAGAGCAACGGCGTCTAGTAGTGCGGATTGAGGAGCTTGCCAACAAAATTCAAGAGGCCTGCACCGTACGTGACCAATCCAGCAAGGAAACTGAGGCATTTCTATCGGCAGAGATCAGCGCCTTATTTACCAAATATCGTGGAGACAATGTGCAAGAACTTGGCAATATTATTGAGATCGCGAACGGTCAAGGTTTGAAACAGATTGAGCGTGATAATAACGGCGGTCACCCAGTTTACGGGGCAGGTGGACCTGTCGGTAACCATAATGCAACACTCAGCGATAAGCCTTTCGTTGTCATCGGACGTAAAGGGTCAGCAGGTCACACAACATATGCTGCTAATGGTGGTTGGGTCATCGATACTGCATACTACGCTTTTCCACAAGACAACGAAGAACTCGACTGTAAGTACCTCTACTACGCACTTAAGTCTCTTGACTTCAAAAAGGATATTATCTCCACAGCAATCCCAGGGATAAACCGAAATGCAATTTACAGGCATAAAATCCCTATCCCGCTACTCCCCATTCAGCGCCATATCGCAAGTTATCTGGACGGACTGGCGACGAAGGTAGATGAACTGAAGCATCTGCAAGCTGAGACCGCCGCGGAACTCGATGCACTACTACCTTCAATCTTAGACCGGGCATTCAAGGGTGAATTGTAATGGGTCAACAAAATAGCGGATTGTGCAATGCTGATCGGACGTGACGTAACTCTATTCTAATTGAAAAATAGCTAGCACTAATGTAGAATGCTCAATGGCAGTACTACTAAAACATGAGGGGGAAGAAGATGAGTAAAGACGCAATGCTGACAGTGCTAGAGAGGGCCACAGAGGATATTACCTTCTACGGCCAATTGGCAGAGGACTATGCCAAGGCGCTACAGGATTATGACTTGACCCGGGAGGAGCGAACGGCCCTCGCCACTGGGGATGTGCGTTGGATAGAATCCCATATCGGCAGAAAGCTGGATGAGAGGATAATGAGCAGAGTTTTGACACCTCTACTCTCGCGAGAGAAGTGGTAACTCCCATGGACCTCAAGCTGACCCCATGAGCAGTGAAGACACAAAGTTTAGGGACAAAACGTGCGTCTGTGAAGCTAGTGGGTAATTTCAATAAATACAGGCTGTCTAAAAAGCTTCGAAATGGCAATTTTTTGAAGCTAGCGATTTTTCTGCTTCAAAGCTACGGTGTAGACTTTTTGGACAGCCTGAAATAACTGTAATTTGCACAGAGCCTTGAGCGACTTTGAATGCTGTTTTTCAAGCCGTGGCCAAGACATTTGGTTAATGGCACCTATTAACGACGCTGCACACTGGTACGTGTTGCTGAAGCAATTTGAGCTAGCGGCAACCGGCAACGTCACGAACGTTGGCGAAAGAAAGGGGGCTGAATGGCAATGCCCAGAGTAGTAATAGACGGGAAAGAGATCTTTGCCAAGACCGGTCAGACCATCCTAGAAGTATGCACGGAAGCCGGCATCTATATCCCAACCCTTTGCCACGACGATCAATTGAAACCCCTCGGTTCTTGCCAAACTTGCATTGTAGAATTGCAGGAGCATGGTTTGGTTGCCTCCTGTGCCACACGTATAGCAGACGGCATGGTACTCCAGACCAATAATGCAAGGATTGCCTCCGCTCGCAAACAATACCTGGAATCTCTCCTCTTAGACCATTATGGCGACTGTGTTTCGCCCTGTCAGGACGCCTGCCCCGCGGGTGTTGACGTTCAAGGCTATATTGCATTGATTGCTCGAGGAGCATATAGGGAAGCGGTAGAACTAATTAAGGAAACCCTTCCCTTACCAGCGGTCATCGGTTGTATTTGTCCCCACCCTTGCGAAGAGGTGTGTCGCAGAAACTTGGTAGACCAGCCCATAGCTATTTGCGGCTTGAAGCGATTTGCCGCTGACTACGAGCTGTTGAGCAAGGAAAGGTTTATCCCTACGACAAAGCCTAGGACTGGCTTCAGAGTTGCTATTATTGGTTCTGGTCCGGCTGGCCTTTCCACAGCTTATTACCTAATCCAAGAGGGTCACGAGGTCACGATCTTTGAAGCCCTGCCTAAGCCCGGGGGCATGCTACGCTATGGCATACCGGACTACCGTTTGCCGAAGAACGTCTTAGACGAGGAGATCGGAACGATCACAGGGATAGGCGTTACTATTAAGACTAACCACGCTCTGGGCAGGGACTTCAGCATAAAGAGTCTTTTCGAAGATGGCTTTCAAGCTATCTTTCTTGCTATCGGCGCTCACCAGAGCCAAAGAATGAACGTCGAAGGTGAGGATTTAGAAGGTGTCCTGCCGGGCACCGGTTTTTTGCGCTCCGTTGCTTCAGGACAACGGGTAGAACTCGGCAGACGGGTAGTCGTAATCGGTGGCGGTAATACGGCTATCGACGCCGCCCGCACGGCCCTTCGCCAGGGTGTGGAGGAGGTAACCGTCATCTATCGTCGTTCCCGGACCGAGATGCCGGCTACGGAATGGGAGGTTGAGGAAGCGGAAGAGGAGGGCATCGGGCTTCGTTTTCTGGCGGCGCCGGTCAGGATAATAGGAAGAAATGGCAGGGTGAGTGCAATAGAGTGCATCAAGATGATTCTGGGTGAACCCGATGTCAGCGGACGCCGCCGACCAGAACCGATTCCTGGCTCAGAATTTATTCTACCGGCTGATTCCGTTATCGCTGCTATCGGCCAACGCCCTGACCTTTCCTTCCTGGCAGAAGAAAGCGGATTTAAAGCAGAGCGGGGCAACATCGTAGCCGACCGCGATACTTTGCTGACCAATATCACCGGGGTCTTTGCCGGAGGCGACTGCGTAACTGGAGCAGCCACAGCAGTCGAAGCTATTGCTGCCGGAAGGAAAGCCGCTATGTCTATCGACCGTTATCTAAAAGGTGAAGCGTTGGTAGGAGTTAAGAAGCCATTCAATATCAGCAAAGGACAATTGGATGACCTGCTGGGCGAGAAGGAGTTTGTTCAAGTTGAGCGTAAGCCGAGGCAAAAGATGCCAAAGCTCAGACCTAACGAAAGGCGCAACAATTTTCAGGAGATTGAGCTTGGCTACACCAGGGATATGGCAAAAAGAGAAGCCGAGCGCTGTCTGGAGTGCGGGTGTAAAGCAGCCTACGACTGTACCCTCCGCCAGCTAGCTACTGATTACGAAGTGTCGCCCATCCCTGTTAGAAAAGACAGGTATTATTATCCATTGGATAAGTCTCACCCATTCATAGAACGAGACCCAAATAAGTGTATCAGCTGTGAACGCTGTGCCCGGCTATGTCTTGACGTTGAGGGTATCGGTGCCCTGTCTGTAACCTATCGGGTGGGCACGACTGAGGGATACGGCGGCCCGTTGCTGAATACGACCTGCGTATCTTGTGGACTGTGCGTTGCCGGCTGCCCGGTTGGAGCACTGGTCGCCAAGAATGACCTTTGGCCGGCACGCGAGGTCAAGACCATCTGTTCCTACTGTGGCGTGGGTTGTGGTATTTATCTTGGTGTCCGTGGCGGTGTCGTTGTCAATGTGCAAGGAGACCGTGATAACCCGGTCAACAAGGGTAATCTTTGCGTCAAGGGTCGTTTCGGCTACGACTACATCAATCACCCGGAGCGG
>SDBU01000589.1_pt1 | contig 50820 bp, 94 predicted proteins | sample 2277071 | NCBI WGS metagenome assembly SDBU01 (sample SAMN10397929, study PRJNA504765) | marine sediment metagenome | isolation source: marine sediment core GS08_GC12, 126 cmbsf | place: Arctic Ocean: Gakkel Ridge, Loki's castle | collected 2008
CAGATATGAACACCATGTTCTATTTCGCCACAGCCTTTAATCAGGACATAGGAGGATGGGACATCACGTCTGTTACAAATATGAACGCCATGTTCTATCTCGCCACAGCCTTTAATCAGGACATAAGTTCTTGGAATGTATCTTCTGTTACAGGTATGAGAGAGATGTTCCGTCAGGCCACAGCCTTTAATCAGGACATAGGAGGATGGGACATCACGTCTGTTACAAGTATGAACGCCATGTTCTTAGGCACAACACTCTCCACGGCCAACTATGATGCCCTTCTTATAGGATGGGAAGCTCAAACGGAACAACCTAATGTAACATTCCACGGAGGAAACAGTAAGTACAGTGCGGGAGCAGCGGCGGCGGCAAGGGCGGCATTGGTTAGTAACGGCTGGGTGATTACAGACGGAGGCACAGCATGATAACCCTAAAAGACAGTGGTAGCAAAGACATGACTGGAGCTAAGTGGCGCTTGGTGTACGATAAGAATAAATTTATCGCATTGATTGAAGGAACCGAGGATACTGTTACAACTACATCTCACCTTGTTGAGGAATTTGGCACCAAGAAAGAGGCGATTGAAAGAATAAGAGTCATGGGATTAGAATACGAACCAGAAGTGGAATTTTATGCTTGAAGGAAAAAAAGATACAGACAAGTGGTTTCCTATTGTATTGATAGACGATGGCGACTTCAAGACTGCTGAGACAGGAAAAGCCTTTGGGGATGTGACATGCAAATATTCTTTTGAAGCAGCGACAGGTCTATCAACCCATACTGTTACTACCAACGAATGGACAGAGGCCGGAGAAGGTAAATATTGGCTTAAAATAGGAGCTTCAGAATTTACGAGTGAGGGCAAGTATGAAGTATCCCTTGCTTGTGCTGGTTGTCTAACGTTTAACTTTCCTGTAGAAGTGCGGGACAAAACATTAGCCGAAAGCATGGATGATATTGACACTATAACTACTGAGGTCGGCAAGATTCCTAAGTCTGATGGGTCAAGTTCTTGGAACGCTACAGCTTTAGCGGCGATAGAGTCTGAAGCTAACGACGCTCTTGTTGTCCTTAACCTTGACCATTTAATGAAGACTGTAGTTGCTGATGCTGATGTAATGGCAGAGGTTGTAGACAATACCGTTCTTGCCAACTTAATGACCAAAACTGATGGAGATGCAAGCGATTATGATTTCAGGTTGCACTCATTGGAAGCAATCGCAGGAGCTTTAAGCAGCATTTCTAATACAGGAACAGCGGTTAATAAGCCTGCATCAAGTTATACTTTAACCACAGGCACACAATCAGCAAATACGGTTTCCAGCACAGAGGAACTTGACGGAACTAATCATGAACACACCAATACTAATGGCTCGATGGATTTATATTACGAGTTTATTATTGGTTCTGGTGTGCCGACAACCGTCATTGTTACGGGCTATCTCAATGGCAACAATGATAATTTAGAAGTTCATGGCTATGATTGGGTATCAACAGGGTGGAAACAAATCGGTACATTAAACGGGAAAGCACAATCCACCAATGAAGTAAACGCTTATGATATGTTCATAAACATGGTAGGAACGGGGTCTGACGAGGGAAAAGTTAGAGTTAGATTCACCGATGGTGCCTTCACCCTGACCACTGCGACTTTGGCAATTGACCAGATATTTGTGTCCTTCTCAATCGGAACTGAAGGTTATGATAATGGTGCGATTTGGATTAATACAAATATTACAAATACAAACACTGTGGTAGGGATAGATGGTACAGCACGAAATCCGGTGTCAACCATAGCAGCGGCAAATACACTTTCAGCCGCGACTAATCTTGATAGGTTTGAACTTACTCCCGGTTCGAGCATTACTTTTGCAGCAGATCAAGAAAACCAAACTTTTAATGGGGAGAATTGGACATTAGCTCTTGGTGGTCGGTCAGTATCAGGCTCACATATTTTAGGGGCTGACATATCAGGCATATGCACAGGCGCAACCAGTCCATTTTTTGTGCATTGTCATTTTGCGGGAGCAGCAACATTACCCCCTTGCCACGTAGAAAGTTCTATCTTTGAAAATACTATAACAATAGGTTCCGCTGGAGATTTCTTCTTCGAGAGATGTCAATCTGGTGTAGCTGGAACAGCTACACCCTCCTTTGATTTTGGGAGCGGTTTAAATGCTTCCGATGTAAACTTTAGAGATTACTCCGGTGGAATTGAAATACAAAATATGGGGGCGGGGTCAGGTTCGTATAATATGTCCCTTGAAGGTAATGGGCAATTAACAATCAACTCGAATTGCTCTGCAACTTCTACAATCGCAATCAGAGGAAACTTCACCGTAACTAATAATGCAAGCGGGATGACGCTTTCTGACGATGCGCGATATGATATAGCACAAGTCGAAACAGCGGTGGACTCAGGACTTGATAACGCAATTTCTGGGCCGACTGCTTCGAGTGCGGCATACTATTTACAGAAACAACAATATGCCTTAGTGAATAAATTAATTATCACCGAAACAAATGGCAACACGGAAATGTTTAATGACGCCGAAGTTTCCCTTGGTTCGATAGCAGCAGCGTTTGATTCTGACGGCACGTACACTACCCGCAAGGAGATGATAATATGATAATAGACCTTGAAAAACAATTTAAGCCCTACACGGGGGATGGACATACCGTAGAGTCTATGCTGAAGTTTCTCAAGCAGACTGCAGAGAAAAAGGGTTGTTCGCCTGATTTTGTAGACCTTGCGGTTCACGATATTTTCATGGAAATGAAGCGCGGGAGGATATTCAGCAAAACCATATGTTCGTGCGGATGTGGAATTGATAAAGCAGCAACGGATCTGATTCATACCATTCGCGGGAGAATGTTAAAAATACAGGAAGAATTTAACGTAAAGTACGCAAGGTTAATACAGGAGCGACTTAACATGAGCATTCTTGCTCATATCAGAGAACAAAATGAAGCATACATGGAAGAAAATGTGCTTCCGCCGGAACCACCTCCAGAGGAACCGTTGCCGAAGTTTGCAGACATTGACCAAAGTCCGGTATTAAAGGCAACTAAGCATGTAGCTAAAAAGATGGGGGAGCATATACTTCAAAGGCGCGAGAATAAAATAAAGGAAAAAGTGCTTCGGGCACGAACAGAAAAAAGAACAGGAGTTGCAAAATGGACTTTCTTGAAGTCGTCAGCAATGGCCTTTACACCACTTTAACGCTTACCGCGAGGCAAAAAGCGATGTTTTTCGCTTCATGGGGCTTGACGGGCTTTTCGATAGCGCACTGGAGCGCGGGCTTTGGCATGGGCATGGACATGAATCTATAGGGATGTACAATGGGAAATACAACAGTATTTAAAGGGACAACGGTTACGATTACGCCGGATGGTTCTACTGACTGGGACTGGCAGACAGAAACAGAAATACCCGTAGAGTTGCGGGCACATACGGCGGTATTGGGATCGATTCAAATGCACGCAGGAGCGCAGAACGAAAGAATTAAATTCAGGGATGGTGGTGCTGACGGGATAATATTTCTTGAACTGTATAGTCCGGCTGCAACTCCGATGGATAAGATAAAGTATTTTCATGACAAAATACCCAAGGAACGCAGGAGAATTTTTATTAAATCCGACGACTGTACTTGGAGTTCGAGTACGAGAATTATTATAGAATTATTATAGGGGAATCTCATGACGACCAGTAGTGTCCAGAGTAATATTTTGCTGGGTCTTGGCGAAGGTGTAAATGTCGCTGATTCAACCTACTTAACCTATGCCCTCCGGTGGGCCAACAGGTCATATCGCGAGATCATGCTGCGGTACAGGTTCAAGAACCTTCGCACACGATCTATTTTCAGGACTACCAATGGACAACAAACCTATCAGGCCCCAAGTGATTTTGCTGGATTTCTGGTCATAAAGGACGAAACCAACAGCACCGTGATTGACCAGATCACCCCGGAACAATTTGCTCGTGATGTTGACACCACTAAAATCACGGACGAAACTTTCACATCCGATGATGACACGGCGGTGTCCCTGGCAAATCGTGCCATTGTTCAATATTCGGAAACAATCGCTGACGATGCCGACGAAACTACGATCTACACCCGTGATACCGACTACACCATGAACTATACCACAGGAGCCATTACAGTAGATTCTACGGGGTCTATGTCGGACGCCACCACTTACTATGCGAATTATTTACACTACACCAAGAGCAAGCCTGTGCAGTTCTGCCTTGAATTTGATGCAACTAACGGAAAGCATGTGTTTAGGTTAGACCCCGTGCCGGATGCTGTTTATATCGGCAGCTTGCTTTATTCTGCCTTGCCTTCACAATTATCAGGGTCGGTGGAACCTTTATGGACACATTTTGAGTACGCTCTTGAATGTGGCGGGATTTATCACGGCAGCAAAGAAATTATCGAAGATGCCCAAATGAGGGCAGAGTTCAAGTCAGACTATGAGGTAGCTATTCAATCCCTGATTCAACTGGATCAAGATTTAATCCCTAAACATGATAGAATACCATTGGTAACGCGCAGGACGGATTATACCTCAAGGACTGTCAGGCCGCTTAATTACGAAAGGAACTAAGTGCCTAATCATAAATATAGCCATTGCCTCATGGGGATTGATTATGCAACACCTCCACATGAATTACACCCCTTTGCCTTGGCCGATGCACAGAATGTAGTACCCGATGAAACCGGCTTGCCAACGGGTCGAAAGGGGAGCGTAAAATTAAATTCGACATCGCTTGCAAGCAGAGTCACATCATTCCATGAATTTAAAAGTGGCTCTACGCTAAAGCAAATGTGTTCATATTCCACGAAAATAGCAGAATATTCATCCGGCAGCGGTGATTTCGTTGACAAGATTACCGGATTGACCTCGAACAAAATGACTCAATGGGTGAATTTCGCGGGTAAGGCTATTGCGGTGAACGAAGGTGCTGATGTTCCTCAATATTGGGATGGTTCCGCCGGTGGGAACTTGGCCGGGTCTCCGGTAACCGGACTGACAGTGGCAGAATGGGGCAATCGGCTATGGTTTGGTGGAGATGCTACCAACATTGCGCTGTTGTCGGGATCGGGAATAAATGATCCCACGGATTATGCGGGTGGTGGCGGTGCTACTAATTCTCTGTCAATTACAATAGGTGATTCCAAGGATTCCATTACCGGGTTATTCGGGTTTTTTGACTGGCTCTTGGTAGGAAAATTAAACAACATTTACCGGGTGACGGGAACCACGATAACAGACGCAACCGCACTTACCGTTAAGCCGTTATATTCAAAGGGTGGCGACAACACAGGGTTTACATCGCCCTGGGGAATTACCCAAGTAGGCAATGATGTAATATTTCAAGACGGATTTGACATAAAAAGGCTTTCGGGAATTCAAGAATACGGGGATGTCGAACATACCTCTATTATTCCTCATCTTGGTGATTTTCTAAAAGATACTGTAGATAAGGATTATTTAAAATATACTCACTTCTTTCACTATAAGAAACAAATGCAAATATGGGTGTCAATCCCAACAGGTGCAAGCACTCATTATGTATTCATCCTCGATTACAGGTTTAAGCATATAACCGGACGGTACTCATTTTATCCTCTGGGCAATCTTGTTATAAACTGCTTTGGAGGGGTAGAAGATGGCGAAGTCGTAAACATATATTATGGCGATAACACGGGCTTTGTTAGACAGCTTGACACGGGCAATGATGATGACGGTAGTGCTATAGAACGATTTTTCGTGAACGTAGTATCTGGGAACAAGGTTGAAGGTCAATATCCTGTTGTAGACAAGCACGTTTACCGGAAGCAATTTTTAAATTCAGAGACGTTCTTTTTGTCGGAACAAGCGGCCCTGACAATGACTCCATATTATGCGCTTGACCTTATGAACAGCGCACAGATCAGAACATCGGGGAATTACACAGCCCTTGATGCCGAAACCGTGTCGGGCTGGAACGGTACGGGAGTTAAACAAAAAAGAGTGCCGCTTATAGGGCTTTCGGGGAACACCCTTGCCTTGAAGTGGAATCATAGCGCGGTTGATGAAAACTTTACACTGTACCCGTCAGAGGTGAACTATAAATGGAAGAAAAAGAACATGATAGCTTAGAGTTTTTAAGAATTTATGATATTAATCTCGTTCCGAGGTATCTGTTTGAGCAGGTTGAGCGTGACTGGGAAGTGGATGCTGTTTATAAAGCAAGTGATTTTATTAACCGGAACCCTACTACGATGTTGTGGGTTTTAATGAATGATAATCACGAAATCAAGGGCGTACTTTGGTGCAATCTAAACTATATTAATGATTCTATTTTTAGCCATGTGCTTTCAATAGACAAAGAACATCAAGGGCAAGGAAAATATTCAATAAAAGCTATTGAGGAATTAAGCAAATTTAAAAAGAAGATAAAATGGTTAACAACAACCCCGGAAGTCTTTGAAAAGTTCGGGTATAAAAAAAGTAAATACGTATACATGGAGGTATAAACATGGGCGGCATAGTTGATGCGGTTTTTGGTGGCGGAGATGTAAACATACAAGCACCCGCAGTTCAGGGAGCATCTCCTGAAGAATTAGCACTCCAACAAGAAATGCTTGATCTTATGAAACAGCAGATGGAGCTAACTCCGTATCAAGAAAAGATGCAGGGGTATTCCGAAACAATTGCCCAGGCAATGGTTGAGCAGATCCCGCAACTTCAGCAGTTGAGTGAGTATGAAATGGAGTTGTTTGAAAGACAACTTGCCGAATTGGATTCACCACAGGCTCAATTAAGGCGACAAGTAGAAACGAGTCAATTGGAATGGCAACTTGCACGAATCGAAGAAGCTAAGAGCCTTGGTGAAATCACGGGCGACTTGTCCGACCAAGAAATGCAAGCACTTGATACAATGGCATCTAATGCCGTTACGAATCTAACCGAAGGTGTCAACCGCGAATTAGAAGATGTTATGGGCAAAACTATTTCGAGTTTGGTTGACAGGGGTGTGCTTCAGAGTACTGTTGGCGCTGCCGAAATGGCGGATGTTCAAAAGAGAGCCTTAGAACTAATCTCTACGGGCACGGCAGGGATTGAGTCTCAAAAGATGGCTAATATAATTCAGCTTGGCGAAGCACAGAAAACACGACAATTACAGATGCAGTCAATGGTTCAACAAGGAGTTATTACTCGTGCCCAAATGGATCAGTCATTAGCAGGCGGTCTTATGCAATACGCCGGTGGTCAACAGCAATTTGCACAACAATTTGCACAGTCGGCAGATCAGTTTACATCCGGTCTGTCTCAGCAATGGGACATATCAAGAACTCAGGCAGGCTTGCAGGCATGGGGACAAATGGCAGGGATGCGGGGGGCGGAGGCAGACAGGGCGCTTAGTGCGGCAATAGCATCTTCACAGGCAACAGCATCAACTACCGCGTCTGCGTGGGGTGCACTTGGCACAGCGGCAGGAATGGCTGGAGCGGCTGCAATAAGCAGCAAGAGATACAAGAAAAACATTAAACGCCTTGGATGCAAATTTGAAGAAATAGAAATTGTTAGCTTTGAATATAATGATGAATTAAATATGCCAGGAACACACATCGGTGTTATCGCAGAAGAAGTAGCAAAAATAAGACCGGATGCCGTAGTGTTTGATTCGGAAGGAAAGCCCGACAAGGTTAATTATACACAGTTATTTCAAGGAGTACAAAATGCCTAATTATCCCGTGCACGGTTATGGCTTTGACAAGGCGGCGAAATGGCTTATGCCTGCTATACTAAAAAAGGGGGGGTTGGACGAGGACAAAAAAGACGCATACGAGAAAGCAATTAAATCTCGTGCCGATAAAGGCACCCTTGGTTCTCAATATCAGCGCAAACAGCTACCTGGTGGTCGTCAGGCGCTTCAGATGACTCCACAAGGGTTGCAGGCTGAACAAGCATTTGGTCGAACAGGTGCGGAAGCTTTATATGATCGTTCTGGTCAAATGCGGGAACAGACACAGCTTGATACTCAGAAAAAGATGGATGATCTTCAAGAACAGGGATTTCAGCGCAATATTAAAAAGTGGGATGGATTCAGCAAGCACATAGAGTATGTTCAGAAAGTTTCCAAAGCCGACATGCCTTTAGATCAAAAAAACCAATTCATTGAATATACAAATCGCATGGCCGAGAATCTTTTAGGCATTAAGGACTTGAACCTTCACCCGCTTGACGATGCTGCCACGGTAAAGGAAAAATGGGATAAAGCGGCTATAACTCAGATGATGAAAGTGGTCGATGGTGTTGGAAAGCAACCAACGGAAAAGGGGGTTAATCGTGCGCTGATTGCGATTGAAAGGGCAGAAAAATATACCGGAAACAAGTTTGAGTCCCTGAAACAAAACTTGAAATCTCAGATGGTGGATCAGCGCAAAAAGGGAACATTGGAAGGGCAAAAAGCAGAAACTTTCAAAACGCTTACACCGGAAGAGAAAAAACAAGTTTTAATGAAGCCGCCTGTTGAGGTTAAGGTCGGTGAAATTGCCGAGAAAGAAAAAGCCAAAGAGAGAGCGCTTTTAAAAACTGCTCGATTCAGAGCTACTATTCAAAAAGATGTGAGAGCACTTAATAAAGATATGTGGATCAGGTGGACAAAGGAGCAAAGAACGGATGCTATAAGAGCCGAAACAGACAAACGAGTTAGACAAACATATTCCGATGCAAAATACGGTGAATTTAACGGAAGGAAGGGCTGGTACATTCAAGATCAAAAAGGAAGTTGGCTGCTTGTCTCACCCTGGAATGAATAATGCCATTTACACCATTGCCACTGGAAACTGTTAAAGAAAATGAGTTTCAACCGCTTGCCATATCTATCTCTGGTGTGGAACCTGTTGTAGATGAAGAAGTTGGCTTTAAAACGCTTCCGTTGCAGACCACCAAACAGACTGCGCCGTTTACACCAGAAGAACCATCTTTTGCCGCAAAGCATCCCGCGCTGTATGGGATAGGGCGCGGTGCCGTTGTAGAAACAGTTAAAGACCTTGTGCCATATTTAAAGTATGTAGATCCTAAAGAGCGTGAACGATTTATGAAATTATCACAGCAAAAACAAACGCGCGAATTGTTACTTCAAAACCTTGAAACGGTTGCTCTTGTTGGGGCGAAACCACTAACCGAGGGAGTTAAGGCGGTTGCCAAGCATAAAGTAGCACCGTTCTTGGCAAAACATCTTCCCAAGACTTATGCTAAGCTACAAAAGGTGGGACAGGTTGCAACCAAACCTTTGGGCAAGGGCAGGCTGAAGGCGGCACCTGAAGTTGAAGTTGCAGCTACTGAAACCGTTGCACCAGAAATTGAAGAATTAACGAAATTCATAAAAGAAACAGCAGTCCCAAAAAGGACAGAACAAGAAGCTATTTATACCAAAATAAGGGGTGAAAGGATAAAGGAGGTTGAAGCAGTAGGCAAAGAAGTTTACGGTGAGGCAGGGTACTATGCCAAGTTGTCCAAACTGAAAGGAAAAATGACCCAAGTAGAATTTCATTCTATTAGGGGAAAGTTCACTCCAGAAAAAACAGACAGATTGTTTGCGTTTATTGAAGATAGCACCAAGTTAGATACATTTGAGAAAGTTACCGCAGGCCGTGGGTTAGCAAAAATATTTGGCGAATTTGGCGGAACAGTTCCAGTAGAATCGGAGCTTACATTGATAGATAAAGTTTTTGGCCAAGAATTTACAAAAGCAATTCTTTCCAAAAGGCCGCTATTTGTTAAGGCAAAAGAGGTCGGATTAGAGGTTGCGAACATCCCAAGGTCATTAATGGCATCGTTTGACCTTTCTGCACCACTTAGGCAGGGTGTTTTCTTGATTGGAAGACCAAGGCGGTTTGCATCTGCATTCAAAGATATGTTTAAGTATTTTGCAAGTGAAAAATCATATACGGCATTAAGCGAAGAAATAGCGGCAAGACCGACATATAAATTAATGAAAGAATCTCGACTTGCTCTGACTGAGATGGGCGGCAAACTGGCAGCAAGGGAAGAGGCGTTCATGTCTAATTACGCTGAAATGATCCCTGGAATAGGTCGGATTGTTAGGATGTCGGGTCGTGCCCATACAGGGTTTTTAAAAAAACTAAGAGCAGATGTCTTTGACGATGTTATTAAAAAGGGTGCGGATTTAGGAATTACAGATTCAAAATTCCTGAAGGATGCAGCTAATTATATAAACCATGCTACGGGTAGGGGAACCCTTGGAGAGTTTGAAAAATCCGCTGTTGCAATAAACACTGCGTTTTTTTCACCAAGGCTTGTAATGTCAAGGTTGAATTTGTTGAATCCAGTATTTTACACAAAACTGCATCCGCAGGTAAGAAAAGAAGCCCTAACAGACCTGTTTAAGTTCGGAGCCGCAGCATCAACTGTATTAGGATTAGCAGCAGCAGGTGGGGCAGATGTCGGGCTTGACCCAAGAAGTGCTGACTTTTTGAAAATAAAGATTGGGAATAAACGATGGGATATTCTTGGTAGTTTTCAGCAACCAATCAGGATGGCGGCACAGGTAATTAGTGGCGAGGTGGTTAGTTCCACCACAGGAAAGGTAATAACCCTTGGAGAAGGGTATAGGGGATTAACCCGAACTGAAATTATATCAAGGTTTGTAGAATCAAAAGAAGCACCGCTGTTTTCCCTGGCAACCGCATTGTTAAGAGGAAAAAACTCAATGGGCGAATTAGTAGATGTTCCAACAGAAGTTGCCAACAGGTTCATCCCTATGGCCCTGCAAGACATGAAAGATTTTTACGAGGAAGAAGGTGTCAAGGGTGTTCCAATGGCAATACCGGCTTTGTTTGGGGTTGGTGCAATGTCTTACGGTGGTGTGCAGAGTTATGGACTAAGCGGGAAAGATCATCCCAAACTAAACGATGAATTAAACAGGCTCAAAACATCTATGGGGTATCCAAGCACAGTTGCTTTCGGGCAGGAGTTAGACATTAAAGAATACAAGTTGCTGAAAGAAAAAACCGGCAAGGAAATCGCCAAGGTTTTAACTGAAACCATGTCCATGCCATATTATAAAAAAATGAATGATAGATTCAAGGTTCAAAGAATCGAGCAACTTGTTGACCAAACAAAAGACAGGGTGAAAATGGAAGTGTTCCCCAATAAACAATATGAATCAAAAATAAAATCTTCATTTAAGGCAACAGAAGGATTTAGCGAAGAAGAAGCTAAACAGGCGGCAAGAGATTTTGTGGAAAAAAGACAGAAACAATAGGAGAACATCATGGCAGTAGACAATGTAACAACAAATCCTCACATAGTAACGGCAGCTTCAGGCACGGTTCACATATGGCAGGATGTGACTAAGCACATTAGGCTGATTCAGTGGGTTGACGACAATCAGGATATTGCAGACGGCTCAAATTTAATTTTAACCCTCAACGGGCAGGCGCTTGAGGCAACCGTTCAGATTGAAACAGACAAGGCGGCTATTTCAGGAGCAGTCGTTTGGCAAATTGGGCCGTTTCCTGAAAAAGGTTTTCCTGCTAAGAGCTTGTTGGTAGGAACCATGAGCGCCGGTCAGGTTTATATTTTCTTTGCGTAAGAGGTAGGCATGGCTTTATCTAAAATAATAACATTCTCCACAACAACGATTAAAGCAGGGTGGGAGGCTTTTGATAAGCTCATCGATGATCTTGCATCTGCCACAAAGGCCCTCGGCGCTTCGACAATCGGCGTGGAAGATTCTGCGGGCAATATGTCGGCTACGGATGTAGAAGCGGCGCTTGCGGAAATCTATATCGATCATTCCTCTACCCGAACACTTGCTGAAATATTTGATGAAAATTCTGCTACCACAACGGGTTTAACGTGGGGTTATAAAGCAGGCGCTATCAGAATTGCGAACACTATAACCAGCGTGGCGGCATCAACGATTAGCCTAACCGATGATGCTACCAACTATATTGAGGTAAATAAATCGGGAACCGTTATCCGAAACACGACCGGATTTACGGTAGGTCGCATACCTATCAGGCAGATAACTGCTGCGTCTGGTGTCCAGACGGTTTCTACTGATAAACGTGCATGGTTTTCTGAAATATCAGACGATCTTATTATCGGGACTACCATTACAATCCCCAATTCCGGCCTGCACATTCTTGATACCAATGCTTCCCATGACTTAATCATAAAACCTGGCTCTGATTTGGATGCCGATAGGATACTTACGCTCACCACCGGAAATGCTGCAAGGACGTTTTCGCTTCTTGCCAATCTTTCGATTGGTTCTGGCTCTGCTGTAACAATAACCGCAGAGGATGCCGCAGCTACTATCACCTTAGATAATTGTGGGCTTGAGGTAGAAGACACGGCTAACGCTGGAAATATCATAAAATTAATTAATGCGAATGATGATACCAATAAGTCGATAACCCTTCACGAAAATCTTACACTTGGTGCAGGAAACGATGGAACGCTTACGTTCACAGGGGCAAGCAAGACGCTATCTGTGGAAGATACTGCAATAGTTGACCAAGACCTAACCAAAGATGCTTACCCTCAACACCTTGGATTGAGTGACGGAACTTATAATATAGCTCTGCCGACTAACAATCCTGGTGCTGCTAAGTTTATGCTTGGCAATTCTAATACGATAGCGTGGTTTTACCTCAACACAGCTCCTCCCGGCTGGAAGGCATTGTCAACGGGTGCGGATACTGTTTTGGGTGTTTCTGGTGGTTCCGATGCGTTCAATGTAAACGGTGGAAATGTTGGTGGTACGTGGACACAGCCTAATCATATCCATGCTGATACTTTGGCTGCTCCTGCACATACACATCCTGCGGGAACATACATAGGCCCAAATCATACACATCCTATGCCCTCCGGGAGTTTTATACAAAGAACCGGAACTGATGCCAGCCAGACCATTGAAGCGGTGCCCAATACGACAAGTCATGTTTATAATTGGAGTACAAATGCAGGGGGAAATAGTGCTATTACTGGTAGTTCAGGTGCGGCTTCTGCTACAGCCTTAACTGGAAGTGTAGGAAACGGCGCAACCGCAGCAACCTACAGGCCATCGGCAAGCGTAGGTAAATTATTCCAGCTCGATACAGCTTAGTAAGTATTTGATATTATGAGAGATTCTAAGAAAAAGTGTATTTCAAAAACCTGTAAAGACTGTAATTGGTTTCGGGTCAAACAGATGGAGAAGGTCGAGAACGGCAAGCCAGTCGGAGTGAACGAAATGGTAGAGGTCTGCCTATTTGAGTTTTATTTTGATGCTTTGCATTTTCTTATGGGAAGTTATGACGGACTCCAACAGGGAATGAACGAGGCACGAAACAGATCAGAAGAAACAAAGGCGGCGGTAGATAATTTTGGAAATGCCGCTGTTCAAACAATAACTTCAATGGGATTAAAATTGGTCGAGAAAGAGAGGGGCAATGCACACAAAATATCGGACACTTAAAAGCTTAGGCAATGTCAGTATTAATCTTAACGGCACACAACCAGAGCTTCACAGAAAACTTTATAATGAGGATACTGGAGATTTAATCACAGAACCAAGGGTTGATGTGTTTGATGTAGACGAACTCAGAGTAAAACGGGCGACATTGTTGGAAGAAATTAAAGACCTTGATGCGCTTTTGGTTGACGCGGGAATTGCTTTTGATGCCAAAGCTGCCGAACTACAAGAAGACTCAGAAATGCCCTAAATGACAACCTACAATAAAATATCATACGATACAGAAACCTATGCAGCCATTGGTGTTGACATACCAGGGCATGGCTACGGGATTATGTGCGATAACATAGACATTTATTGTGATTCCGAAGATTATTATTGTGACGGGTCTGTCGTTATGAGAAATATTTCGGCAAACAGTGTAACATATACCAAAATATCATATTAATAGATGGAAAGAATCTGAAATGGACTTTCTTAATGTAGCATGGAATTATTTCGCAGGAGTGCTATCGCCTTTGGGGATGATACTCTTGGCACTGGTCGTATGGGGTGAGATCAAGGCATACTTGACTCGTAAAAGGGTGGCTGTCATATTGGATGCAAAGGATTTGTACGCATCACAGCAAAACGAGAGAGTATTTACGGCCGTGGAGGGGTATGTAAAGCTTACCGGCTTGCTGGAAAAAGTTTTGGAAAAGGAGTCAGGTTGATGAAGTTTATTCAAAACATCAAAGACAGGCTGTGGGGAAACAATGATACGGGCGAAGCGGAAAAGAACGGCAAGATCATCGAAGAAATTGACAACACCCTGCTGGATGCCGACAAGCGAATCGAACAGATGCTCGAAGAATTGCGGGCGCAATGAGAAACTTTGAAGAATCCGAATTCGAGTGTCGCTGCGGGTGTGCTATAAACCGAATGGATGAACGACACTTGTTCAAACTTGATTATGCCCGTGACCTGGCAAGGACTTCGTTTATCATCAATTCAGGCTGCCGGTGTGAAGCTCACAACAAGGCAGAAGGTGGAAGTAACAATTCTTCCCATCTAACCACAGAAGCTCGAAGATGTACCGCAACCGATATAAAAGCTGAAACCTCTATGAAAAGATTTAGAATATTGAATGGATTAATCGAGGCTGGATTTAATCGAATTGGAATCGCCAAAACATTTATTCATGTTGATTCTGACCAGGCTAAAACTCAAAATGTGATATGGGTGTATTAAAATGGATATAATAGGAATAGGCAAAGCGGTCATGGGCGCTGTCGATACGGTAGCTGATAAGTTTTTCATGGACAAAGCAGAGAAAGAGGCGTTCAAGCTTGAAGCTCGAAAGATTGAAATGACCGGCGACCTAACTAAATATACAGAGCAAATAAAGGCACAGATGGCAATCATTGTTGCCGAAGCCCAGGGAAGCTTTCTGCAAAAGAACTGGCGGCCCATGTTGATGTGTCTATTCGGAATTATCATTGCGAATAACTATATTGTTTATCCATATCTTTTGCTGTTTTTTGATGCGGCACCTATGATGAAAATTCCGCCCGATATGTGGTCACTTTTAAAAATTGGCTTGGGCGGGTATGTTGTCGGTAGGTCTGGCGAGAAGATAGCAAGCGTACTGAAAAAATAAACCTTGACATGACATTCATATTGATTTAGTGTAGCTTACTATGAAATTGACGGGTCGAATCAAATTAAATATAAAATCCTTGTGTCATTTCCGACCCGTCATGGCACATGCTAAAAAAAACCCTTCGTGCGGCTCTTGACATCCGCATGAGGGGTTTTTTATTTGAAAGCTTGTCTATGCCTGAAGTTCAAAAGCTCCAAGGGGAAGACCGGAGCCGCCGGTTAGCTCGCCGGTACTATAAACCTGAGTTCCAGATGTCACCTTGTGAACCCGTCCGCGATGGGGATTCCTTTTTGGGTTTACGCCTTTCCGCCATAAGTTCTTTGATGAACTTGTTAATATCGTTCATGCAAGTAGGATTAAAAACAGAATTCGCAGAAGGAAAAAAACAATATTGCCTCCAAGGGCCATACCACTTAATTTGACCTAAAATAAATTCGGTTGATTTTGAAAGGATATTCCAAATTTCTGTTTTTCCTGTATCGCCAACAAGATCAAACTCTATGTATCTGCTCATCATCCCCCCTGCTCGGCTTCCATGTGGTCAAGGTACCGTTCAAAGATCGTGTCAAACCCGTGGATTAACGCTTGGCCTGATTCAAAACTTCGGCCTCCGTGCTTGTTTTCAGGATCATTGCAGTAATAGTCTATCACCTTGCGAGTTTCTGCATCTGATAGATCATGACTCTCGCCCTTGAGTATTATCAACTTGCCCTGTGCCTTGGACAGCGGCTTGCCGGACAGCTTCTTGGCCGATTCTTTAGGCGCTTTCTTAGGCGTTCCCCCCGATGCCCATTCGAGTAGCTTTTTACCGGCTGCTTCGTCAAGCGGTTTGTCAAGATCAATCGCTGATTTATGTTGCTCCTGTAGCTTGATAGGTTGCGGTATTCCGGGTTTGTCGGGAGTGAGCAGGAATGACATTGTGAGTTCGTAGGGTGTATTCTTTTCGCAGATCGGCTGGAATCCAATCGGCACAATTTGCATCTTGCCCTTGCTGTCCTTCTGCATCTTCATTTTTTCTTCGGCCCTGAAGCATAGAATCAGATGTGCCTTGACTTGTAGCAATCTTTGAAACATCTTTTTATATGATTTTTTAGGAGCTATCCAAGCCGCCATTTTACATGCTTCCCGCTTTTGATAATTATCCCCCGCCATGCGCTGCAATTCTTCTTCGTGCCAATCAAGCACTCCCTGATCGCCCGCCCAAGAATGCGATACGGAGTCCACGATAATCACCGGATAATCGGCATCGTCTGCCGCCTTAATAGCCTCGGCATAAGCATCAGGACGGAACGGTGCTTTAAGTTCACCATGTTCAAACTCAAACTGATCGGCATAGTGAAGCATCCGGTTGGCTTCTGTGTCGATACCGGCAAATGGTTTTCCATCAGCCAAGCCTACCGCTAACCGTAGTGCCGAAAAAGTTTTGCCGCCGCCTGACGGAGAAATCAGCCCGATTATCAAGCCGACATCTGAGCGAATTGCTTTACGAAACATGAAGTTGGTCATTTGGTTATTCCTCCTTTTCCAAGCTCGGTTCCCAGTCCAAACATGCCTCACTCCAATTATAATCACATCTGTGGCATTTTACATAAAGCTTGTCATCTCCCTGATTATGTCTGTGCTGTATATAAAACCCTTTGTCTGACTCCTGATTTCCACATTTAGGACAGGTAAATCTTTTCATCATTCCCCCCCTTCCTCAACTTCAGCCATTGTTGCGATGCCATAAAAGTTGTGATATTCTTCAAGTGGTATCCAGTGATTGTATTCTTCGATATTCTTTTTTGTGAATAAGTCCGACGACGGAGAGAGAATCATAAAAAACGGGCCTAAAATATCGAGCATTTCTGCCTTGGTATGTGGCTCTTTGTCTTTGCGGTAGGCATCTCCATTCTTACTACAGAAAACTCCCCGCCTCCCCTGATTGCACCAATCTGCCGTTATAAAATATGCTTCTTCCATCTTATCCCCTTTCCTCAATTTCATGTCGGGTGTTCCATGCTTTGATTGCTTCCTCTTGTTTATGGCTATCAACAAAAATCGACTTTGCCCAACAATCATCACACTTCACACAAAACAAACCCGCCTGTGCGCCGATATTGCTTAATTTTGCCTTACCCCCACAAAACGGACACGGTTTTAATTTATCACTCATTGATTGCTCCTTATGTTCCACGCCTTGATAGCATCTTCCTCGGCTTTATATACATTGGTAATAGGAGTCACCAGGCAAGGAGTGAAATCACAACCAGCGGTATAGTCAGGTTCTTCCATGTCGGGAAACCATTTGGTTACAACTGCCTTTTCTCCGCAAAAGGGACAATCAAGCGGTAACAATTTTTCCATCACACCACCCTTTCTTCAATTTCAGCCATGCTCCACGCTGGAACTTCAGCCCAATGTATCCTCGAATCGTGAGCAGGCCAGTTGTTGTGTTCAATACACCATTTCCATTTGTGACAGGCGTATCGCCATTTTTTCTTGCCTGATTCAATCACGCTCGGTGACGCTCCGACCAGCGAACAAGCGTAAGGCTTCTTATTCTCCTGCACAAGCCACACAAACCGTGGGGGTGGTATAGACTCCACCTTTGACAAGATGTGCGGATATGCGTAAGCCTGAATGTCGTAGTGCATGTTAAATAGCTGAGTGCGTATCCATGTTTCTGGTTTTGAGCTACCAGAAGTTGTTTTGTAGTCCAGGATAAGCCTTCGGTCATCCGGCAACCAATCAAGCCTGCATCGTTTCCAGAAACCATTTGAAAATTCTGTTAATGTGACTTCGGGAACGCCGCCACGGAAGCTTCCAGCAAGCTCGGTTTGACGCAAGAAGATTCCTATAACGCTAACCATTTCGGTAAGTTCTTCAGCCTCTTTGATTAATATTGGTATAAGTCCCTCTTGATAAGCATCGTTCCTGGCTTGTTGAGCCTTTTTTGTTCGATAGTTATCCGCCTCAATCATTAAAAACCTTATCGAACTATTTTCTAAAAGCAAGACATGAGCCGCAGCCCCCAAATCAAACTGCCGCTTATGCACCGGCTCAAAATCAGGATTAAGCCGCGGGTGATATTGCCATGCGTGTTGACTTGATTCCTGCCAGATGCGCTTTGCGATTGATGCTGATAGTGATGGTTCGGGGCAGGGGTCTTTGTGATAAAGTTCAGCTTCAACATTATAATACGTTCCTTGATAGAGCCTCATCTGATAACCTCAATTTTATGATGTTCGCAGCCACGCTCCCCATCCATAAATATTTTATTGGATTTTATAGCGGTGCAAAAGTTTTTTTTATCAAGACCGTCTAAAATTTGAGAAATCTTGGTTGCTTCTTCTATCGAGGTCGCAACGGCATAAAACAAAACTGTTTTAACATCTTCTTTGGCTTCGATTATATGGAAAACATAGACCATTATCGTTCCCCCCACATTTTATCTTCACCAACCTGCCTGATTTTCTCAATGGTTTCGGGTGTCAGATGGTTTAGTAAAAAATGGTGTTCACCGTCGCCAATGAGATTGTTGACCAGTTCGACTTTTTTATCTTCCGGCGTTTCGAGCAGGAGCATCCTGATATGGTCATAGGGCGGTAGTTCTGTTATCTCGAAGTGTGGCTTGAAGAATCGCTTGAATCGCTCCCACCAAGACAGTTCATACTCTAAGCGATATGCCGTGAAGTGCTTGCGAATTTCGGCAATCCGACCATCGTGGCGCTTGGCAGATACCGCATCTTGCAGCCTTTTAAGTTTTGGTGTCATAGTTTTTCCTTTGGCATACGCTTTGCCCATTCTATATTTTGTGAAATTTGCCAATCCCAGTAGTTCCGCACATTCTATCAAACTCTGCTTTGGTTATTTTTGTCATATCCGTTACCGTTGTTTCTGCCGTCCATCGCCCACCATCGGCAAGATTAATCAACATGAGCGTATTGGTGTTAATGCCGGCAATTATAAACTCTGCCCCTGAATACATACTCCCCGTGCCATCCTTTGGTAAGTATTTGAATCTATCGCCCTTTTTATAAAACACTTCCGGCTCCACTTCCTCGATGTAGCCCTTTTCAATCAACCACTTGATCCTTTTGCCTGTATGGTCTGCTTCTGCCCATGTAATAAAATCATCGTTGTCAAGGACAGAGTTAACCTGTTTCGGTTTTAAGCTGAAAAGTAAACTTGTAAATTCCTCTTGCAACTCATGGCAGTCATCGTTTTTATAGTTCTGATAAAATGCCGATGCCTGTATAATTTTTTTAACTACATATTTCGCTTCCGTCATTTCTTCCCCCTTTTCGATGTATTCAAGGTCTTGTGGGTTAAAGTGATTTCCGCCGATAACTATTAAACCATTACGATTTTCATCAACAATATGGGTTCCGTCAGGTTGAACCGTTTCGTGTTTTTGATAACGCTTCCAGCGCTTAAATTCCTCAAACCCACAACCCGTCTTCCCCAACACCCGCACCCTATCCCCCACCCGTAGCGAATACGGGATGCAGGGCGGGCAAGTTTGGTTATAAGAATAACCATCTAACCCACAAGTAGTTCTTTTTTTATGAGGTTTACATCTACCATAATGACCCGCTGTTAATTCATTCCATGCTTTGTGCGAACGGTCACATTCCTTGTGTTTTGGGCAAATCGTCAACCCGCTCATATTGCCCTCCTTTTCATAAACTGCTCATCGTTCCATTGCTTAATAACCTCGGCAAATAAAAACCTTTTTACCTCAATGTCGCAACATTTCATAACCCAATAAATTACCTCTTTTACGGGTTCGGCGACCTCTCCGCATTTGTGACATTTTTCGAGGGGCATTATTTTAAATAACCCTTTTTCTTCAGCGCCTTCCGTGTGAGCGCAATCGCTTCTTCGGGGTCAAGCCTGTTACATGGGCAATTAGAATTTTCTGTCCACAGATCAGGATCTTCTAAAGATTCCAGCCCAAGAAAATCAGAACAAATCTTACATGGGTCAACCGACAACGACCAGAGAGCTTCTGGGCCATCGTTGCTGTTATATCTTTTTGCCGCAGGGCAATGACCACAAGGGTTTTTCCTGTTTAGCATTTTCAACAACCGTTCAGCATGGATTTTCTCTGTATATTTCTTCATCCCATCCTCTCAAGATTAAAGGTTTTGCATACCCGACCGCCTAAGCATGTCTTTGCGCTGGTCGTCTGTCCATTGATCCCATCCAGTTTTATTCCTGATTTCTTCTGATTCTATAAAATCAATGGGCGCAACATGGCCGGCCAAAGCTTCTCGATAGCTTTCTTCCGCCTCTCTATCAAGCATGGGTCTAAACTTATGAATTCCGGCCGCTATTTTCAAACTTTTCAAATTTGGAAAATCCATTGGCATTTTAATTGCCCCTCTCAAGTTAAGGTTTTGGCGGGGTACTATTGGGAATTCTATTTCCGTACTTGACCGTGTCGGCTACACCACAGGATTATAAAATCAATCCGCAGGTCAAGATTCTCAATGCCGAACGCAGGAGCATGTTTGCTGTCTATCCAGGCTAAGATATCATAATTGCCTGAACAGTGACCTCGAATCGTCTTGAACGTAGCACCTAAATGACAAGCCCCTGTATTCCCTCCAACGTCTCTATACAGCCCGAACGGTATACACCGCTTCGTTACCCTGCTTGCCATTAGGCCGCTTCCACATCCCGCAACCCCGCCAAATCGCAATTTACGCATTAGGTTGAAAGGTTGATAAGTTACAGAGCTTCTTGCCGATGTTCAAACCCAAGTTTTCGCCTGATTATTGGCTTCCGCACGAATAGTCAAGACGGCTACTGGTTGGGTTTATAAAGCTTCCAGGGCTAATATCGCTATTTCTAATGCCCATTTTTTGCGGTCTTTCTTGGTTTTAGACCTACTCCATCGGGAATACTCTGCGGTAATGCTTTCACACCAACGACCATTCCATTTAATTAAACAGCTGTTTTCGCAAGAATACACTTTCGGCTTACTCCAGTCCCGCTTAGTGTATCCGCAAACAGGACATAAGCACTCGCAACGCTCCAAATGTCCCCCTCGAAATTTCCATCCAGGCCAATCACCTTTATCATTCCCTGTCACCGCAAGCCAAAGCCATAAATCAAAACAGTGGAGCAGGGCATCTTCTCTGGTTTTTATTTTCATTGTTTTCATATTCATTCCATCGCCTTCCAGAACTTGTCTTTGACGTATTTCTCGCTTAAATAATCACAGGGGCATCCGTCAAGTAAATTAAATGATGGATAAATTTTCTCACATTTAAAACATTGGTCATTTATTGTTTCTTCAAACACCTCAAGGGGACAAAGTCGGTAAATAGCGATTTAGTTTTCATGATTCCTTTTACCTATTTTTCTGAGATTTTGTTATTTGGGTTTATTTGCTCTTAAAATCTTAAAGATTTCTTCTCTTTCGCTTTCTGAAAGGTAACCCCTAAAACCCATAATCCTTTTGATTTTTCCGACAAAATCAGCCTCCAAGGCAAACTTATTAACAAGCCTATATACTCCGGCCAGCAAGCCGCCCACTAAACCAGTGAGCATAATCAACCGAAACACCTCTTTTCCAATATACACATAAAACATCCATTTTGCCTCGCCACCGATACTTGCAATTGTTTCCATTATTAATTTTAATTCTTCCATTAGTGTTCTCCTTTCGTTTTTAGATTTAGAACCACCCTATATTTTTCTGATTGGCTTGTCAAGTGTTTATTTGCATAATTCTATAATAATTTTCAATACAACAATTTCAATAAGTTATGAGCGCAAGATAATGCTTGACACGCTATATATTAGATGATACTTAGAGGCATGGAATTAAATATTGAGAAAATAGAGCAGGAAATGGAGCGTTTGGGGATTACAAAAGCTGACCTTGCAAGAGAATGGAAAGTCACCCGACAGGCGATTGATTATTATTTTCAAAATAAACCGATCAAGGCGGCTGAAAGGTTCGGCAAACTTTTCAATATCACACCCAAGGATCTTATAAAATAATAGGGGGCATAACCTTGCTTGATGGATGGATATGCCTGCATAGGGAGTTGTTAGAAAAACCTATCTGGAAATGCTCAACTCCAAAACAAAGGTCAATCTTAATTACCTTGCTGTTAATGGCGGGCCATAAAGAAAATGAATGGGAATGGAAAGGTGAAAAATTTAAGGTTAACCCGGGTGAATTTGTGACCTCATTAAAATCAATTTCTAAGCTGTCTGGCCCCAACATAAGCATCCGTAATATAAGAACGGCTTTGAAACGATTTGAAAACTTTCAATTTCTAACAAACAAAACGACAAACCAAGGAAGGCTTATAAGTATTGTAAATTGGGATGCTTATCAGGTGGTCGAGCGTAAAAGTGACAAGCAAAGTGACAAGCAGGTGACAAGCAACCGACAAGCAGGTGACAACTATCAACAATGTAACAATGAAACAAGTAAAGGTAATAGTGTAAAAGAAAATTTTTATATCACTAAAAAGAAAAAGAAATTATCAGGAAAAAGATTGAAAACTTTTGAATTATTTTGGGTTGCGTTTGATTACAAAAAAGGACGATCTGCTGCCGCTGATTCATGGCTTGATATTCCACAACTTACAGATGGACTTGTAGAAACAATAGTTAAAGCGGCAAAGTTGGCGACCAGAGAAAGAATAAAAATTATAGATAGCGGTGGAATTCCCAAAATGGCTCAAGGCTGGCTTTCTGAAAAACGATGGGAAGATGAACCATACAAAAAACCAGAACCAGAAACGGAGGTTGTATAATGGATGAGCCGAGAATAATAATAAACGGGATAGAACTCGGAACCGGACAGGCAATGACTATTAGGGTGGCAATTGAAAATTTTGCTATGGATTTACAGGGGGAATCAGAGTACGGGGCGATAGGGTTGGCATATCTGGAAAGAATAAGCGAGATTAGAGCGATGATATTTAAAAAATAAGGAGTTTGTATAATGGACGAAAAAGAGCAACGCATTGCAGACCTAAAGAATTATCTTGAAATGCTCTATCGTAGGCATGAGCGTGTGCCCGTTGATGTACGGAGGGCAATTAACGACCGGATTGAGAAAATTAAAAAAGGGGAAGTGTGATGGCTCGATGTTCCGAAATACATAAAAAGTTAAATGACGAAGGATATGGAAAGTGTTCTGTCCCGATGTGGTGTAATGGAATGCCGGCCGGATTTTGTGATCGTATCGCTTTTGGGGAGCCTAAAAAAAGACCACTTGGGTATACTGGCTATGTGCCTTTTTTGGCCTGCTGCGGACACGGCGGCCCAAAGCACAATCAAACAATTCAAAACGAACAGGGACACCACAAAGGCGATCCTTGTATTTATTGCGGGACTCCGTACGATGATGTTGAGCCGGGCCTATGCCCAGTGGGAAGCACGGGGGATGATTTGGCTTGCACCGATTGTGAATGGACAGGCGATTCGTGGAAAAAGGTTTATGGAAAAGAATGTCCCGATTGTGGTGAAGAGATAGAATATATTTAAAATGATAGCCTTTGAACAAAACCAAGAATAAACCAAGGGGGAAGTGTGACTCTTTTTGCCCAAGACAAAATAATATTAGATCTCTGCGGCGGCACAGGCGCATGGTCAAAGCCTTATGCCGATGCGGGGTATGATGTGAGGGTTATTACATTCCCCCCCGATGATGTGCGGTTGTATATGAAGCCTATATTTAAAGTTTATGGTATCTTGGCGGCTCCACCATGCACTATGTTTAGTTTGGCAGGGAACAAGTCACGGGCGGAAGAAAAACGCAACGGATCGTTTGACAAAAAGATGATTGACGCACTTTCGATTGTTGATGCTTGTTTGCGGATTGCGTTAATATCAAAGCCTGTATTTTGGGTATTAGAAAACCCTGTCGGAACGCTTAAAAACTATATCGGCAGCCCTGTTATGTTTTTCAACCCTTGTGATTACGGCGGCTATATGGAGCCAAACGAGAAAACAAACGAATTAACACCAGCGCAAGATGCTTTCACAAAAAAAACAGGGCTATGGGGCGTTTTTAATAAGCCGACACAAAAGTCTGTCGAGCCAGAGTTTGTGGTTTGTAAAAGCAGGGGGAAGAAGTACAGTCCCATCCATTACAATTCTGTCGGGTTGTCGCCAACAAAAAGAGCCGAGGTCAGAAGCGTAACTCCCACGGGATTCGCAAAGGCATTTTTTGAGGCTAATCCATAAATGATAACCTTTGACCCCTACCACCACATGGCTGAAGAAGTTTTAAAACATTGGATTAATCAAGCGCCAGGTGCGTTCTCCATCCGTGATTTAGGAATAACAAAAATGGACGAAGAAGCCGAGTTTATGACGACCGTGCGCTTAGAAACCCTGGTTGGTAATGGATTTCTTGAACATTACGGCAAAAAACGTGGCTGGTATGTAAAAACGGAAACAGAGCTTGAGGTTATAGATTTAGATGGCGAGGAAGCCAAAGCGGGGGCGGTTGATATATGGCTACCCTTCGGCACAAGCGATCTATTAAAGACATTTCCTGGAAATATTATAATTTATTCCGGGTTTAAGGAGTCCGGCAAGACAGCCCTTTCGTTAAACACCGCACAACAAAACCGGGCTAAATGGGAAGTATCTTATTTTAATTCAGAGATGGGGGCCGCCGAATTGCGAGAGCGAGTGTCTTTAAGTGAATTAACGATGGATATGTGGCAAGTGGGATGTACTTTTTATAGACGAGCTACAAACTTCCACGAGGTTGTAAAGCCTGGGCCTGGGAATCTTAATATAATTGATTTTTATGAGATCCACGATGAATTTTATACGGCGGGCAGAGATTTGAAGGCAATTCACGACAAGCTAAAAGGGGCAGTTGCAATCATAAACATTCAAAAGAATCCAGGCATTGATACGCCGCCGTTGGGTGGTTGGCGCTCATTAGAGGTTTGTAGAATATGCCTGTCTATTGATTCGGGAGTGGTTAAAATCAAGATCGGTAAAAATTGGCAGGATCAGGTTAGGAAACCAGCAGGAGCATTTAAGACGTTTAAGCTTGTTGCTGGCTATAAAATCATAGACCGGGGTAAATGGGAGCGGGAAAAAGAAGATTAACCACAAACATCCAGAATGATTAAGGGGGAAGTTTGAAACCATACTACAAAACCGATTTATGTGAATGTGGTTGCAAAGAAGTTCCAAGGCTTGGGAATCGCTTTGTGAATGGTCATAATAGCAGGTTGGAAAAATCTAAGTCTCACAGAATCAAGATCGGCTTGGCGCAAAAGAAGGCCTGGGCAACCAAAAGGATTAAGCCGGAGGTTACATACAAGGGAAAGTTCTGCCGGTGTTGCAGAAACACCTGTGCGTTAATCCTGATATATGACCGTACTGACGAGATATTTGATGTCCTGGCCGGGGCTTACAATAATTTTGATAGCCCTGAATGTTGGCAAGCAGCCGCAAAGGAGTTTGTTGACCAGCTAAAAGAGCGCTGGAGCATCAGTTTTATGGAAGCACTTAGGTCTGAAATTGACGAAATTATCAAGGAGTATCCAAAATGAAAGATCGAGAAATTGACAGGCAAATTGCCGAGAAGGTTATGGGGTGGTGGATTGATGATATACTTGGTCACTACTATTGGGAATCAAATGATTCAGATTGTTTTACAGTAAGACTTTTCCGTGATTGGCAACCCTCAACCAACATCGCCCATGCTTTTGAGGTTGTGGAGAAATTACATCTTGTTGCTGATTTCTTTTTAACATACCACGCTGTTGATAATTTATGGGAGGTTGATTTTACCACAGACGATGGCGACCATCTTGCTGAGGCAGGCACCCCATCAATGGCAATATGCCTTGCCGCACTGGAAGCCGTAAAGGAAAAACCATGACCTGTAAATGCAAACAACTAAAAGCATACATCGAGCAGGAAAAATTCAACTGGACGATGGACAGGAAGCGGGCTGACGGGGCCGAGGCTGCGCTTGCTGAAATGCGTCGCACATTAAAGCCGGTATATCATGTCTTGGGAATTGAGCATCTTGGTCAGCTAAAGTCAACGGTGTTTGCGCTTAAAGATCAGCTTGTCGATGCCGAAGAGATGTATGAGGAAATCAAAAAGGCAGCTATTCAGGGGCAGACTAAGGGCCATAAAATTATTTCTGACTTAAAAAAAGAGCTTGCCGAATTGCGAAAATTTGTTATGGACGTAACCCTGTTTTTGCAAAAACACGCGCACCATGATATGGAGAAAATAGAGCCAATGTTCCAAAGAGCGTACAGGTTGTATGTTAAGTATGATGTTGAAAATAGAGGGACATGATAAAATGATAAATCCTTATTCATTTACAGCATTTGTTTTGCTTATAATAGCCGTTCTCTATTGCTGTATTCGATTAATTTTAGAACTTCGCAAACCACAGATGCCGGATATTGAGGACTTGCTGAATAAAGGAGAATAGCGAAGAATGGGAAATGTAAGAAACTTTCAAGCTCGATGTAGCAAATGCCTAAAACAGCATCAGCGTGGATATTTATTGGGTTTGCATGGCAGGCGGTGGGAAAATGTTAGATGGAAGCGGGCCACAATGGACGGAAACTATCTTGAATGCGTAGATTGTGGACACAATTGGTATTCACAATCAAAAGCGGGCTGGAATTTATACGCCCGCCGACAAATATCTACAATACCTATCTGCGGTCTTTAATCCGCAGGATTTGCGAATTGCCTGACGCAAAGGATGTTGAGCCATGAAAGACGATTTTGCAACCATATTTATTTACTGGATTTTTGCGATATGGTTTTTTATAGTGTGTGCCGGGGGGAATGAATGATGCTTGAACAGCTATTATATTTTAGATGTCTTTATTTCGGTTGCATGAACGGGCCGGGACACTACCTTTTTAGCCGAGACGGAATAAAAACTTATGGAGATTGGCACCGATGGATAATTAAAAGGGACGGTTTGCTTGCTCCGGTTTTTTGTCAAGTATCTGGCAAAGCCCTTTTGCATCACTATGATGGTTTTACGATAATCGCTTTTTGGGACAGATCGGTTGATAATCGAAGCGGTAGCAATTCTATGTTTATTGTTCCGGGCATTAAAGATTTTGAGGAAACAATTGAGATAGCAAAGCATAGTTTTCTACAAATATTTGAGCGTTTTCCGTTTGAAGTTGAACAGTTTATAGATATTTTCAAGGCTGTGAAGGAGAAAAAGGATGGACAACTACACAAAAATGATGGACGCTGCGATAAAGCAGGACTTGATTAAGTGGGACAATCCGAAGGTTGGGGATTGGACCGATAAGGGTATTATCATTTTCTTTGAAGGTGATGATTCTTGCGGATTATCCACGCCTGAAGGCATGCAACAAATTAGTAGGGTCGATGAGCTTATTTTCAAGCCATCCATCGAGCAGTTGATGGAGATGGTTGAGCTACACTTTAATAAAAAATGGATGATAGGATTTAACCAAAATGATCCTAATGTAATTTATCCTATGTCGTCTGTGTTTTTTGAATTTACAAAGACTGTATCAGAGCTGTTTAGTTCGATGAGAGAACTCTGGCTCGCCTTCGTCATACACGAACTACACGGACTCAAGTGGTCTGGAAAGGAGTGGGAATGATGGCTGTAGGAGAAGCAACTACTTTTAATGAAGACAATGATAGATGTCCCGAATGCAAAAAAATAATGGGATGGACAGAAGGACTTTTGCGAGATGGTGCAAGAGATCAAACTGTAGGCCGTTATGCGTGTGTTCCATGCGGTATTCTTGTCAACATGAAAGAAAGTCGGGCTATTCGTAGAGGAAAACAAATGGCTGAAACTTTGCCATTGGACATACATTGTATGGATAGGCGTATTACATCTCAATCTGTTGGCGTACAGCTCGGAATATTAAGAGCGCAACAGCATTGTGCTACCTGTGAAAATACTGCGGGTGATCCATGTATTTGTGAAGGAAAATGTAATTGTCTTTACTGTCGAATAAGAAAGGGGAAATGATGGATGAATTTGAGAAGTGGCGCAAAGCCAATGATGCTGATATGAAAAACGATGTTGCAGCACACGGCGTTTTTGGTGTTCTTCGGTGGATACGAAAAGCATGGCAAGAATCCGCAAAGCAAAAAGATGTTGAGATTGACGGGCTGAATGCGATTATCGGACAACAAGATGAGATTATCGAAAACCTTGAAATGTCGGTTAGGTCATTCACAAATAGCAATGTTGATATTGCGGAAAAGGAACGCAAGCGGATTATAGAAGAAGTTAGCGGTTGGAAGTATGAACTGGACGCTCTCGTAAGAAATCTTATATCACTAATTGAGAAAGTTTAGCAGACCGCATCGAAAAGGAATCAAAATGAACCAACATTATGATGATAGCTACACCTTTGTATGTCCACAAACGCTTGAAAGAATATTCCCCATAGAGCCATCAAGCGAAATATTAAGAGAGCACCCCGGCCCATTAATTAGGCGTACATCAGAAGAAATTACTAAACTCCGCAAACACCCTTTCTTTGCAGAGGGAGGAGGGAACAATGAAAGGATTTGAGAAATTCAAGTGTGACTACATAGAGAATCATCTACCACATCCACGGTACGGCGGGTTGTCACATGCCGAAGGAAGTGCCTTGAAGGTTGCATGGCAAGAATCCGCTAAGCATTGTAAATTAAGCCATGATGATATTTTTGAAATCGGACACGCAGACGGCAGAACACAGGAACGCAAGCGGATTGTGGAGTACATTCTTAAAATAGCTGAGGATGAAACAGTCGATGGTATGGCAGCGTTGCGAGCTGTTGCCGAAAACATCTTAAAGGGTAACTACGAAACAGAAGAAGCAGACCGCATCGAAAAGGAATCAAAATGAAACCCTACGCTCCAAAGCCAAGAAAAATGAATCTGACCGAAAAGCGGTACGTCGACCAACTTGAAATGATGCGGCTGAATGGCGAGATCGTTGACTGGCGATATGAGCCGATGCGCTTCAAGGTTGGTGAAGGTGCATGGTATAAGCCGGACTTCTTAATTGTGCTTACAAATAAATTCGAGATCCATGAGGTCAAGGGCGGGTTTATCAGGACACCGGCAATGGTGCGATTTAAGGCGGCCATGATGTTATATCCTTGGTTCAAGTGGAAAATGATGCAGTGGAAAAATGGGGAATGGAAGGTTATAAAGGAAAATTAACAAATTGGGATGCGATCTGTCCCATATCTCCAAAATATCCAGCCAAAATGCCCTCAGAGTCGACTTTCTTGATTTTTAGATGGCGCCCTATTTATATTTATCAATAAACGCCTTTAAGATCCTGTGTGCTTTATACCGTTTCAGCATGGTCATAATAGCCCTGACCTCGTTATGACTCCGTGGCCTGACCTGTGCTATGGCTTGTGATAATTTCATGGCCCTCCCTCTGCTTTGGCGGTTGCTTGTTTGATTACGGCCCTGGCTCTCCCGATTGAATAAAAATCAAGGCTGTTTAGTTTGGGTTCAACTTCTTTTATCATTGCTTCATAACAGGCAAGAACACCTTGCAATGTGTCCAGCAAGTCTGGCGCTGCTGCGATTAATTGAACGTTGGCGTCCCGTTCTTTTTTTGAGGTGAGGTTGGTCATACAACAATCTGCTACTGTAATGGCCGTTTTTGAGGCTATTATTTTATATTCTATAATTTTGGATATTTCCCAAGGCCCTGGTGTATGTTTAGTTCCCATGATTAATTCCCCCCTTTCATAGCTTCCAATATTGCAATAGTCCGGAACTCAAACGGCCCAACATATTGCAATGTTTTCCAGTTGAAATAATACCAGCCACGATCTGTCAATGTTACATAATTTTGCATGGCTACTCCTTTCGTTGATTTATCAGCACTTCCATTTCCGACCCTGTCATTGTGGCGCACTCTGGGCAAGCTGATATGGTAATTTGTGCGTAGGTGTCTTGCAGGACTACCCGGTTTTGTGCATCGGCGGGGCAGAAATAGCACTGGCCCTTGCCTGGTTTTATATTTAGTATCTGCAATTTTATCAACCCCTTTCTTTATTCAAAACCTGGTTCATGTTCTCGTATTTCGCCGTATAGATCGTTTGCCGTATCATTAAAACTATTCTCTAACTCTCTTGCCGAGTAAGGGTGATTATTATCAGCAGAATTAATAATGTCTCGCAAAGCATCATAAGAATCTTTGCACAACCGGAGCAAGTCCGGCGCAGCGGCGATTAGTCGGGCGTTGGCTTGCGCTTCGTCTTTTGGTAATGGCGGGTAACCTGTTCGGCTTTCCCAGCAAACAATATCGGCAGCCGATTGTATTCTAAAACCAGCGCATTTTGTCTGTTCAACTGTCCATTGTCCCGGCGTATGTTTATTTTCCATGATTCAATCCTTTCCGGGCGGGGCATGGCTCGCCCGTGTGTGTGGTTAGTAAATTGATTTATAACCGTGTAGCAGCTCTTTGCCGGGTCGCACGATGTAAGTCCAGCCGCCGGTTAATCTTCCAAGCAACATCCAGCATGCCCACAAAGACCAGGCTTTTAACCAGCTCTTGGTTTCCAGATAGCATTTTATGTCCAGATCAGGCGCATCCCAATAGTGCGGCGAAATGGTTAGCAGGGCGTGTGCAAGTTTGGAGCCGTTCCAGTTACGGGTTTTGATTCTATATTTTTTCATGGTGCTATTCCTCCTTATGCGACCTCTTGATATTTGATTTTGCTGAGAAAAGGGGAGCTTGCGAATTGTGCCCGGCGGTAGTCGTTATGTGCTTTTAGGGTGACAAAGCGCGTAGATCCATTCCCGGTATCTTTGGTGCTTACCATGATTGACGGCAACCCTAAAATGTCACGTCCATCATCAAGTTTGATGTCATAAAACCGTCCCCATTTATCAGAGTATGCACGGGTGATAGTTCCGAGATCCTCCATGTTTGCCATGTCGCCACGATAAAAAATTCTTGTGTTTTCTTTTAGCATTGTCATTCCCTCCTGTTATAGATTTACTCCAACTTGCCCCGCACTCCCCACGATGTAGGGAGTCAAGGGCGGGTTGGGGTTATTCACCATAATGTGTTTCGAGCTTGTTCCAGTCATAGTTATATCGAATAAATCGGGCGGTCATCATGGTCATATCAAAAAATTTATTTTGCTCCGCAGCCCTTTCAATAATAGTTTTAAATTGTTCTACCGTAAATGTATCGCCACTTTCTGATTGAATGGTTCGGTTGTCTAAATTTATTGCAAAGTATTCTTTCATTCCCCACCATCCTTTCTTTTAAGGGTTAATTGTTATAAAGTACAAGCTCTACATTTTCCATCATCAATGCCCCGAAACAGTGGTATTTGGTTTGCCGCCCCTCTTGGTGTTCGGCCTTTTTCAAACTCTTTCCGTAAATCTTTTAAAGGTGACGGCCAATTAGTCCACTTGCCGGGGCTTAATAGTGTGTGGCCTATCTTTTTTTCGATCATTTCAATTCTGTTCCATCTGTCAGGGTAAAATTTCCAGAGATTCCACCATTCACCTATGCGTTGGTAAAAACACATAGCACAATCAGTTCTGCGGGGAATTGAAACACCTTTTTTGTTAAGATATGACCAAACATGACTGATTCCCCATTTCCATTCTTGCATCGGGAACTGTTGGTCAATATCAGCATCAAACAGCTTGTTGCCTTGCCTTTTACTTTCATCCGCCCGGAGGCCCACATAAACAACAGCGGGTTTGTTTTCGTTGTAAAATGCTTGGGCAGTTTCAATTTTTAATATTCGCGTGCACCACCTGGCACGGAAATTTGGTAACATTTGGAAATGATTTATCAGGTCATAAATGGTTGGATGTTTAGGATCAACCAACCGTAAAATTGGAGAATCAAGCAAGGTTTCAAGGCGGCTCCAATGGTCTTGCATGTCGGGCAATTCGTCACCCGTAGGCGTACAGATAAACACAAAATTCCTGTTATAATAGATTTCCCGGAGCCTTAAAGCCATTGCGGTTGAATCCTTCCCGCCTGATATGCAAACAATGTGTTTCATTATATCTTTTTTACCTCTGTATAATTGCCGCCTTCTGATTTAACACAAACTCCATCATTGCGAAATACGATCCACAATTGCCCGGACTGATCGTAAACAGCATCATCGCCATAGCCATCTTGTGCGAGTTGCCTGAATTTTTCTTTATTCATTACAGCCCTCCTGTTTTATAGTTAATATCACACCACACCCCACGATCTCTCATGGGGCGGGATTTGATATTAATAGCTTTTACCCTGAACCCATGTCCGGGCATTAACAGCGGTATCAGTAAAATTAAACCCATACCCATCTTGATCATCATTTATAACCCTATCCATTGCCATAATTAAAGACAGTTTTTCATCTTTAACCACTATTGCCAATGCTGATAACATTCGGTCAACCTTTGTATTTTTACTTAATGCCATTTTAAGCCCCTTTTTATTTGTGGTTTTTGTTTTCATTTATGTTGATCGTCTAATAATTGGAAAAACAATGGATTTAGTCCGTCAATAAAATATAATAATTTTAATTCCGGCATAAACCATTCACCCCATAATCGAAGATCATCAAACCAGCCATGTATTTCTCTTTCATCTTTTATTTCACCCTGGATATATTCAATGACCTTTAATTTCATGGGGCTATACGTTTGAATGGTTTTTATCCGTATTGCCAAGGTTTTAAGGTTTTTGGTATAGCCTATTTTGATAGAGCTGCTATCTTCCGCTTGAATAAAATAGATCATTGCTTAATTCCATTAAAAGTCAAGGCCAGTACCACAATCAGTACACTTGGGATTTGCCTCATACACTGACACCACATGAGACTTCCCGCACTTTGGGCATATCATTTTGAATTTTGGCATATCGTCACCATTGGGTTAAAAAGTTTGAGTTGCTGTTCGGTTAACATCAAAAATACTTTAATCATTGATTGCATCATAAATCATTGATATAGCAACTACAACCTTGATATAACACGGTGACAGGCAACCACAAGCGATTGCAGGCAAATAAGCACTAAATCAAACTAAGTTCATAGATAAATGCACGATTACGACCATTTTCAACGATTATTAAATAACTTTGATAGAAAATAGCTTGACAGGATAATAAACCACGTGCTATTGACAAAAAGATCAAATCATGCTATAATCAAACACTATAACAACTTAATATAATTACAAACAAAGGACAAATCAAGCATGGTAACCGCCCGAATCTGCACTAAATGTCGAAAAGTAAAACCCCTGACAAATAAATACTTTTATTTTAGGAAAGACTATCAAAAATACAGGACAGCTTGTATTGATTGTTGTCTGTCTGGAATGAAAGAATACCAAAAAACACCGCAATCTAAAAGGTGGCGCAAAGAATATAGACAGCGGGATTACGTAAAGGCAATCAAGAGAAAACAAAGCAAAACACTCAAAGCAAAAGCACGAAGAAATAAGTATGAAAGAAAACGCAGGGCCGAAGACCCACTATATAATCTTAAGCATATTACAGGCAGGGGGATGCGCCAAAGCCTTAAAAGGAATGGTGGACAAACAAAAAAAGACCACTGGGAACGACTTGTCAACTATACCGCCAAAGACCTAAAAAAACATCTTGAAAAACAATTCAAAGAAGGAATGACATGGCAAAATCATGGCGATTGGCACATAGATCATATCGTGCCGATTAGTAAGTTTAATTTTACATCTCCACATCATATAGACTTTAAACGATGCTGGGCCCTTGAGAACTTACAACCGTTATGGGCGCAAGATAATATAATCAAAGGCAATACCCTAAAAACTTCTATTCAACCATCTTTATTGCTATGAAACAAAACCCAGCAAAAATAGTCCGCAACAAAACTATAGCTGAACATAGATTGCAAGGAGCCACGTATAGGGAACTCTCAAAACAATTCAATCTATCAAAATCAGCCCTTCATCATATTCTTACTAAAGATGAACTCGTTAAAGACGTAATCGAAACCGGCACCAGGGAATTAGTCGCATGTGTACCAAAGGCTATAGATAATTACAGACTGTTTCTCGTGTCAGATAACGAAAAGATAAAATACGAGGCATCAAAGGACATACTCAAAACTAACCGCATTATGGCTTCGCACACAGCCGAAAATATATTCATTCAAAACATCTTCAATCAGACCAATATCGGTGCTTTAACTCCCGCCGCCGTGGACTACATGGCCTACCTTCAGGATCGCCAATCAGAGGCAATTAACGTACTGCCAGAGGAATAGACGTACTGTTTATAGGGGTCGGATTCATAATTAATTAGTGAAATATCAAACCCTGCAATAGCAAGCATCCGCAAGCATCCAAAGTTAACGTAACATATTTACTGAGCCATACATTATGTTAACCGTGCTGTTCGATCAAGTTGGTGTGTGTATGTGTAATATTAACAAGGGGTGGGGGGAGCAGACTTGACCCCCTATAGAGGGGTTATATTATATCTACTTCCGCAACACACGACTATAAAATCCCTTGGTCTACAATTATGTTGACTTTCTATTATTGTTGTAATATACTTCTTTTTAAAAAGGGGGTGTATTATGACAAGGCACAATGTATTAGACGATGGTGCGGTTAGGTTATGGGGGGGTTTATACAGCCTACAGATGATAGCTGATGTTTACGGGGTATCGAGGGCTGGTGTGAAGAAGTTTTTGAATCGGCATGGCGTGGACACTCGCAAGCGGAAGTGGGATGTAGTTTGCAATCAATGCGGTGTGGAATTCAAGAAGCCACGCTGCCAAATTCGCAAAAATCGGTTTAACTACTGCACTGTTGATTGTTATATAAGGAGCATGGAAAACCCTGATTATTTTGAGAACCGGCAGGGTCAGCGCGAGGCCCGCAAGATGGTTAGCGCGTTCTTTCCTTTAATGCCGGAACACGTTGTGCATCATGAAGATGGCAACACGACCAATAATGATCCTTCTAACCAAATGGTATTCAGGAACCACAGCGACCACATGCGTTGGCACCGAGGCGACCGCAGTTTAGTCAAGCCCCTCTGGTCAGGCGGCGGCCCAGGAAATAATTCCCCTTGACATACATAGCATGAGCGTATATAAGGGTTGTATTGAATTTTTGAGGAAACGATAATTTGAAAAGGAAGCCCAAAATGGTAAAACGAGCGAGAGTAGAATGTGGCGACGAGGTTAAAGATCCTGTTACGGGAATAGCTGGAATCGCATTTGTTCGGTTACAGTATATTCAAGGCTGTGATAGGATTGGGATACAAGAGCCTACAATTCGCAAAAAGGGTGAAGCGGCCCTGGTGCCTGAGTTGTATCATGTGGATGAGCCACAACTTCATATTGTAAAGCGTGGAAAAATTAAGCGACAAACGCAAAAGGGCGAGCAACCTGGCGGCCCTTCCTTTTTTGGGAAAAATACAAAGCGATAGAATCGAATGTCAAAACACCGCACCATATACGTTAGAGACGATGAGGTTTGGAACTCGATCAAGCAGGCCGCTAAGTCCGAGAACCGTTCCATAAGCAACTATCTGGTTAATCTGCACTGGGATAATTTAAAGGAGATGTCATATGAAACAAAAGACCGTAAGACGGTTTCTGAATCGGAATAAATGGGGAATTGCTGCGAAAAGAGGAAACATTTCTTTTTTTCGTAGGGTTAATCAGTGCAAGGTTGCTCTTGGCGCCGACCCCTTAAAATTGGGTAATTATTCTATTTGGGAACGACTAAGTTTGCTTTTTAGGTAATGATTAACTGCCGTAAAACAGGAGGAAATTATGTGTGATGATGGTCAAGTTGAGCGATCGCAACAAATGATTAAAGGTAAAGCAGTTAAAGAGCCTGAGAAAGGTGGCGCGTTATCTGCTTCTCAATTACGCGTAGAGGCTGTTAGAATTGCTTCGGGGGTTGATCCTGAGAATTTAATAACCAAGGCCGAGGAAATTTACAAATTCTTAGAAAGTAAGTGATTAGCTGCCCCAAACTACGCCACAGAACCCGCAGGGAGGCGTTGTCTCATAACAACTTTGGCCACCACAAGGATCAGCACGCCTGCTTTTGCAAATGCGGATACTGGCATCTTGGTCGGAACCGGAGAACCTCAAAGAAAGATCCGATGGCGATTCTTTACCGGAAGCATGTGCGCTCTATGATGGCGCTAAATGATGTAATTGACGAGTATTGCGGGGTTTATTGAGATGGGCGAAGTAGTAAAGCTCCATGAATTCATCTTGCGGTGCCGGGAGTGCGGAAGCAACTCTTTTAAGGTTTATTTGAAAGACAACGAAGACCCTATAATTGTCAAAATATTACTTTGTGAAGATTGCGGCGAAGGGTTTTTAAGGCTTGATGTTTATACCGAAGACGAACTAACGGAGGTTGGAAATGAAATTTAAATTAGAGATAAAGCCAGCAATTCCGCCCGAAGAACGGCACAAGATTCAGGATGTGCTGGAAGCTATGGGTTACGATGTTTGGGCAGGCGGGACAAACACAGATATGTCTGCTTGCGATATATCGTTTGAGGCTAATAGCGATAAAGAGCCGTGGCCTGGAGGAATAAAGAAGTAGCCAACAATAGACCTTTGTGACAGGTCTAATTTACAGAGCGTACTTTTACCCTAAACATTAGGAGAACCTAACATGGAACAAGCTTCTTATTTACAGGTTTGTGAGTGTAATATTTGTCAAGCGTATGATTTTAAAACTTGTTCAGATGAACCCCCTAAAGAAATGTCTGACACAGAACGCCGTCGTCTGATATGGGAGCAAAAGAATCGGCGTGAAAAGTGGGGTAAGGATTTTGAATGAAGGAGTCAAACAATATGATTAAAATAGCAAGTCGGTTTGACGAAAAATACAAATTAGAAAAATGTCCAGGCCCAAGGTGCGGGTTTGTAGGCAGGAATTTTATAGAACTTGCCGGGGGAATGCTCGGCTGTCTTGATTGCGGGGTGGTATTTTTCAGCAAGGCTTTTCGGCAGGGGTTGGATGTGAAAGCGATTTTAGAAAAGCAGGAGAAAAAGTATAAGTGCGATCATCCTGGTTGTGGTGCAGTTTTCGATCATCACATTGCCTTGGCGGGGCATAAAAAATCTCACAAGAATAAAAAAGATGGAGATTGACAATAAAGAATTACAAGAAATAGCCGAACAATGGCGCGGATATGAGCAATTCATTCCTACTGAATTATCGGAATGGCTCAATCACATGCCGCATAAAACCATTGGTATTAGTTCTGGAAATCGAGCCGGAAAAACGGGTTCGGTAGCCAAGCACTACGTTGACCGATTAATGGGAAAATGTGCCGTCCCTGAAAAAAACTTACTCATGCGAAAAGTGCGGTGTATGTCGTCGAGCTTACCGGAACTTACAGGGGAAGACGAAGACGATAATGCACAGTATTTAGAGCTTAAAAAACGTATCCCACCTTCCTTGATTATCAGCGACATTACCGCCCGAAATAAAAATTTAGTGGTTAGAAGGCCCCCCGGATTAAACACCGACAAAACTATTTTTGAGTTTCGATCAAGCAAGCAGGAAACCCACGACTTGGGCAAGATCAGCCTTTCTTCGGTTTGGCATGACGAAGAAACCCCGCATGAAAAGCGCAATGAATGTAGAATGAGATTGATGGAAGAAGGAGGCGACGAACTCTTTACATTAACCGCAATAAATCCAATAAGCTATGTCTATGATTTAGTTTGGCAACGCGCTGAATATATTTATAGCTCCAAGACCATCGTAGAAAAGTTAGGTCTCCCTCAGAAAAGATATCCCAATAAAAATACCGGCATTGCCTGTTTCCAGATGGCGACCGATGACAACCCCATACTTACAAAAGAAGAAATTGACAGGATTTTTGAGGATATTACCGACCCCGATGATCTTGCGTTAAGAAGATACGGTGTATTTAAGGCTATCTCAGGGGCGGTTCACAAATCGTACAATCCGGCGATTTGCTACATTGATTTTGATTCTATCTTTCCTGATGGCATTTCTTACAGATGGGTATTTGCACGCGGTATTGATTACCATGAGTCAAGAACCCCTTGGTCGATAGGCTGGATTGCCGCATCTCCCGAAGATGAATGGTTTCTTTTTCAAGAGGCACATCCGGCTATCGACGGCCCGAATTCTTACAATACCTATGAGATTGCCCAAATGATTGCCCGGAAATCAGGGGATTATTATTATACTTGTAACCTGATAGATCCCTTGGCTAATAAAAAACAGGCCAATACGCTGTTTTCAACCACGGAAGACCTCAATCGCCACTTCGATCAAATCCTTAAAGAAACCGGCGTGGGCACCCCGACTTTCTGGGAAGGTTGGGACACAAAAGGGACTACCGGAAGGGACGAAATAAAAAAACGCTTTAAAAATGCAGTAAGATGTGGTAAGCCGTTTAATAACATGGTGAAGGAGAAAGGTAGAATCAAGCGACTTCCGACCTTGTGGATTTCGCATAAATGCCCTAAGTTTAACAAATCACTCATAAACTGGCGCTATGGTGAATACGTGACGAGCCATACCAAGGCAGTCAATGACCCAAAAAATATTCCCCAACAGCGATTTTCACATGACTGTATGACGTTGGAATGTTTGGCAAAATCTCCTATTTTATTGTATGCGGCAGATATGATTAAAAATCCACCCAAGCAGGCGGGAAAAAGGAAGTCTATTTCGGTAGCGGGGAGATAGTGGTAATTCTTAGAAGTGAAATAAGGCAGGACATTCTAGACCAACCCTGTGAAGAATGTGGTGAAAAAATACCGACGACAGAAAATCATATTTTAACATTCTTTAGAGGAAAATTTATTATTTTACATAACAAGTGTAGTGATTTTATGGAAAGAGGCCCAATTTCGGTGACGGGAAGGTAGAATGAGACATTATCAGTGGGGATATAAACTTATTAAAGGTCCATTTGATGATTGTGAGTGCCCATCGCACCTTGAAGCGGGTGACTATCCAAGGGTAGATTTTGAACGCGGGGAGGCCTTTCGTAATCTTGACAAACTAAGGGATACGCCCGAAACGGTTTTTGCACAAGGCAAGAACGAAATGTGTGTTTACCCTACAGTTTTAGGAGACAATGGAAAATTTTGTAAAAGAAGTTCTTGAAACCGAACACAACCATGAACTTACGAGCCGTGGGACTCAATCTGTAATGATTTTGAGGTTGGCAAAGGCTATTGAAAGATATAATGAATTATTTGAAGAATATTGTAAAGTCAGGGGATACACAAAGGAAATAAAATGAAAACTATTGACCTTTTAACAAAAAAATGGAATGTTGATAAAATTTTTAACTATAGCATCTATGTTTATGTGATATTTTGGGTTTTTCTCTTCGGAATATGCTTGTTTAAAGCTATATAATGACTAATCTTTTTTGCGATGGGCAAAAGATAACAACGGGCGCTTTTAAAGATGGTTGGACGCGCTCATTTCGTGGTTATCCGAAAATGTCACCAAGTATAAAAAAAATGTTGCTTGACTTTACGAAAAAGAAACAATACGCCAAGATGTTGATATTTTTCATGGCGAAGTGTGATTACGATGAGGATTATTCTTATTTTCTGATTCGTGAGTTCGTGAGGGGGTATGTGTGAGCTACCAATCACGCCTTAAAGCATTGACCGAATGGCTGTGCCGTGATTTCACGGTTTTTGCTTGGGATAGCACAACGCTCTATGTGCCAACCGGAGAAGAATTTATTGAACTTGTGGCAGGTGATGGGTTTTTTAATGGTATTGTCAGGAATAGATATAACACTTTTGCCGAGGCTATAAATGCTTATGAAAAAACCTTAGAGGATTATTTGGATACAGGGGTGTATGATTTTGGGCAAAGGCGAGGCGTAATTTATTGGAGGATTCGTCCCGAAATATCCAACAGCGCGGGATGGTGGACGGTATATTCAAGGCTTTTGGTTAGTGACAAGCCAATTGATGAAGAATTTTTAAGAAGGACAACCTGCTTTTTTGACCATTTACCAGAAGATGCTGATATGGCGAGGGGGTATGCATGAAACTATTAGAGCAATATCCAAGCAGTGTTTTTGAAAGAGCATTGGTGTATGAACGGACGGAACACGGCCATGAATATGGTACGCCGAAGATTGTATTTACAAAGAGGAAAAGAAATGAGCGAAAAAAAAGCCAAGAAAGCAAGACAACAAAAAATTGTTGCAAAGTTTGTCATAACGTGTTTGGCTGACGGCAACGTGGAAATCGAAGGGCCGCTTGACAATTTTGCAGCTTTCAGAGATGCTATGAACCGCGCTGAACGTGCGGTTTTGGACAGGATGATACAAAAAATACAGGGACAGAGCAAGATTATTATACCAGAATTTAAGGCAGGTCATGGCAGATTACAGTGAAAACAAGCCGGAAGACACCCCGAAACCCATAGTTGGCTGGGAACAAGAAGTCTGTTTTCAGATCATGGATGAATGGGAAAAGGGGCAGAACTATTATTCTGATCTTGATGATCTCTATGAAGATATTTACCGTATGTTTCGTGGGGAGCGGGTTGACAAGAATTATGATTGGCAATCCAACTTGACCCTCAGAAAAACCTTTCAGGTTGTCTGGACAGCCATACCATATATTACCCAAAAGATTTTTGGTGCAACTCCTGTCATGGGGATACAGTCATTCGATCAGGACGGCGCATGGCAGCGCGAACAAATCCTTGAATTTTGGCATACCTTACAACCTGGCAACAGCGCGAATCACACCCCGTATTTCCTTGTCATGGTCATGTGGACACTCCGAGCACTCCTGAACGGCGTGGGGATCTTAAAGAAAACATGGCATCAAAAACTAAAGACAGAAACAAGGGAACTTCAAACCGTGGTGCCGATGGAAGTGGATGCCGATGGAAACGAAATCTCGGTAGAGCCTTACACTCGAAAGCATACCGTTAGTTATCCCGTAGAAGACTGGCCTTATAACGCGGTGGTAAACAACAAGGACATCGTGTTTGATTGGTTACTTCAACCGGGGCAGTCCATACGTCAGGGCCGGTTTGCGATTCATCGTGCTGTTACAGACCTTCATAAACTTCAAACCTCAAAGATAAACTATTTCAACTTGGACGAAGTTGATACCTCCCTAAAATCATCCGACACAACCGAAGAAAAAGACCACAGCAACCTCCGCAATTTAGACCAGCAGCAATCCAGACCTCATTCCGATATTTATACCGAAGTAGAGCTTTTCGAGCGCCAAGGAATGTTCCCGGTGTATAAGGAAAAGGTGGACGGTCATTGGGAGATGTGTACCGACAAGGACGAAACGTACAATTCCGATAAGGTGACTTTTAGACACATGGTTACCTCAATGATTAAAGGACGCGGAGAAAAAGGTAATAACATCTTGGTTCGGTTCGAGCCTAACCCCTATGATGAATTAAGCTATATCGACATGCACATTTATCTTGATTCCGAGCGGTGGCAGTCAATCGGGATGGTTGAGCCTATTAAAGATACCGCAACTGCGATGGACGATAACATAAACGCTGCGTTTGACGAAATCTGGCAGAACCTTATGCCTCCGGTGATTGTGAATAAATTTGCACTCTGGGACTGGGATACCATGATATATGCCCCTCAACAGAGATGGCTTGTCGGCGGTGACCCAAACACCTCTATCATGTTCAAAGAACCATCGAATATCACAAGGGATGCCTGGCAAAAACATCAATTGCTTGACAGCGAGCTTCAACAAACATCGGTTACTAATTCTATGCAGGGATTGGGTAAGGAAAAAACCGCTACTACCAATGTAATGAACGCACAGCTTACCGCTGGAAAATTAGATTTTCTTGTAAAGATGATCGAGACTACAGCTTTGATACCATCTGCCCAGATGGATGTAAGATTTGCCAAGAAGTTCGCTCATCCCCTGACCTTTCAGACTATTTTAGGCAAACCGTTCTCATACTCTCCCTGGGAAGAAATTTATAAATACGTACCGGCAGCGGCAAGCGTGAAGTTGGAACATCAAAAAGAAGTAGAGATCAATCAAGATATCGCGCTTATGCCCATAATCGCAAATATTCAAAATCCGAATACGCCAAAGATTATGAATATGTTTCTTGAAAATATTCTGAGAAACCGTGGCAAGTATAAAGAGGCCGAGTTAATTTCACAGGGCGGCGGATTGGACGAATCATATTTTGAACCTCAGTCCGGTGCCGGTAACATGCAGATGCTAAATCGGATGCTTGCACCGGGAACACCCTCGAATGAGCAGGGCATACCAATGTCAGGGGAGGAAAGGGGTGTCAGAGAGAAGATGTTTGCCAGGCCGAAATTAATCGGTGGTGGTTCAAGAACAGGAGGTTAAAAATGAGCACTTATTACCACGAAAATGATTATCACGACGAACAGGGTGGGGCAAAGGATAAGAAAAAGAATCCCAAACCCATGAAATACAAGAAAAAGAAACATAATCCTGGCAACCATAAGATGAAAAAGGGTTATTAATGAACGAACCCGAATCACGAAAACATAAAAGGCTGATTCAGGAAAAGCTTGACAAACTCATCGTGCTTTTAGAGAATATCAATTTAGTGGTGGCAACGGCTGCTCCTGCGGTGCCGGGAATATGTACCTGTCATCTTCCTGAAGAAGCCGGTAAATACTGTTCGATTCACGGGTATGAGAAAGATGGAACCTAAGATAGACTCGGAAATGTTAGGTATAATCGCATGGAAAACCTTGTTTGGTGAGGACTTTGAGGACATGCCTGATCCGAACAAGCCAGAAAATGTTGCTTATTACAAGGCAAAACAGAAAGAAAAGGCGGAAAAGCTCACCCGGTTCTTTAAGGGCCCGGGAAACATTTTATTTGAGAAGTGGCAAGCACGGGTCAGGTCGGGCATGTTTTCGCTAATGACCCAAAGCATTCCGCATTGTGAATGTAATTTATCTAAAGAAATAAGAGAATTGCAATATTTGGTTAAACTATTAGCTGAATCAACGATGGTTATGGAAAATAAATAAAAACTTAGCCTAACTTCCCGGTAGCTCCGGGCAAGGACAGCAAATTTAAGGGATAGAACGAGCTATCAACTCGTGGCAGGACTCATGTAGCTTCTGTCGCTCGCTTTCTATCCCTTTTTTTGTTGGCTACAAACCAAGGAGATTTAAAATGCCAGAAGATCAGGACACCACACAAGATGATGTGGCCCAAGATCAAGGCGACTATGATGTTCAAGATCAGGTCGATACCGATCAACAGGCCGACCAAGAATTACAAGGATGGTTTTGTTCAGCACCTCCCGATCCTGACCCGGATCCCGATCCTGACCCTGACCCAACCCCGGATCCCGATCCTGACCCGGATCCTGACCCACAAAAACCTTTTACCCCCGAACAAGAGCAGTTTATGGGTTCTTGGATGGGCAGAATGATTGCCAAGCAGTTTGATGATAAGGTGGTGCCCCTTGTGAGTGAAAAATTAGGTCAGCAACCACCCATACCTGCAATCTCCGGTGGAGACAACGCTATCTCAAAGTTCAACGAGGAAATCACTGAACAATTCTTTGGCGGTGACCCAATGGGTGCGTTTCAGAAAATGCAGAACGTGTCTCAGACTGCACAGGTAAATATCACAGAGGCAAATAAGCGAGCGGCAGACCAAGCCCTCACACAGCATTCAGAAGACCCTCTATATAAGGAAATCTTTGCGGATGCTCAAAAAATAACCCATGAAACCGTTGCTGCCGGTCATCCACCCGCTGCCGCTGCCGATTACGGCATAAAAGCGGCCAAGGTTGCGTTTTACGAAAATCGTGACAAGGGCGATGGACATGAAGGACTGAACATGGAGGCCGGTGGAATGCAACACAGGCAAACGAAAAAACCAAAATTGCCCCCCGAATTCAAGAAAGCAGCAGCACGGGACATCGCAAAAGGACACTTTGAAGATGAGGCAGATTATATTGCTCATCTGTCTCCAACAATCCGTGCAAAGTACGGAATTTAAGGACACCGCGTGAAAGAGCGCAGCCCTATCGGCAATGAAGATATAGACGTATTCCGCTGTAAGCGGTGCGATTTCCCTTGCGATCTTAGCAGGGACAAGATCAGACCCGGACTCGGACTAAGCTATACGACACTCACCGGCGTAGTTACGCAAACACAGTACCCGGATGACCATACCGTAACATTTGGTTGTCCGCAGTGTGGCACCGGTGAGTATGACAAATGGCAACGATAAAGGAGAGATCTAATGTGGATTTCACGCAATTTAGGCGGTGGCCCTCTCCCTGCCCCTCTTAATATGTATTACAATGGGACTGATGATGCCGATTCCACTACGTTAAGATACAAGGGTTCCTTGGTTAAGCGTAGCGCATGGGATAATACCGAGGGTGGTTTTATGACCCATACGAGTATCTCAACCGACGATACAGCATATGAAAATATGTTCGGCATCTTGGCAGAGGAGCAAGAGGCAACCGCTGCAACCAACTATCTCCCGAATGACGCAACATACGGGATGAGAACCAGAAAGATCCATCCATTAGTACCAACTTCAGTCGTTAGGGGGGAATATTCCCAGAACGATCCTTCCGGTACAACCAACCTGGACACAAACGGGACGGCAAACGCAGCAGGGACGGCTTTTACGATTACCGTCACCACCGCTGACTACCTGAACGGTGGATGGATTTGGTTCACAAATGGCGATAACGCCAACAAACTTCACTACATCACAAACGCTACTACTACGGTCATTACGTTTGCAACCGCTACTACGGGTGCAGTTGTAGCGACCGATGATTTTATTGCGGTTCAAGCAGTAAATACGTTGTGGATGGATTTTTGCCAGCACGATGTAACGCTTGTGAGTGAAGTCGCTGATACGAGTCTTACCGTTCCGGTGTTTGGTCTTATGACCTACATTTCAGCACCGGGGATTTCGTTTCAGAAGTTGGACAGGAATAAGCACGATGGCTTAGTTATAGCCAACGCTCGCTTTTACCATGACTTTTTAATCGGCGGTAGTGCCACGTTAGGCAACATCTGGCGTGATACTATCATCAGAGCATAGCACGGGAGGATAAATTATGCCGAATGTAGCAATTACAGAAAATTTCGGTGACCTCCTGGATGCGAGGATACGCCGAATCTACGACACAGAGTACGAGGAAAACGTCAAGGAAAGCATGATCCCTATGCTTTTCGGGATGGAAACCTCCACCAGAAACTATGAAATTGTTAGCGGTATCGGCGGGATGACCGACCTTCAGGATTTCGATGGTCAACTTTCCTATGATGCCCCCGGACAGCTTTATGACAAAACCTTTACATTCCCGGAAAAAGCCCTGGGCATGAAGGTTGAGCGTAAACTGTACGATGACGACCTTTTCGGGGTCATGGATAAAATCAACTGTCCCTCTATTGTTGTGAATTAATATGAAAAAACTTTGTAAAAAATGTGGGATTGAAAAACCTTTTGGTGAGTTTCACAAAAGGAATGATAGGCCGATTGGCATTCAGTCAAGATGTAAAGAATGTCAAAATATTTATCAAAAAGAAAATCCCTACATTGAAATTACAAAGAGAAGGAAGCCTAATGTGGTCTGCGATAATTGCGGGAAGCCAAACTTTAAATTTAAATGCCATCAAAAGAGAGCCGTGCAAAGTTTTTGCAGCAGAGAATGCCAAGACAACTTCACGGGTGGCGGCGCTCTTGTAAAATGTGACATTTGCAATACCGAAGTTTACCGCAGGCGAAGCAAACTAAATAGAAATGCTAATTTTTATTGTTCCGATTTATGTTATAGAAAATCAATTAAAAAGACTCCGACGAATGCAAAAACAATTCTAACATACAGATCATACCAGAATTGGAGAAAAAACCTACTCAAAGGTGCTGAGTGCATTCTTTGCGGGACAATTAAAAAATTAGAACTTCACCACATTAAATCACGAAGGGATTACCCTGAGCTTGTAAAAGATGAGGAAAATGTAGTCCCAATGTGTGAGGTATGTCACGATATTTTTCATAGCAATAGCAGCAAAGGCGAAGAATTGCGGGGAACCCTAAACGCTATTTTGGCGCATGGCAATCCGCAGCCGAGCCGTTCAAATGTAGTAGATTTTGTCGAACGGAAGGTTCAGAGACTAACGGGTGAGGATTCTACAACCAATAAGCCCGACACGAGCATCGCCCCCGAAAGGGATGATATAGTCCGAGCTTGCCCGAAAGGGTAAGAAGCAAGGCTTAAATGCCGAGCGATAACAAAACTGAGACGACCTTGGCAAATAGCGGTTAGTTCTGCCAGAACACGGGAAAAAACAGCAGCGGCTATTTATAACGGCGCCTTTACCGGCACTGACGGCCCTGACTCTCTTTCCCTGTGCAATGCGTCACATCCCTATTCACCGGATGACGCCACGACCCAAAGCAATGCCGGGTCAACGGCACTCTCCGCAACGGCGATTGAGGCAACTCGCAGAATCGGGCACACCTCGATTTTCAATGATCGTGGCGAGCTGCTCTCCGTTAATTACGACAGGATTGTTTGTACCGTAAACAACGAAGAAACTGCCTGGGAAGTCATTAATTCCAAGGGCAAGGTCGAAACCGCAAACAACAACAGGAATTTTCATTATGGCCGATATCAACTGGCCGTTTGGGATCGCCTGACCGATTCTTCAAATTGGTTTATGGAGGACTCAAAATTATGTAGGATGTTCTCGCTGTGGTGGGACAGGATAAAGGACGGCATTAAGCAGGATCGGGATACCGATTCTCTGGTTGCCAAATGGTTCGTTTACGAGCGCTATTCCGCAGGGTGGGCTGCTTGGCAGCAAATCTACGGGCATAACGTCTCGTAATCATTAAATAATTGACGCTTTGCAAATAGCAAAAGTTTCAAGATATTAACCTTTTTGGGCAGGGGGATCGTAATCGGGTTGATTCCCTTGCCTCATAACAGTGCCGTCTGTTGCCGAATCCGATTATCGGTGAACCGAAAGGGACAGGGCAAATAAGGAGAGAACGATGACAACTGTAGGAGATAGACTATACGAACTCGGCGGGATACCTGTGGGAAATTCAGGATACAACTACCCGCATCTCGGCAATGACTGGTATGTAGACGGCACAAACGGACTGGCTGGCAATTCTGGCAGAGTGCCGAATAAACCACTTAAAACAATTCAACAGGCTGTCACCAAGCAGATAGCCGACCCGTCCTCTTTCGGCGATTTTATCTACATAAAGCGGGGGACGTATCCAGAAGCTGTTTACGCTCCAGAGCTTACCAACGTGTCCCTGATCGGCGAAAGTGCTACTTCAGTTGTAATTGCACCTACTGATAGCCATGCTTTACTAGTAGGAGTTGAGGGGGTAGCATCTGTAAAAATGACTAACTCTGTTATTAAGAACATAACCTTTTTAACGCCGAGTACAAGCAATGTTACATGGGCGGCATTAGGCATAGCGTACATGACAGGGTCAGTCATTGAAGACTGTAGGTTTTTGGGTACTACGACTACTGGTTACGATGCAGCTGCCACACATGGCTTGCAGATTGGCAATAGAACTGAGACTGCTTGGGAGTTTAGCGAATTTAACAGGATCAGTCGTTGTCACTTTGGTACACAGGGTAGTAGGCTTCAGGAGCTTGGTATAGGTATTCAAATTGGTGCCTATGGTTCAGCGGCCCCTGCTCACAGGGGGTTTGCAAACAATCTAATCGAGGATTGTATTCTTGGTTGCTATGACACAGGGATTATGCTGCAAACCGGCTCAGTCAGTAATGGCGGTACAATTATCAGAAGAAATACCATTACAGGCCATCAAGGTGGTGTAGGCGTAAACGTAGGAATCATATCTAAAGCTACTGATGGTACAGATACGATGACGATGATAAATGATAATCGTATAACTTGTATTTCGGATGCTATTAGCAACTTTGAAATTTGGAATACCCAAGGAAACATTGTTGCTATTGGTAGTGCTTCGCCTGTTGGTGAATTACCAGTAAGTTCTTAATATTAACAATTAACTAAATATGGGGAGGGGAAACTCTCCCCTATTTCCAGGAGTGTAAAATGAAAAAAATATTAAGTAGATCAGATTGTCCGTTTTGCACCACTGGCACTCCCGGAGGCGGTGGGACTTGTAATTATTGTGGCGGTGTCGGAGAGGTTGGGGTGCAGTACCTTGCGTATGAGTGTGCAACCTGCGAAACTACTGGACAGGTCGGTGGTGAAACTTGTACCGATTGTTCTGGACTGGGACATGTTCCGGTAAACTTTGAATTAATTGAAGATATGGTAGATAAAATCAACGACATCTTTGAGAAAGTAAACGAGTAGGTGCATCTTTGAAAAGTGCGTAAAGGAGTACCAATTAGTTGAATAAAAAGTTGAATAAAAACATGTTGCATCTATACAAAAATAATAATTTCATGTTTTATCATATATATAAATGTGGTGGTACTTCAATTATAAAGATGTTGCGTGACACAAAAGCACACGGTGGAACGATAGGCGATATTAACAGACCGGTTAACGAGTATGCTGACAGACTTGGTGATTATAGTTTATACGTAAACATCAGAAATCCTTATGATAGGATTGTGAGTATGTGCGCATTTGCGCACCCATCTGTCCCATGCAACATACCATATTTTAAGGATTTCTTTTACAATGCTTATTTAAAAAACGCTGAATATTGGTTAACCTCGCAACAAGAAGCGGTGTTCGTGGATGGTAAGTTGCCTGAAAATATCTTCTTGATAAAGTTAGAGGAAGCGGATAAGCATTGGCCTGGAATAATGAAACGGCATTTCGGCGTTGATGTACAATGTGTACCAAAACTTAACGCTTCTGTTCACGGTAAGGCGATGTCATATTTCGATGATGACATGACTAAATGTGTGAAAGAGAAAGAGGCTTGGGCGGTTGACCAATATTGTTTGCATTAACTAAAAAGGAGGATTAATAATGGAACAGGCACAAGAAGAGAAAATTGCAGAAAGAAAAGCTGAGTTAGCGGCAGCTAAGAAAGATAAGAAAAAAAAGGAAAAAGGTTCCAAGGGAAAAGCGAAATAGCTTTAGTGTTGTATCGTTGAGAAACTAGGGAGGTCTAATGTCAGAACTTCAATGCCCGATGGGAAAACCATTCTGCACGTCTGAGATGATGAAAGACACACCTTGTGCGTGGAGAGTGGATGGTAAGTGTGTGGTTATAGTTATTGCTGAACATTTAGCCGAAATGGTGAAGAAAAAATGAACTTAGCCCACATTACACCAGCACGGGCAAAGGAACTCAAGTCGGAGGTCAATCACCTTGAGAAAATGCTTAATTCCGAAGTGGGCGATAGGCACATCGGAGATAAGGCAGAATTTCAGACAGAGATCAGGAAAAAAAAGGCGGAGCTTCGAGACTTCTCTCCCAGGCCGTACAAGGGCGCCCTGGCAAACAAGCGTTATGCCCAGGCCAAGAAGCTAAAAGAAATCATCCAGAAGGCCATGCCGTCAAACAGGGATTATTTCAGGCATTATCCTAAAGAAAAAGATAAAGACGGCAACTCGATTGTACCGGAGCATAATACAAAACAAGACTTTGACAGGGCGGTTGAACAGCAGGTATTTTTTCAGACTAATCCGAAGATTCAGCAGGCCGTGCGGTATTATAAACACATAATGGCAAAAATTGATCCCAATGACCCAAGCGTGAGGAACATAGAAACGCTGAGAAGATAGGGCGGTTTTTAAAATGTGGGAGGGCGTAGTGAAACGATTAATTCTATTAGCATTTTTATTAATGTCTTGCTCTGCGGGTGGCGAGGAATGCCCACCTATGGACGAAACGGTCTATTTCACCCTGGATGACGGCAGTATCGGCATGAGGGTACTTAAAAAAGGTTCGCTCGCCCAGGGAGAGTATATCAGAAAGGGGATTAAGGGCAAGTATGATGCAGGTGGTGTTAATGCCGTAATGTCAAAAGAGGAGTGCGCTGAGTTGTTGGAAGAGTACAAGCAAAAAAGAATAAAGGAATTAGATGGCTAACGATTTTTCTTTTGGGGGAACATAAAAAAAGCAATGGGGCCAATCGGGCAAGAGTTTATGCAGGAGTATGGACAGTCCTATTATGGGAAAGCGGAAGTTGTCCCCACTTTCAAATTTGAAGTCATAACCGCTGGTGCGGATACATTTCAACTCCCTATCTATAGTGGTGGCACTTATGATTTCCATGTAGTATGGGGTGATGGTGGTGAGGATGATATAACCGCTTGGGATGATGCCGCTGCTAATCATAGTTATGCCGGTGCAGGTACTTGGAATGTAGAAATTACAGGCACCATCACAGGTTGGAGGTTTAATAATGGTGGGGACAAAACCCTCATCTACGATATATCAGAGTGGGGGCCATTGAATCTTGGGAATAATAATGGCTATTTTTATGGCTGCCAAAATTTAACTGTAACAGCAATAGATACGCTGGATCTTACAAATACTACAATTTTACGTTCAGTATTTCGGGGGGCTTCTTCGCTGGTAACGATACCCTTTATGAATAGTTGGAATGTATCTTCTGTTACAGATATGAACACCATGTTCTATTTCGCCACAGCCTTTAATCAGGACATAGGAGGATGGGACATCACGTCTGTTACAAATATGAACGCCATGTTCTATC
>SDBU01000590.1_pt1 | contig 50807 bp, 46 predicted proteins | sample 2277071 | NCBI WGS metagenome assembly SDBU01 (sample SAMN10397929, study PRJNA504765) | marine sediment metagenome | isolation source: marine sediment core GS08_GC12, 126 cmbsf | place: Arctic Ocean: Gakkel Ridge, Loki's castle | collected 2008
TTACGTCTTCCATCATCATTGGCATCATTTTCAACATCATCTTTTCTTTTTCTTCAGGACTCATTTTACCTATCATCTTGTCCATCATTTTGTCCATCAAACCCATTTCTCATTTCTCCTTTCGAGTGCATTTGTACTTCTTTATTGATAGATTTACTCCGTACTATACTGACATTTCCCATTTCAATTTGCGATGCTGTTCATCTCAACCTCTTTCTTGACGTTATTGTCTATAGCCTACCTCCTTTCGTGAAGTTTAGTAAATTTGCCATCTCGGCGACCATTATCAGGTCAACCAAAGGTGACTACCTTGTCCGAATCAGAAATCATCTCTACCAACTCAGACATGGTAGAGATAGGACATATGCTGGTCTCCTGGTGTCTGAATTTGAGGCAGGTACCACATGCCAGCAGCCGTCCACTGCTGTTCAAGAACTTTTTCAGCACTCCAGCAACGTCAAAAGTCCTGTCCTTGATATTCTCTATCTCCACACCGACTCCGAGGAGAAAAATGCTAACCTTGTTTCCGGTGCTAAGCGCCTCATTGCCCAAGCGCAGCGCATTCCATGCGGTTTCCGGGTCACTGGTGTTGACGATAAGACCGAGCTTCAATATTCTTTTACCTCCGGCGAGGTATTCAATTTGACCTGCTCTAGCCCGCCTACATTAACGTTGTTTAGAATCGTCATTAACGTGCCTCCTGGTTAGCTTCATTTGCCTTGAATGAGAGCTGCATCTTGCCTGATTTGGTCAAACAGTATTTCGCGCAATAAATCAAACGCTTCAAGGAGGCGAGAGTTGGCTATCCGGTAGTAGACCACATTTGCCTCCTTCCTTGAGATGAGGATGTGGCGCTCCTTCATCATGGTCAGGTGCTGAGAGAGGTTAGACGGGGTCAGACCAAGTCTTTCTCCAAGCTCGCCGGCACTCATTTCTTTGTCTCGGAGGGTGTTAATGAGTTCCAGTCGCTTAGCATGAGAGAATACCTTGCACATCTCTGCGTGGTAGGTGTAAATCTGGTCTTCCATAAGAATAATTCCTCCAAAAAGTAGTTGAATAATTTAGAACTTTAGAAATATCTAATACGTTTTACCATCTAAACCGCAACTTGTCAATACCTCGCCACCTCCACATTGCTAGCACAAAGCCTGATAGAGTTCTTAACCACTCCCTATTGAATGCTTGCTTTTTCATGATATACTTTCGTGATATACTGTAGAACATAGTCAGGAGGTTAGTTTGAACGGGAAGGACCTGCTTTCGGTGTCTGACTTAAGCGGTGAGGATATCTGGCGGCTCATATCCAGTGCCGTTGATATGAAAGCCGGGGGCTGGTCCTCTTTGCTTGACCGAAAGATTCTGGCTATCCTGTTTGAAAAACCATCGCTCCGGACCCGGGTTAGCTTTGAGGTAGCCATGCGGCAGCTGGGCGGGCATACCATTTACCTGTCTCCGGCTGAGGTTGGTCTGGGGGGGCGTGAGTCAGTCCCGGACGCAGCCCGGGTACTTAGCCGCTATGTAGATGTCATTGCGGCCCGTACCTTTTCTCATCAGACTTTGGAGGTTCTGGGTAGCTATTCCCGTGTGCCGGTGATAAACGCCCTGTCTGACCTGGAGCACCCCTGCCAGGCGCTGGCTGACCTGCTTACCATTTACGAGAAGAAGGGGGAGCTTCAGGAGTTGACCTTAGCCTTTGTTGGCGATGGCAACAATGTGGCGCATAGCCTGCTGCTGGCGGCTTCGCTGGTGGGCATGAATTTCCGGATTGCTTCCCCAGCGGACTACCGGGTTCAGGATGGAATATTGCATCTGGCTGAGGACTATGCCGCCCGGAGTGGTGCCGAGATATTCTGTACTGAAGACCCGCAACTGGCGGTTAGCCAGGCGGATATCGTCTATACTGACGTGTGGACCAGTATGGGGCAGGAGACTGAGATTGAGCGGCGTCGCCAGGTTTTCGCCGGCTACCGGATGGATAGCGAACTTCTCTCGCTGGCCAAAGAGGGGGTGATAGTGATGCACCCCTTACCGGCGCATCACGGTGAGGAGGTAGCTGAGGGTATTTTAGATAGCCCGCAGTCAGTGGTCTTTGACCAGGCTGAGAACCGGATGCACTTGCAGAAGGCGCTGCTGGCGGAGATGCTGGGCGGTTTGTGGATTACCGCGAGATAACCATAAATAGGGGGACAGTATGCTATTACGAACCATACTAAGCCGGGGTTGGAGCCCAATCGTAATAACGGTACTGGCGATAGTGGGCTACCGGTATGAGTGGGAGTTTGAAATTATCGCGCTGCTGCTTGTTCTTGTCCTGGTGGCCGGTCTGGTGGTGGCGGTGCTTGGCGCCAGAGAGAGGGAACTGGAGCTTGCCCTGCTCAGGCTGAGGCAACTGGCCGCTTATTTTAACCGTCGCTTTATGGGGAAATCCTCCCTGTCTATCTTCAGCGTTATCGACAGCATATATGCGATGGATAACCCCCAGGTGTGGGAGTGGGCGCGGGCTTGCGGTATGTCGCAGCGGATTTTTGATGCCTGGTGTGAAAGCTTTATCGTCCGGGTTGAGAGTGACCTCAGGACCAGGCGGTTTGATGTTTACCGCCGTGCCTATCTAACCGAGCTCTGGTTGATGAGCACCCATTATTACGAGTTTATCGAGCAGTTTTATGAGCTGGCGCAGAAAATTGAAATGCCGCGGGAAACGGTTGAACAGTATAACCGTTTTGTGATGGAATACAACGGTTTTGTGCAGAATTTCCAGGATAATATTGCTGAGATGAATAAGGCGGCTAAGACCGAGATTGAGCCGCCCAGCGTTAAGTTCGCCAAAGAGTTAGTAGCGGTGAAGTGATTTTCTACCCCACCCCCTTAGTCCCCCTCTCCATGATATGGACATATATTCCTATCAAGAGGGGGAGATGAAAAAAGAGGGGCTTCACCCCTCTTAAACGCCCTGTTAAGCTAGGGTATCTCCGGCAAAGGAAGAAGGTGGAGATATGAAGTTAGCTATTGCCCAGATGGTTTTGGGGGCACTTATCGTGGTTGACTTTCTTTCATTTGGCCTTTTATCAGCAGGAGAGGCAGCTTTTCCTCCTGGATGGTGGAGGGTTTTCTACTTTCATAACTTTTTGGGATTTTTCGTGCTGGGTCTGGCCGTGCTTGGCTGCGGTATAGCCCAATTTCTAAAAGCAGGGGGGATTAGAAGGGGAGAGGGATAAAGGGTGAGGGGTTGGAGGTTGAAGTGACCAGACCTATTGTAGCTATTATTGGCCGACAGAATGTGGGCAAATCGGCTCTGTTGAATCGCCTGGCCGGTAAGCGACTGGCCATTGTTGAAGACCTGCCCGGGACAACCCGTGACCGGATATTCGCTGATATATCGTGGGAGGGGATTGATTTCACGCTGGTTGACACCGGTGGTCTGGTGCAGGACGCGGAATCGTCCATTGCGGAGGGGGTTAACGAGCAGATACAGGTGGCGGTTACCGAGTCTGATGTTATTATCTTTCTGGTGGATGTCAGGGACGGGGTGACACCGGCTGAACTGGAAATTGCTGACAGGCTCCGTCAGGTAAGCAAGCCCCTGCTGCTGGTGGCTAATAAAGCCGATAACCCACAGTTTGAAATGGAGGCGGTGGAGTTTTATCAGTTGGGGTTTGGCGAGCCATTGCCCGTAAGTGCCCATCATGGCCGGGGCACGGCTGAACTGCTGGACAAAATTGTCTCTCTATTGCCGGTTCAGCCACCGGTTGAGAGCGAACCGGAGGTGATGAAAGTAGCTATCGTGGGCCGTCCTAATGTCGGGAAATCAATGCTATTGAATTCCCTGCTGGGTGAGGAGCGGACTATTGTCAGCGAGATACCGGGAACTACCCGGGACGCCATAGATACCTGGCTTGACTTTAATGGTGAAAGTGTGTTACTAATTGATACCGCTGGTATCAGGCGGCGGGGGCGTGTGGGCGTGGGGGTGGAGCGGTACAGCGTAATCCGTGCCCTGCGGGCTATTGAGCGGGCAGATATTGCACTCCTTGTCCTTGATTCCAGTGAGATGGTAACGGCTCAGGACATGCACATTGCGGGCTATATCCGCCAGATGACGAAGGGGATTGTGCTGGTTGTTAATAAGTGGGACCTGGTTCTGGATAAAAATGTAGTCGAGTGGAGCACATACGTTAGAAACCACCTCAAGTTTATGGCTTATGCGCCTGTGCTGTACATTTCAGCCAAGTTTGGGCAGGGGGTGGGGAAGGTTATGGCACAGGCCTATCAGGTATATCAGGAGAGGCTCAAGAGACTATCTACTGCCGTAGTAAATAATGTTGTTCAGCAGGCAGTAGGGGCTCACAATATGCCGCGTGCCCGTGGAAAGCGACTTAAGGTTCTATTTGCTACTCAGGCGGAAGTTAATCCCCCTACCTTTGTGTTTTTTGTCAACGATTCCCGGCTCGTACATTTCAGCTTTCAACGTTACCTGGAGAACAAGTTGCGCCAGGCATTCGGCTTTGCTGGCACCCCGCTTCGTTTAGTTTTCAAGACCAGGGGTGAGTCATGATAGTGGCCCAATTTATCGCCGCGGTGATAATCGGTTACCTGCTGGGTTCTATTCCTTTTGGGCTTCTGGTCAGCAAGCTGAGTGGCAAGGGGGATATCAGGGAGTATGGTAGTGGTAAGACCGGGGCGACCAATGTGCTGCGGACGGTAGGCAGGAAACCGGCGGTACTGGTAGTTACCCTGGATGTGGGTAAGGGAGCGGTGGCTGTACTCTTGGCCGGGTTGGTAGTGGGTAAGAGTTATCTGGTGGTAGGTGACCTGGCTCAGGTTGCGGCGGCACTGGCGGCGATGGTGGGCCATATCTGGCCAGTATTCCTTAGATTCCGTGGGGGGAGGGGGGTAGCCACCTTTTTTGGCGGACTGGCTGTCCTGAGTCCCGTAGCGGCAGCATTTGGCGTGATGGTTCTACTTATCGGCGTTGGCTTAACCAGGTTTGCCTCAGTGGGGTCTATGGCCGGGGCAATCGGCACCGGCGCCATTTTGGTGCCCTTCACCATTCTAAATGGGTCTCCCTTGGAGTATCTGGTTTATGCGTTAATCGGCGCCGTGTTGGTTATTGTTATGCACCGGGATAATATTAGCCGGTTGGTATCGGGCACCGAGCGCAAGATAGGTGAAAAAGTTGTGGCGGGGGATTCACCCAGTTCTGCTTACCACCGGGGTCAAGGTTCTCAAGAACCCCCTGCGGGGGGCCGGAGATAGAGCATGCCTAAGGTTACTATTATTGGGGCGACTAGCTGGGGGACAACTCTGGGAGTGGTGTTGGCCCGGAGGGAAGTGCAGGTCAGCCTGTGGGTACGCACCAAGAAAGAGGCCGTCAGGTTGAGAAAGACCGGACCAAATTCCGCCGTTCTATCTGGTATTACCTTTCCCCCTCAGCTTACAATTACCAGCTCAATGAGTGAGGCGTTAGCTGATGCCGAGGCGGTTATTCTGGCGGTACCGGCGCAGACTATGCGGCAAAACATAAAGCTGGTTGCCGGCTACCTTAAGAAGTCAATGCTGGTGGTGAGTGCGGCTAAAGGTATAGAGATTGAGACCGGCAAACGTATGACAGAGGTAATTGCTGAAGAAATCGACCCTGGTTTTCACTCTAATATCTGTGTGCTTTCCGGACCGAACCTTGCCCGAGAGGTTCTCCACGAATTACCGGCGGTGGCGGTGGCCGCGGCGGCGAGTGCGGCAGTAGCTAGAAAAGCTCATGAGTTGCTCACCACCCCCAATTTTTCCGTTTACACCAATACTGACGTTATCGGTGTTGAACTGGGCGGGGCACTGAAAAACATTATTGCGCTGGGGGCTGGTATTATGGACGGGCTTGGTTATGGTGATAATGCCAAGGCGGCCTTTGTCACCCGTGGTCTGACCGAGATAACGGCTCTCGGGGTTGCCCTGGGGGCAAGCCCTCTTACCTTTTCTGGACTGGCTGGCCTGGGTGATTTAATGGCTACCTGCGCCAGCCCGTTAAGTCGGAACCACTACGTTGGTGTAGAATTGGCTAAGGGACGCTCGCTAACGGAGATAACGGAGTCAATGGAGGGTGTGGCTGAGGGGGTAGCGACGACTATGGCGGTCTGGGATATTGCCCGGCGAATTGGACTGGAAATGCCAATTACCGAAAAGATATATCAGGTGCTGTATGATTCGGTTAACCCTAGCGAGGTAGCGTCTGAGTTAATGGGAGCTAAGGGGAGGCATGAACTGGCCGGGCGGAAGTGGCGGCTGTTTTCCCGGTTCAGGCACCGAAAGTAGTTCTGAGTCTATCGAACCACTCCTTCCATTTGTCAGTTCGTGGCATATTAGTGGCGTCCAGACTATTACCTAGCTCCAGGAGTAATTGGCGCTGCTTTTCATCCAGTTTCTCCGGGGTAACCACGAACAGGGTAACTAATTCATCACCCCGCCCGCCACGGTGCAAGTGGGGAATGCCCTGGTTCTTAAGCTGGAATACCCTGCCCGTTTGGCTGCCCGCCGGGATTTTCAGTTTGGTCTTGCCGTCCAACGTGGGTACTTCAACCTGAGTACCTAGAGCGGCTTGAACGAAGTTGATTGGTAGCTCGTAGATAATATCATTGTCATCACGGGTGAAAAGCTCATGTGGCTGAACTGATACGGTGATGTAGAGGTCGCCCGGGGAACCGCCTCTTGCGCCAACATTTCCCTCGCCGCTGATGCGTATTCGGGAGCCATCATCAACTCCGGCCGGGATTTTCACCTGGATAGTACGCTGGCGTTTTTCGTTGCCGATACCGCGACACTGTGGGCAAGGTTCGGTGATGACCCTGCCTTCACCCTGGCATCGACTGCAGGTGGTAGCGGTGACAAAGCGGCCAAAAATACTCGATTGAACCCGGCGCACCTGCCCGGTGCCGTCACACTGGGGACACCGGCTCGGTTGGCTACCCGGCTTGGAACCGGTGCCTTGGCAAAGGGAGCAGTGCTCCCGGCGTGATATGGTTAGCTCCCTTTCGCAACCGAAAGCGACCTCTTCCAGGGAGATGGTAATCGCGTAACGCAGGTCGGCGCCGCGCTGTGGCGTCTGGCGAGTAGCGGTGGTTGCCCCGCCAAAGAAGGCATCAAAAATATCACCAAACCCGCCGAAATCAAAACCCTCAAACCCTCTCGCAAAAAGGCCATCCGCACCGGTGTGTCCGAAGCGGTCATAGGCGGCACGCTTATTCTGGTCAGAGAGGACTTCGTAGGCTTCACTGACCTCCTTGAACTTCTCCGCGGCACCGTCTTCGTGGTTGCGGTCAGGATGATACTGGAAGGCCAGCTTGCGAAAAGCTTTTCTTATCTCCTCATGGGTAGCATTTCTACCTATGAGGAGAATCTCGTAATAGTCCCGTTTTACTGGCATATTGTTGTGACCCTATCCCCTTTATCCCCTTCCCCTATCAAGGGGAAGGGGAATTAGTTTTGTAAGAAGGGCTTCGCCCCTCTAAGACTCCCGTCAAATACAGTATTGGATTAGTCTACTTTCTTTTATTCTTCCCACTGTTCATGTTGGATAACAAAATACGTTCTTTTTCCAAAACAGCTAGCTGTCCTTCTGTTTTCGGCCATTTAACGTTCTTAGCTTGAAAAGCAATGGCTATCTCAGCGTGTGGTCTCTTCAGATGAAGATAAGGCAATATTAAAGACAGAAACTGACACGCTTTATTCGAAGAAATGCACCATTTCCAAATGGCTTTCTTGTTGTCATGTGCAGAACGACATAATGTTGTGCCACCATATTGCATCTTCAACCATTGTATTAGCTGTTCCTCGGTATTCCAAACAGTTACGAAAAGTTGATAGCTAAAGCCCTTCTTTGTATTATTCTTATGCTTGGATACTTGTATGCAACCTTATCCGTCAATGATGCCTGCCGTATAAGTAAAGGCTAGTTTCCCCTTTAAGTTCATTGACTTTATCTCTCCATCTAATCCTCTGATAATTCCCCTTGCTGTGGCTCCGGCCCACAGGCCTGTTTTATTACACTTCTCTAAACTCGCCTTCTACTGGGCCTTCTCCCTCCTGCTCTGGAGGCGCCTCACCTGGAGGCGCTTCGCCTGGGGGTGCCTCACCACCGGGTGGGGGTACTTCACCACCTGGTGGTGGCGGCTGACCGTAAACAGCCGCCCCTACTTTCTGCATGGCCTCAGATAGCTCCTGGCTTGCCTGGCGGATAGCGTCAGTATCCGTTCCCTGAAGGGCGGAACGCAGGGTCGCTATCTTGGTCTCTATCTCCTGGTTCAGGTCTGAGGGTATCTTATCCTTTTGCTCTCGTAGGGTTTTTTCCGCGGTATAGGCCAGGGTGTCAGCCATATTGCGGGTTTCAATTTCCTCGCGGCGTTTGGCATCCTCGGCGGCGTGCACCTCGGCCTCTTGCTGCATCTTTGTTACTTCTTCCTTACTCAGTCCACTGGAAGCGGTGATGGTAATCTTCTGCTCCCGGCCGGTGCCTTTGTCCTGGGCCCGGACACTGAGGATACCATTAGCGTCAATATCGAAACTAACCTCAATCTGGGGCACACCCCGTGTTGACGGCAGGATGCCGTCAAGCATGAACCGTCCCAGCGTTCGGTTGTCGGTGGCCATGGGTCTCTCTCCCTGGAGGACGTGAATCTCCACGCCGGGCTGGTTATCCGCGGCCGTGCTGAAAATCTGGCTCTTGGAGGTAGGGATGGTAGTATTGCGCGGGATAAGAGGGGTAGCCACCGCCCCCAGGGTCTCAATACCCAGCGTAAGCGGGGTGACATCAAGCAGCAGGACTTCCTTGACCTCTCCCTTGAGCACTCCGGCCTGAATGGCCGCACCGACGGCGACCACTTCGTCAGGATTTACTCCTTTATGAAGTTCTTTACCGAAGAACTGCTTCACTTTCTCCTGGACCAGTGGTGTTCTGGTCTGCCCGCCGACCAGAATAACCTCATCAATCTGAGCCGCCGTCTTGCCGGCGTCAGTCAGCGCCTGGCGGCAGGGCTCCAGGGTTTTGTCCACCAGTTCCATTATCAATTGTTCCAGTTTGGCCCGGGTGAAGGTGATGTTCATGTGCTTCGGTCCGCTGGCATCAGCAGTGATAAACGGGAGATTGACCTCGGTCTGCTGGACAGTGGAAAGCTCACACTTGGCTCTCTCGGCTGCTTCCTTCAATCGCTGCAGAGCCATTTTGTCCTGCCGCAGGTCTATTCCCTGGTCTCGCTTGAACTCGTCACACAGCCAGTCGATAATCCTCTGGTCGAAATCATCACCGCCGAGGTGGGTATCACCGTTGGTCGATTTGACCTGGAAGGTGCCCTCGCCCAGTTCCAGAATGGATATATCGAAGGTGCCACCACCGAGGTCATAGACGGCGATAGTCTCATCCTGCTTCTTATCCAGACCGTAGGCCAGGGAGGCGGCCGTTGGCTCGTTGATGATTCGCAGTACTTCCATGCCGGCTATTTTGCCCGCATCCTTGGTCGCCTGGCGCTGGCTATCATTGAAATAGGCGGGTACCGTGATAACGGCTTCGGTTACCTTATCGCCGAGGTAGGCTTCAGCATCCGTCTTGAGTTTTTGCAGAACCATGGCTGAGATTTCCGCTGGGCTATACTCCTTATCCCCCATCACCACATTCGCATCACCGTTGGGGGCTTTGGTTATCTTATAGGGCAGGAGCTTTTTGTCGTATTCTACGGTGGGCTCATCGTAGCGGCGCCCCATCAGGCGCTTAATGCTGAAAATGGTATTGTCCGGGTTGGTGATAGCCTGGCGCCTGGCCACCTGTCCAGAGAGGCGCTCTCCAGTCTTACTAATGGCCACTATTGAGGGTGTGGTGCGGCCGCCCTCCGCACTGGGGATAACTTTGGGCTCCCCTGCCTCCATTACGGCAACACAAGAAAAAGTGGTACCTAAATCTATGCCGATGACTTTTCCCATAATTTATGCCTCCTTGTTCTCTTCCTCTTCGCCACCGCCCACTATGACTTTAGTTGGGCGGACAATCTTATCCTGAAACCTGTAGCCTTTCTCCAGTTCTTGAATGACCATCCCCTCTTTACCTTTGCCCTGCATCACGGCTTCATGGATATTGGGGTCAAAGGGCTCTCCTATTGCCTTGATGGGGGACAGCCCTATTGCTTCCAGAGCCCCCCGTAGCTTACGGTCAATGAGTCTAAGTCCATCTACCCAGCTAACCTCAGCCAGGTCATCAGGGATAGAAGTAAGGGCCCGTTCTAAATCATCCAGAATGGGCAAGAGGTTTAGCACCAGGGTAGAGTTAGCCAGTTTGCCTATCTCCTGTATTTCCTGTTCAACGCGCCGCTTGTAATTAACGAAGTCTGCCTGAGCTCTCTGCCAGCCCGCCATATTGGTTTCAGCCCTGGCTTTTTCTTCGGCCAAGGCCTCACTTAGTGTCTCTGTATCTTCCACCTCAGCCGCTGGCTCGGCTACTTCATTGGCCAAATCTTCTTCCGAGTGACGTCTGCTCATTATGGGCTCCTTGTCCTGGGCTAGGCTGCCGGGGTCTCTTTTCCATATAGCTCGGCTACCAGCTCGCTCAATACTGAGGACAGATAGTCCACCGTGCAGATGGTTCGGCCATAGGGCATACGGATAGGTCCGATTACGCCTACCGTGCCCATGGCTTCCTCCGGAGGACCATAGTGGCTGATGACCACGCTGTAATCGCGAATAGCCTCGGCTTTATTCTCTCTGCCGATAACCACCTGCACCCTTTGGCCTGGTTTCTCTGGCGGCAGGATAGTCCTGACCAGCTTTCGTTGCTCAACGAGCTCCATTAATGCGAGCACCGGGCGGTTGTTGGAGAACTCCGGCTGGTTAAGCATAAAGTGCAGTCCGTCTAGGTATGGCTCCTCAGAATTCTGCTCATCTTCATCCTGCATTGTTTTTAACAGGGACTCAGTTACCAGTTTTTCCGTAGGGGAGAGTTCTGTATCTTGAGCTAAGAGCTGGGTTCGGGTTAATCCGGAATACTCTGCGTTTAGTTTGTTGGCAATAGCACTTAGCTCCGGTTGGTAAATAGTCTGGTCAAAGGTCATAAGCTGCTGCCTTAACCTGGCCCCCTGAAGAATAAGGACGATGAGAGCCAGTGAATCCTGGAGAGCCACCAGCTCCAGATACTTGAAGCGGCAGCTTGATGTTTTAGGCATAGTGACTATCGCCAGGTTCTGGACCAACTGTGCCATGAGTGTTGCCGCCAAACGCAGCCATTCTTCTAGCTGCTTCTCCACCTGGTGGAAGAGGTGACTTATCAGGCGTTGTTCACCCAGGGGGAGGTTAATATTACTCAGCGATTCCACGTAGTATCGGTAGCCCTTGTCCGATGGTACGCTGCCGGCGGAGGGGTGGGGGCGGATAATATATCCCTCATGCTCCAGGCGCGCCATCTCGTTGCGAATGGTGGCTGAGCTTACTCCAAGCTCGCCCTCGCTCATTATATTCTGTGATGCCACCGGTACCGCCGTGGTAATATAGTGGCTCACAATGGACTTGAGTATGGTCTCTGACCTGGGAGATAACATATCAGCTACCTCTGGTGCATCCCGAAAAGTCTGTTTTTCCTCTGGTTTGATACCAAATTAGCAGTCTCAACCTAAGACTGCTAATTATTAAAATACCACCTCTAGCCAGTGTTTGTCAAGAGACTTAGGTCTCTTTCTGATTGACGGATAGGGGGCGCCGTGCTATAGTCTAGGAAGGTTTGGAGCGTTTGTAAAGTGGAGATTATCTGGTTAGGTCATTCCTGTTTCAGGATTAAGGGGCGTCAGGCTACCGTTATTACTGACCCTTACTCCCCGAGCTTGGGCTATTCTTTAGCTAAGCCCACGGCGGATATTGTCACCGTTAGTCACCAGCATGAGGGTCATTCCTATGTTCCGGGCGTAGAGGGTGACCCGAAGCCGGTTCTTGGCCCCGGTGAGTATGAAATTGGTGGTGTCCTGATTATCGGGGTAGCTACCTTTCACGATAGTGTGCGGGGAGCACAGAGAGGTAAAAACACCGTTTATGTTATGGAGGTTGATGAAGTCGCCGTGTGTCATCTCGGTGACCTGGGTCATGTCCTTACCGCTGAGCAGGTAGAGGAGCTGGGTGGTGTAGACATTCTGTTGCTCCCGGTGGGTGGGGTATCCACCATTAATGCGCCTACTGCGGCTGAGGTGGTTCGGCAGCTTGAGCCCAAGGTAGTGGTGCCGATGCACTATAAAACACCAGCACTGAAGTGGGAACTGGAGCCAGCCGAGAGGTTCCTTAAGGAGATAGGAGCCAGGCAGGATAGTTCCCAACCCAAGCTGTCTTTTACCCGGACCAGCCTGCCCGATAGCACGCAGGTCTTTTTGCTCGAATATTAATTTGTTCTTCAAACTGTCTTATCCCCCTCCGTGTCCGAGGGGGAATTTCATTTTAGGGGCTAAAGCCTCCCTATCTTTAACGCCAGGACGACGAGGGTAATCAGTATAGCTACCATCGTCAGCAGCAGGGCACTACCGAGATAGATTAACCAGTCCGCCCAGTGGGGGACAGTGGTCTGGGGGGGTGAAGGAGGAGGAGGTGGTGGTGATGGCGCTGGTGGTGGCGGTGTTTCGGTGGCTGGTGGTGATGCTGGGGCGGTTAATGATTCTGGTGGTGGGGATGATGGCTGTGGTGCTGGTGGCGGTTCAGTAACGAAGACACTGACCGCACTCCAGGCGCTATAAGTGCTGGACCCGGTGGCTCTGACCTTCCAATAGTAGGTCGTATCGTTGTTCAGGCTCACATCAGACTGCCAGGCCGTGGTGGGCAGGGCATAATCGCCAATCTTTACAATAGTGGGATTGGTGAATGAAGGGTCGGTGGATACCAGTAGCTCGTAGTGGTGTCCCCAGTCGATTGCGCTCCACTGGAATAGTGGCTGTATCCCGACCGAATTATCGCCGGCTTCGGGGTTTATCAGCTTGGGAGCAATGGTCTCTGAACCAAGGCTGGTGGTGAACACCCAGGTAGGTGACCAGGGGCTTAAGACTGGCGATTCAGCTCTCACCCGCCAGTAGTAGGTAGTAGCGGGCTCAAGAGTAGGTGGTTTGGCTGAGGTTGCTCGAGGCTCACCTTCAAATCCAGCGGGCACGCTGGAGAAATCAGTGTCATGGTCAAGCTGCCAGTGGTAGCGGGTAGCACCCTTGAGCGTTTCCCAGTCGAGGCCAATATTACGGATGGTGTAATTAACGATGTTGCCGATACTTGGTGTTTTGTCCTCTGGTGAACTGAGGCTAATCTGCCGGGCGAGACTGTCAATGTAGGACATCAGCCGATTGTTGGTGGTATCAATTGACCACAGACGGTCGCCCCGTAGCCATAGTCCAGTCAGCGTGGCGCCATCACTTAGTTTCCGGGTTACGGTCTCAAAGGTAGGGCCCAGAGGGTAGGTTGGGTTAAGGCAGCGTTCCATACCACCATCAGCCCTGAAGTTAGTCGCGTACAGGGTGCCATCGGCGGCTAGTGCCATCTCGCCAATTGTGGCGTTACTGGGCAGGGTGCTATCTATACTCTCCCAGTCTGAACTGGTGCCAATGATGTAGCGGTAGACGCCGCCACCTGAACTGTCAGTGGCGGCGTAAACAGTTTTATTGCTGGGGTATTTCGGGTCAAAGGCAACGGATATGTTGCCGGTGAGGGGTGGTGAGGAAGCATCTGGTGGCAACGGCTCAAATAAGCCACCATTGTCACGGGACCAGTAAACCCAGCCAGTGGTGTTACCTACCATAATAGTCTTATCCCGGGCATAGTCTGGTGATAGGGCGATAGAGTTCAGCGGTTGATTACCCGCCACGGCTGCGCTTGAATACCACGAGCCGGCGTTGGTGGTGCGGTAAACCAGCCCGTTACTGCCATCATAGCTGCCAATGAAAAGGGTGTTGTTATCCACCACGACCCAGGTATCAATGGAGAATGAGGTGCCGGTAGTCGGGTCACCCGTTGCCTGATAGGAAAAGGTCTGGCCATTATTGGTTGACTTAAATATTGCCGGGTTGCCGCTACTGCCGGCAATAAATACTACCTGGCTGCCATTGCCGTACTCAGGGGAAAGCCGGATACGGTCAAGAGTATCTACGTTAGTCAGGGTGCTGGAGTAAGTCCTCTCCCACATTGCTCCGTCACTGAGGCTGCGCCACAGACTGTGCTGGCCACCGGTGCGGTGGGTAAGCATAAAGAGAGTATTGTCCTCGGCGTGATTGGGTGATGGAGCCAGGTCAACAATGTCACTGATTCTGGTGTCAATCAGGCTGAGCTGGTTCCAGGTAGTGCCGCTATCGGTGGTATAGGAGAAGGCGCTTTCGCTGCCGCTGGTTACCGCATAGGCCCGGCCGCTGCTGGCGAAGTTAGGGGACATAAGCACGCCGGTGCTAGATTGTCCGGTAGGCTCTTTGGTGGCCCGGGTCCAGTTTCGGCCGCCGTCAGGGCTGAAGTAAACCTGAGCGCTGCCGGCGGCACCAGCCAGCAGCCTGGCGGTACCGTCATTACCGGCAACGGCTACGGTGCTAATGTCAATATTGCTCAAGCCGTAAGTCGAGCCGACATTAAGGTCAGTGGCTACTGACTTGCCCGGGGCTCTCACGCTGTCAATCCGGTAGACATCACCGTTTCCCGTGCCGGTGTTTATAGACACGAACTGGATATACTCTTCCGGGACTACCGCAGAAGCATAATCATCGGGGAAGGTGATTGTCGCCGTACCGGTTACCGCTACCGCGGTGGGGATTCCCGAGTTATCCCGGTCAAGTTTAGCCTCGCCCACCGTGTCGTTCCAAGCGTCATTACCAATTTTGCTGGTGACCCAGGTATCGGTTTCATCGGTGACCACGGCCACCAGTTGTCGGTTTGACGGGAAACTGGGTGCGAACGCTACCGCATAGGCATCGTAGTTACCCAGGTTGGTATCCGTCCAGGTAAAGAGGTCACTTTCATCCAGAAGATAAACGCCGCCGTATTGACCGCTATCGGTATCTCTGGTGCCAACGGCAATGATATAGTTGCTCTGCCAGGTGACGTCTATTGAGGTAATTTCAATATTATCGCTGCCCGCCCCACCCGGATTTGGCGGCAGTAAGGCAAAGGTATCGGCATCGCCGGTAGAGCGGTAGACATTTGATGAGGTGGCGTAGTAAATGAGGCTGGTGTCATCCGGGGTGGTGGCGATGTCAACTATGGCATCGGTGACTTTGCCGGTGTATGACCAGGTGTAGCCACCGTCGGTGGATTTAAACAGGGTGTAGCTTGTCCCCGAGGGGTTGGCGTAGCCGTAAAGGGTGCCGTCAGCGGTTATGGTCAGGTGCTGTACATCGGAGCCGTCAGCCAGTACCCAGTTGCCGGCTTTGCCTTCGGTGGGAATATTGACTTTGAACCATCTAACCACATCTGAGCTGGCGGAAGCTGGGAGGGAGGAGGTGATGGGGTTGAGCAGGCTGAGCAGGAGAATCGCCCCCGAAATGGTGAGGGCAGTTTTTATTTTAGCCATGTGGCGAATTTTACTGCGCTAAGCGCGATAAGTCAATACTTTTGGTAAAAAAGGGGAGCCCCCCCTTCCATCGAAGGGGGGGCTCCCGGACTATCCGGAGTGTTATCCGTCAAGCCGAAACCAGGTGTTTGATTACATTGGTCTCCTGGTCCTGACTATCAGGACAATCACGGCGACAACCAGTATAGCACCGATGATAATTATGACCCAGAGAATAAAGGGGTCTATTGGTGCTACTTGTATTGGTGCCGGTGCCTGTGGAATGTTGATTATCGGTGCCGGTACCTCCTTAATTGTCACCGGTGGTGGTGCCGCTGCCGCTGGCGCTGCCTTGGCCATGGTGATGAAGGTGCCGATGCTCTGCGGGGTCACCGTTGGCTCCACACCCGTGATAGCGAAGAAATAGGTGGTGCCATACTCCAGAGGCGCTGTTGACTGCCAGGCCGGGGCTTCCACGAAGACCGGAGTACCGGCAACGCGGTTCTTCAGCCCTGGGTCAGTAGCCAGGATGACCTGGTACTTGGTCACTCCAGAAATTGGTGCCCAGGAGATGCCCGGAGTCAGTCCGGTGGTGGCGCCGCCCTGCGGACCCAGGATTACCGGGCCGGCATGTGGCTGCTGTACCACGGTACCGCTCTGGACTTTGATGGTGAAGACATCGGACCACTGGCTGCGCATACCCGCGCCGCTGACTGAGTTGTGCCACCTGACTCGCCACTCGTATTCCGTATTGGACCTCAAGGCTAGGCTAACTTGTGCACCAGAACCCACCCTGGCAGAAGGCCCCGAAGCCGTAACAGCCAGGTTTGTTTTGGTGGCGGCTCCCCAGCCCTGTCCTTTTTCGGCAATCCAGATATCGACGTTGTTGGCACTGCCGACACCGCTACCGAAGGAGTCCCAGGCCAGCGTTACCAGGTCAGCGCGGCCGCTTACCGGGTCAATGCCGACGGTGGCGCCGTCACCCGGCGCCGTCAGCGCTGGACTGGCCGGGGAGAAGCTGTCTTCCCAGGCCATCAGGGTAGTAACGTTAGCCGTGTACACCGCGTTGCTGCCGCCAGGGGCGACGGCGAAGTCTGCCACTTGTGGAGTACCGCTGGTCATGACGTCCCAGGAGGCGGCTACCGTACCCGTGGCCACAAGCGGTATAAGGACGACGTCGATAGCGTTAGCTGAACCGACGTAGAGGGTTCCATCCTGCATGCTCAAGCCGACAACACCGGTGACGGTTGTGTTGCCGAGGGAGCTCCAGACTGAGCTCTCCCCAATGATGAACCGGTAGACGATACCGTTTGTGTCGTCGCCAGCGAAGATGGTGTTGTTGTTCTCGTAGTCGTCATCGGCTAGCACCTGGGCGTTTCCGCCACCAAACCCGGTGGCTACCCGGGTGAAGGTGCTGGCGCCGTCAGTCGACCAGGCGATGGCACCGGCTTTGCCCACTATCAGGTGGTCCTCTTTGGCTACCGCCAGCGAGACGGTATTACCGGCCTGGGTTGACTTGGGCAGAGCCCAGGTCCAGGCGCCGGTAGTGCTCTTGTAGACGTTGGCGCTGGCTGAGTCGCCGAGGTAGATGACGTTGGCGTCCTGTACCGCGATGTCACTGGCTGTGACGCTAGAAGGTGCCGCCCGGGTGGCGAAGATATCACCGCTGTTGGAAGAGCGGTGGATAGCGCCGCCTGAGGCTATATCGGCGAAGTAAACGACCGGCGCATTAGCCCAGTCAGGGTTCACCCGCACCAGGCCGCTAGTGCCGGTCATCGTGCGTATCCGGGACCAGCTCGTTGGGCTGACCGGCGTGGCGCTCTTCCACAGGCTTAACAGGGTACCGTTATCGGTGGCCATGTAGATGGTATTGCCATCCGGTGTCAGCTCAATGCTCTGGATAGCCACCACCGTGTTGTTGGTGTCGTCCAGGTCTATCAGCGACTCCTGGTCAAAGGAGATGGCTGCGTTGTTGGACACGGAGAAGGCGCTCTGATGACCTGCGCCCGTATCTGAGGTGCCGGCGTACACCCGGCTGGAGGTGGCAAAGTCTGATGCCGCGCGGACGACGGTAAGGTTGCTGCCGCTGGGCGACTTCTTGGTGCTCGTCCAGGTGGGCAGGCTTACCTGCGGGTTGGTGGTGAACCTTACCGTGGTGGCGCTGTAATCACCGGTAAACAGGGTTCCGGCGTCAATGGTGCCGGTGTAGGAGACGCTCTTGTAAGCACGGTTGGTCGAACCCAGCGCCCTGAAGTTGGCATTGTCCACGCGGAAGGCATCGTCATTGGTGATGACGGCGTGTGCCGTGACGAGGTAAGCCCTGCGCCCGGAGCCGGTGGTCGGGTCGTAGTCAGAGGGCAGGGCGATGTCAGCCGACACAATATCGCTCACGAGCGCGCCCGTCGTCCTGTAGTCTTGAGAGAGAGGTTGCACAACTGTTTCGCCCGTCACCTCCAACCCCGTAGCGTCGTTGATGAGGTAGAGAGAAACACCCGCGAGTATGTTGCCACTAGCAACTGATGCAGCGACGGTGATGAGGACCCGGGTGCCGACGAAGTTGGGGTCAAAGGCTACCGCCATGAAATCGGCGTCACCGTCGATACCGGCGCCACTATTTGCGTTGCGGCCGGCGGAGCGCCAGGTGGTGGTGGAGCCGATAATCTGCACGTCACCAGCCGTTGTCGTGCCATTGGCCGAGTCGGCCAGGGACACGGCGTACTCACGGGCCAGCAGGGTGCCGGCACGTACCGGTCCTACGGCAATATCCGTGGCGTTTGCGGATGCCGAAGGGGAAACAAATACCGGAAGGGTGGACCACGTGGTGCCGCCGTTGTTCGAGATATGGACCAGGTTAGCCCCACCCTTGTCCTCAATTACGGCGATGGCAGTCGGGTCATCCGGCGCCACGGCAATTGCAGACAGGGGGAAATTACCCGCTCCAGAGGGTGCGCTGGCAACGTTGGCGAAGCTCTGCCCGCCGTTGGTTGACTTAATCACGGAACCCGTGGTATTAGCGCTGACATTGCCATCGATGACAAAGATGGTGGCGCCGTCATTGGCTACCGCGAAGTCGGTGATGTCAGAGCCGCTTCGCAGCACACCACTGGTGGCGGTTGGCGCTGACTGGTTCGAGAAAGTCATGTTACCCGGGGCAGCCAGTGCCCGCTGTGGAGCGGCAAAGGCAAGCATGCTGCCAAGCAGCATCAGCGTCAGACCCACGCTCCATATTTTAGTTATTCTTGTTTTTTTCATCGACCTTTATTTTTCCTCCTCTTAAGGATATTCTCACTCCATAACCAGTATGGAGAAAGATTTCTTTTGACTTGCTGTGGTTTACCCTTCATTCTCTCCCTTTGGAACCGGAATTCCTCCGGGCTCTGTTCACGGCATCACCCCCTTTCGGTTGATTGACTACGGTGTGTATTATTCAGTTTCAGATACAAACGCCCTGAGGTAGACATACCCCAAGCGAATGTTACCATAGTATATCAAGCTTTATTAAACATAATATAGCACAAAATATCGATTTGTCAACCCCATAGCTGAACTTTAGTACCATTTTTTGATGCGGCACACTCAATTAACCTTTATAACGATGGTGAGGCGGTCTGGTTACCATTCTTTCACAATCTTTTTGGGCTAAGTCTCCCGGGTCAGGTTAGCCAGGAACTCGGTGTTGGTTTTTGTCTTGCGCAGGCGTTCCAGGACCCTCTCGGTAGTTTCCGTGAAATTAACCGAGTTAGAGGAAATCATGGATACCATGCGCCGCAGCAGCCACACCTGCTTGATGGTATCTTCACCGAGCAGAAGCTCTTCTCGTCGGGTGCCGCTGCGCTCAATGTCCATGGACGGGTAGATTCGGCGCTCAGCCAGGCGGCGGTCCAGGTGGAGCTCCATGTTGCCGGTGCCCTTGAACTCCTCGTAGATGAGTTCGTCCATGCGGCTGCCGGTGTCAATGAGGCAGGTGGCGATGATGGTGAGGCTGCCGCCCTCTTCGGTATTGCGGGCGGCCCCGAAGAAGCGCTTGGGGGGGTAGAGAGCGCCCGGGTCAATGCCACCGGACAGGGTCCGGCCACTGGGGGGCATAGCCAGGTTGTAGGCGCGGGTGAGGCGGGTGATGCCGTCAAGGAGAACCACCACGTCTTTTCCACTTTCCACCATTCGCTTGGCTCTTTCCAGTGCCAGCTCGGCGACCCGTGTTTGATTTTCTACCGGCTCATCAAAAGTGGCGCTGATTACCTCGCCCCTGATCGAGCGCTTGATGTCAGTAACCTCCTCCGGACGCTCACCAATAAGGCATACCATCAGGTGAATGTCCGTGTAGTTGGTGGTGATGGCGTTGGCCATGGCTTTGAGCAGTATGGTCTTGCCGGCTTTGGGCGGTGATACAATTAGCCCTCGCTGTCCCCGGCCGACCGGGGCAATGAGGTTAACCAGCCGGGTGGACAGTTCGTGGGGCGAAGTCTCCATATTAATCAGTCTATCGGGGAAGGTGGGGGTCAGCGAGCCGAAGGGGGCTCGGCTTTTGGCCAGCTCCGGGTTTAGGTCATTAATGGCTTCTATCCGGAGTATGCTGTAGTATTTTTCACCGCTTTTTGGTGGTCTGCCCTGCCCGGTAACCATGTCACCGCTGCGCAGACTAAAGCGGCGAATCTGGGACTGGGAGAGGTAAATATCCGATGAACTGGGCAGCAGGTTATTCTGTCTGAGGAAGCCGTAGCCGTCATCAGTAATCTCCAGGACACCACCACAGAAGATGTTGCCCTGTTGCTCGGTGTGCGCCTGGAGCAGGCGCATCATGAGGTCTTGCTTCTTGAGTCCGGTATAACTGGAGATGCCCATCTCCTTGGCTATCTCAAGCAACTCATCCCGACTTTTGTTTTCTAGTTCACCAATACTTATTGTGTCCATAATGTAACCTCACTCCCTTGGTCTCCCTTCCCCCTAAATGAGGTGAGAGATGAAAGATAGAAAAATAAGCTTCTCCCAACGCCCATTGATAATAGATACCCTTATTCATTTGTTAATTGAGGAGAAGTCCTCGTTGGAAATGTTCTTACCGCGGAGGAAACTCTGATTTTGTCTATATTTTTAGCCTCTGACCCTTTGACCGGGCCGGCCTCACGATGATGCGCGTTGCCAGTCAGCGAGGAAGCGTGTAATACCGGCATCGGTGAGTGGATGGCGTATCATTTGCGTCAACACGCTGAAAGGTACGGTGGCAATATGAGCTCTGGCCCTGGCGGCGGCCACGCAGTGCTGAGGGTGGCGGATACTGGCCGCAATCACCTGGGTAGAGAATTTATAATGCTGGAATACCTCCACTATCTCTTTTACCAGTTGCATACCGTCATGGCCCACATCATCCAGTCTGCCGACAAAGGGGCTAACATAGGTGGCGCCAGCCAGTGCCGCCAGCAGGGCCTGGTTCAGCGAGAAGCAGAGGGTAAAGTTTACCTTAATGTTTTCCCGGGCCAGGGTGGATGTTACCGCCAGCCCATCGAGGGTCGCCGGGATTTTTACCACCACGTTGGGTGCCCAGGTAGAGATATTTCGTGCCTGTTCAATCATGGCCTCGGTGTCTTCGGTCACTACCTCAGCCGAAACCGGTCCCGGTATAATAGAGCAGATTTCCTTGACGGTGGCTTCGTAGTCGGCCACCCTCTCCTTGGACACGAGGCTTGGGTTAGTGGTAACGCCGCTAACTACGCCTAGCTTGGCTCCTTGCCTAATCTCGTCGATATTGGCGGTATCCAGAAAGATGCGCATTTTGCTCTCTCTTTTTCTTTGCTTCCCGCCCCCCGTAAGAGGTTTAGATTTTGAAGGGCGAGGCTGGCTAAATTATTTCTATTATAGATTAGGGTAGCGGTATTTTAACATAAACTAGGGCGAAAGTGGTAATGGGGGCTGTGCCCCTTCCCGAAGCACGCCTTTGGCCACCCCGATAAAATCGCGGAACAGCGGGTGAGGACGGGCGGGACGGGAGCCAAATTCCGGGTGGAACTGGCAGCTTACCATCCATGGATGATTATCAAGTTCGCATATTTCGACCAGTCTCCCATCCGGGGACAGACCGCTATAAACCATACCCGCTTCCTGTAGCTGGGTACGAAATTGATTATTAAATTCAAAGCGGTGCCGGTGACGCTCCTCGTAAACCAGACTTTGCCCATAGGCGTTCGCGGCTCGACTCCCCGCTAGCAGTTGACAGGGGTAGTTGCCCAGGCGCATGGTGCCACCTTTGGCATCTATTCCTTTCTGTTCCGGAAGGAGGTCAATGACGGGATAAGGTGTGGAGGTATCAAACTCAGTGGAATTGGCCTGCGGCGAGCCCAGGACATGGCGGGCGAACTCTATTACCATAACCTGCATCCCCAGACAGAGTCCCAGGTAGGGGATTTCGTTGTTTCGGGCGTATCTAGCGGCGCTGACCATGCCCTCTATCCCTCTGATACCAAATCCGCCAGGGACGATAATCCCCTGAACTGAGCGCAGTTGAGCATCGAGGCCATCCTTCTCCAGGTCTTCAGAGTGAACCCAGAACAGGTTAACATCCCGGTCGTGATACAGGGCGGCGTGGCACAGCGCCTCGCGAACTGAGAAATAAGCATCCTGTAATTCCACATATTTGCCCACCAGGGCAATATTAACCGGCTCATGTTCTGTTTTCAGGCGTGTAACCAGTTCCTGCCACTGGCTGAGGTCTGGTTGTTGAGTGTTGAGGCTAAGCTTGTCCACAATCAGTTGACCCAGCCCTTCTTCTTCCAGTACCAGCGGTACTTCATAGATAGTGTCTACGGTGGTCAGGGGAATAACTGCCTCCCGGTCAACATCACAGAACAGGGAGAGTTTATTCCTTATTGATTCCTGAACAGGGTAATCACTTCGGCATATGATAACATCCGGCTGGATGCCGATGCGCCGGAGCTCATTAACGCTGTGTTGAGTAGGCTTGGTCTTAAGCTCCTGAGTGGAAGAGAGGTAGGGGAGCAGGGTAACATGGACATAGAGCACGTTATCTCGCCCGGTGTCCTTCCGCATCTGCCGGATGGCTTCGAGGAAAGGCTGTCCCTCGATATCGCCCACCGTGCCGCCCACCTCAATAATAACCACATCTGCCCGTGATTTTTCGGCTAAAAGTTTAAACCTGTTTTTTAGCTCAGTGGTAACATGGGGGACTACCTGGATGGTGCCGCCCAAGTAATCGCCTTTCCTCTCCTTGGCGATAACCGCACTGTAGATTTGCCCGGAGGTAACATTGGACTCGGCGGTAAGTTCCACATCAATAAAACGTTCGTAGTTGCCCAGGTCAAGGTCAGTCTCGGCACCGTCCTGAGTGACAAATACCTCACCGTGCTGGTAAGGAGACATGGTTCCCGGGTCAACATTGAGATAGGGGTCCAGTTTCTGTACCGATACGGTGATTTGGCGACTCTTCAGCAGAGTGCCAATAGAAGCGACAGTGATTCCTTTACCAACGGAACTGATTACACCACCAGTAACAAAGATATACTTTGACATGCGGGAAAACCAAACTTTAACCGGTTACACTAACTCTGCTTTGCCTAGAAATTCGATGTGGACTTGATTTAAAAGGCGAATTCACCTTGGGTTTGCCGGATAGGTGGGTGGGGAATTAGCTTCATCCGTTATTATTATAGTCAGGTAGACGTTGGTTGTCAAGGTTTTATTGACCAAACATAAACTTTATGGTTGCAAGATGCAATAGCCGGTGCTATATTACTGAAAAAGATTGTGTGGCGGTGGAAAGGGCGAGTAAATGGCAGGAGGTTTCTAATGCGGAACGTAGCCATTATCACTGATAGCATAGCCTGTCTGCCGCCGGACATGGTAAGGCAGTACGGGGTGCGAATAGTGCCGATTAACCTCTACTTCGGCAATGAGGTCTACAAGGACTGGGTGGACATAACCCCCACCGAAGCCTATAAGCAATTCCTGAAGGACCCGGAGCATTTCGCTACCTCGGCACCCTCGCCGGGAGATTGCCTTGAAGCCTACCGTGAAGTAAGCAAGCAGGCAAAGGATATCTTTTTTGTTACTGTTTCCTCTAAACTGAGCATGGTGTTTGAGAGCGCTCAGGTGGCCAGGGAACAGGCTGGAGCCGAGCTTCCCGGGACAGCTATTGAGGTAATGGACTCTTATACAGCCACGGCGGCTGAGGGTTTTGTTGCCCTGGCGGGAGCGCGAGCGGCGGAGGAAGGTAAAAGCCTGAGCGAGGTGGTCAGAGCCGCGGAAAAAGTGAGGGATAAGGTCAGTAATATTATCCTTCTGGATACGATACGCCATGTCTACCGGTCAGGACGGATACCCAAGGTGGCCTCCCAGGCCGGCTCAATACTTAATATTAGGCCTCTACTTACCGTTTCCGGAACGGTGAATTTTTGCGGCGTAGTAAGAAGCCGGGAGCGGGGCATAGAGCGGATGCTCAGGGTAATGAGAGATAAAGTGGGGCAAAAGCCGGTACACGTGGCCGTAATGCATGCCTATGCTCCGGACGAGGCGGAGAGGTTGAAGGCGCGGATATCGTCGGAATTCAATTGCCTCGAGCTCTGGCTCAGTGAGTTTAGCCCGGTAATGGGCTATGCTACCGGCACCGGAACACTGGCGGTTGCTTTTTATGGTGAAGATTAAGAGTTAGTGTTCCACCTTATTTTGTTTCACCTACTACCATAGCAATAGCGTATTCCCGGGAATGGGAGAGGCTGACAGCCAGATTATCCAGGCGCAGGTAGTCGGCCTGGACTCGTGCCTTGTTGTGGAGACGTACCACGGGCTGGCCAGTGGCATCAGATAATATCTCGATGTCTTTCCAGCTAATACCTTTGGTATGCGTGCCGAGTGCTTTTAAGGCGGCTTCCTTACCGGCAAGACGGACGGCCAGGGAAGGTAGCTTCATGTGGCACAGGTTGAGCTCGGAGTCGGTATACACGCGTTGAAGGAAGCGAGTTCCCCAGCGGCTTACCGCCTTTTCAATGCGGCTTATCTCTATTATATCGGTGCCAATAAGGTGCATCGCTGTTTCCTTATCATAGCTTAGCACATTTGCCAGTCTGGCTAGTAGTCCTGGCTTGGCAGTTTTTGCCGCCAATGCTAAAATGAGGATGGAATGAATTGGGTGGAATCGGTCTAATGTCTTCAGTCTACTACATTGGTACCTCAGGCTGGCATTATGACCACTGGCGGCAAAGGTTCTATCCCCAAAAACTGGGTAAACCGGCGTGGCTTGATTTTTACGCCCGCCATTTCAGCACGGTTGAGCTGAATAATAGCTTTTACCGTTTGCCTTCAGAAGCGGCTTTTGCTAACTGGCGTGATGCCTCACCGGCCAACTTTTCCTTTGCCGTGAAGGTAAGCCGGTTTATCACTCATATTAAGCGGTTGAAAGGTACCGAGGAGGCAGTGGAGACATTCATGACCCGGGCTAGAATACTGGGCGAGAAACTGGGGCCGCTACTATACCAGCTGCCGCCCAATATGCACCGCGATGATGAGCGACTGGAGTCATTTTTGTCTATCTTACCCCGGGGGCTGAAGCATGTCGTCGAGTTCCGGCACCAGTCGTGGCTCGACGAACGGGTTTTTGAAATCCTGCGCAAGTACCGTACCGGGCTGTGTGTCTTTGATATGCCTTCTCTCCGTTGCCCGCTGCTGGCTACGGCCGATTTTGCCTATATCAGGTTTCATGGCAGTGAAGGGCTCTACTATAGCTGTTACTCTGATGGGGAACTGGCTGACTGGGCAAGGAGGCTGGCTGATTTAGCCGCCAACTTGAAGGAGATGTACATCTATTTCAACAATGATGCTGAAGCCTTTGCTATAAGAAACGCGATAACCCTCCGTGATTACCTGCAAAAGGAGGCTGGATAAGAGAGGTGAGGTCGATAAAGAGTCCCTACCGGCTTCTGGTGGTGGATTTGGACGGCACGCTATTAGACAAGAACGGGGCGGTCTCGGCTGAGGACAGGGAAGCGCTGGCTGAAGCCCGTGAGTCAGGTATACTACTTTCTTTATCGACCGGCCGGGCGGTTCAGGCGTGCTTGGGAATTATTAACCGGCTGTCGCTGGATGGCTGTCATATATTCTTTGATGGTGCCCTGGTGAGCAACCTCAATCAGGACCAGGAAGTCTATGTTCAGCCGATTAGCCCGACGGTGGTTAAGCAGATGGTTGATTTTGCTCACCAGCATGAGATAGACCTTGAGCTTTATTCGGCGAGACACTATTTTGCCGAGCGGGAGACGTGGTCAACCGAAGCCCACCGCGAGTTCTTTGGCATAGAGCCAACTATCGTGGGCTTTGACAGTGTCGGGAAGAGGATAATAAAGGGGGGACTGGCGGTGACCAACCCTGAGGAACGGGACAAGGCGCGGCGTTTTCAACGTCAGTTTGAGGGCAGTCTCCACTTTTCGTGGGCAAGTACACCGGCCTACCCGGGCGTTGATTTTATCAACATAATTGCTCCGGCGGTGTCCAAAGGGAAGGCCCTGGAAGCCCTGGCTTCACACCTGGAGATAGCCATGAGTGAGGTTATCGCGGTGGGGGATGGCCCTAATGATATATCCCTGCTGGCGGCGGCGGGTCTGGCGGTGGCGATGGGCAATGCCCCAGAGGAGGTCAGGGCAGTAGCCGACTATGTTACTCTTGATGTGGAGCATAGCGGTCTGGCGGTAGCTATTGCTGAACTCCTGTTGTAGGTAAGAATCTAAGAGGTCGTTTACAAAGATATGGAGCATATAGAAGGCAAATTTACGGGATACAAGAACCTCAGCCTGTATTACCAGACCTGGCTACCGGCTAACGAACCCAGGGCTGTATTGCTGGTCGTCCACGGCTTGGCCGAGCACAGCGGGCGCTATATGAACCTGGTCAACCACTTCGTTCCCAGAGGCTATGCGGTCTATAGTTTTGACCAGCGGGGGCACGGTAAGTCACCCGGTCGGCGGGGTTACGTTGAGCGGTTCTCTTACTTCGTCAGCGACCTGGAAGCCTTTTTGGGTGTGGTACGCAGTAAGTATCCTGACACCAGGATTTTCATAGTCGGTCACAGCGTGGGAGGAACAGTTGCTACTGCCTTAGCTGTGCACCATCAGGATGAGTTTGATGGGCTGATTCTTTCCGGGGCGACTCTCAAGGTTGGTGCCAGCGTGTCACCGGGACTGATTATCGTTGCCCGTGCCCTCTCGCGGCTCCTGCCGAAGATGGGCCTTGACGTCATTGATGCCTCGGCTCTCAGCCAGGACAAAGCCGTGGTGGATGCCTACGTAAACGACCCGCTGGTGTATCAGGGTAAGATTTGCGCCCGGCTGGGCGCCGAACTGATAAAGGCGATACAGACACTACCGGGTCAAATGCCGAAGATTAACCTGCCCATCCTGGTTATGCACGGTACGGCTGACCGCTTATCTGACCCGAAAGGTAGCGAGATACTATATGAGCGAGTCGGCTCAAGAGACAAGACGCTGAAGCGGTATGATGGCTTCTACCACGAGATTTTCAACGAACCCGGGTGCGAGCAGGTGTTTGCCGACATGGAGGCATGGCTGGAGGGGCATATTTGAGCAGGTCGGTCATTAAAAGACATCATACTTGTTGGCGCTCATTAGATTAAACATTTTGGCTAAATGTACAGCATAACTCAATCACTTAATTGGAATTGAAGCTAAAATACTGTCATATAGATCATCAGATTTTGCTGGTGTGAATCCTGGCGATCGGCATATAGTTACACACCGTACAGTCTCTATTGGAAGTGAGTGAAGATCCAACTTGCATACTTCAATGTCAAATGAACGTCCAAATCTGGTGGCTATTAGCTGATGAAATGACTTTTCCAGAAGTTTAGGTTGCTTCCCTTTATACATTTCATCCACCCAACTTTGCGTGGTTGATTTCTGCCTTACCCAATCCATAACTTCTGTGCATTGTGCTTCTATATAACCTCTAGGTAACTCTGGTAAAGCAAAGCTAAGAAAGTCAGGCGTTGGTTTGATCCATACATATTTTTGTATCCACTGCAATGCATGCAGGACCCAAACCCAGCTTGCTTCATCGGTCAAATTCGGTAGTTGACTGCAACTAATATCAGTAGCTTGGTCATAATGTTCGTCGAGCCGAGTAAAATACAAATCACTGTGTCCATCAATATTTATGAGCGTGAAGGGCCTACTTAAGCGACCGGCTGACATCACCTCACATATATGCATAAGTGCATCGTTATGCTCATTAACACTATGAAAACAGGCATGGCTACACAGAGACCGGAGATAGGAATTGAACTCTGAGATAAGATGATCGTCTACCCATAATGACTGCTCAGAGTTGGCTTTCAGACGATCTTGAGCAGAATTCAAGGGAGTTCCACTGAAACTTCGCAATATTGGGGCAAAGAAAAAATCCAAGTCGATGGTAAGCGCTACGCTCATTTAGCCATCCTAATGTTTGTCCAATTGTACCACATTTCCAACTTGCCCCAATTTCCATAAACAGATAATGCAAGGTAATAATCTGACGAGTTGTTTAACATTTCACATATGTAGTTCTATTACATCACCGTCCTGCAGGACGTGGTCTCTTTTTACCATTACGCCGTCGTGCTTGCCGGAGCCCCAGATGCGGGCGTACTTCAGCTTTTTGGCGAAGTCCTTGTGGACATCGGCGGCGGCGTCCTCCAGCGTGCTTCCCCTATCCAGGATTATCGGGTCGGTTAGCTCCGTTTTCTCACCGGGAGCCCTGGTGTACACCCGGATAATATCCAGCGCCTGAAAAACCTTGAGCTTTAGCTCTTCCAGGCCAGTACCGTCTCCGGCGGAGATGGCCACAACCGGCAGTTCTCCATCGTATCTGTTCTGCAACGTGCCATAGTTTTTCTGGCCACTGTCCAAATCCAGCTTATTACCCACGATTAGCGCCTTCTGCTGGCTCAGGATGTCCTCGTCTTCCGCCTTGGCGCTGCCGATGCCTATCCTCATCTTTTGCAGCTCGGTGATGACCTCTTTCATCTGCTCCAGTGGAGAACTGCTTAAATCAACCATGATTAGCAGAGCATCGGCTCGTCTCAGCAGGTGGGGTAGCCAGAAAGCGATGGAGTTGGGAACCAGGGGTGGGGTGTCCAGTAGCTGTATTTGTATGTTCTCAAAGGGCATCATTCCCGGGGTAACGCTGTGCGTGGTGAAGGGGTATTCGGCCACGTTTGGGGAGGCGTTGGTAATGCTGGCAACCAGCCGGGACTTGCCGGCGTTGGGCAGGCCGACTACCGCCACCTGGGCGGCGCCTTCCTTCTCAATAACCATCGACGCCCGGTGGGTAGCGGCTTTCTTCCCTTGTTGCTGGGTGAGTTTGGCAATTCTTGACCTGAGTTCCGCCCGAAGGTGGTCCGTTCCCTTGTGCTTGGGCATGATGGACAGCATTTCTTCCAGCGCCGTTATCTTTTCCGCCGGGTTCTTGGCGGCGCGGAAAGCCTTTTCTGCGTCAAAGTATTGTGGTGGTAGATTGGCTGGCATTTCTGGCTACAAATTCTCCTTTACTTTTTTGGCCAGGCTTTTGGGAATACCTTTAGTGGCCGCCCGCTCCTCTTCCGAAGCTTTCCTGATGGCCTCCACCGAGCCAAACTGCCTCAGTAGCGCCCGCTTACGCTTGGGGCCGAGGCTGGGAATAGCATCCAGGGCTGAGATAAAGATTTGCCGTTTATGCATTTTCCGGTAGTAACCTATAGCGAAACGGTGCGCCTCATCCCGCAGACGCTGGAGCAACTGGAGACCGGGGGAGCTATGTGACAGGATGATGGGCTTCGACCTCCAGGGAACAAAGATTTCCTCGTTTTCTTTGGCCAGGCTGGCGACTGGTACGGACTCAGCGCCGACATCCTTCATTATGGCTCGGGCGGCGTTGAGCTGTCCCTTGCCGCCATCAATGAGGACGAGGTCAGGCAAAATCGCCCAGCCATCTGAGCCCTGGGTGCTCCGTTTAAACCGCCGTTGGAGCACCTCCTGGAGCATGGCATAGTCATTGGCGCCGGGTACGGTCTTTATTTTGAATCGCCGGTAGTGGGCTGGCTTCGGTCTCCCCATCTCAAAAACCACCATGCTACCGGCGGCCGCCTTCCCCTGTATGTTTGATATGTCATAAGCCTCCATGCGGAGGGGTGAGTGGGTAAGCTTAAGCTCGCTTTCTATTTCAGCCAGGGCGTCGTCCAGCGCGCCCGGGGTAGCCAGTCGCTTTATCTTGAGTTGTTCCAGGCCCTGCCGGGCGTTTTCGGCAACAGTGTTCACCAGTTCTTTTTTGCTGCCCCGCTGGGGTACCTGAATATCAACCCGGCCGCCCCTTTTGTTCTGTAGCCATTCCTTGACTACGCTCGCATCTTCTGCCGGGTGCTGGAGCAGCAATAGCGGGGGAACATAGGGACTGGAGTTATAAAACTGCTTGATAAAGCTGGTCATGATTTGCGGCGGCTCTTCGTGCCGGGCGCCCTTCAGGACGAAACTCTCCCGGCCGGTCAGCTTGTTATGGCGGATAAAGAAAACCTGAACGTAGGCCAGGTCTCTATCCTGGGCGAAGGCGATAACATCCTGCTCCCCCCTCACTCTGGTGGCTATCCTTTGTCCTTCAATAACCCGGTGTATTCCCTGGATTTGGTCGCGGAGTAAAGCCGCTTTTTCAAACTCCAACGCTTCGGCCACCCGGTTCATCTTGCTCTCAAGCTCCTTGACCACCCTTTCCTGCTTTCCTTCCAGGAAGAGGATTACCTGCTTGATTACCCGGGCATATTCCTGCCGGCTGACCACCCCGATGCAGGGAGCCAGACAGGTCCCGATAAAATACTCGAGGCAAGCTCGGGAGTCAGTGCCTTTGATGGGCTTGCTGCAGGAGCGGAAGGGGAAGAGCCTTTTGATAACCTTCAGGGTTTGGCGCACTGACCTGGCGCTGGCGAAAGGTCCGAAGTAGCGCCCACCATCCTTCTCCAGTCGTCGGGTAACGTATACCCTTGGCCAGTCCTCACCGGTGTCTATTTTGAGGTAAGGGAAGGTCTTATCATCCTTAAGGCTGACATTGTAGCGGGGGTGGTGCCTCTTTATCAGGTTCAGTTCAAGGATAAGGGCTTCCTGTTCCGAGTTGGTAACGAAGAAATCGAGTTCCGCCACCCGGGCAACCATCCGCAGCAACTTGGGTGATAGCTTCTGACCGGCGCCAAAGTATGACCTTACCCGGTGACGGAGACTGGCCGCCTTGCCGACATACAGAATAGTGCCTTCGGCGTCCTTCATCAGGTAGACGCCGGGGCTTTCCGGCAACTGTCTCAGTTGTTCAGCGACAAGATTACTGGTCACCACTATTTCACCTCTTTAAAATGAGGACAGTATCTTACCCCTGAATTATTCTAACACAGCCTGCGATTAGGGTGAAATGGGTAGTCCCTCACCCAGGTTTAAACACATTCCATGAATTCCGGGGTATTGACAACATTGGGAAAAGAGCTAGAATATAAGCGCAACATGTAAAACAACAAAAGCTAGGTTAGGGAAGATGAGATGAGTAACAAGGGCACTGGAACCGCTAAGTGATAGCGGTGGCTGGTGCCTTTTTGAGTTGTTTAGCGCATTCATACCAAGAGTTTCTCACGAGCATACTAGGCCGTTGTAGTGAGCAACAGTAGATTGGAGGTTGTTGCGTGTCACCCAAGCGCAAAAGCAAAGAGCCACTTGTAATTGGCTTAATTGAGACAGCGATGGGGCTCGTGGTGATTGGCTCCGTTGCTATCGCCATGTGCCTGATGATGGGGGTGTTTGAACTGCCCGAGTGGGCGAAGTGGCTCACCTTTGCCATGGTGATCGTTGGGGGTACCGCATTGGGTTTCTTCCTTTTGCACCTCGCCCTAGCGTACAGGGAAGCTTATCATGAAAAGGCAGGAGACGGCTTACGTGCACTGGAAGGCACAATCAAAGAAGCAGACAGGACTATAAGGGCAGACATCTTCGAAGTCACTGATGACTTTCAGACTGCCCTGAGCGGTTCACCGATGAGCGGTGGATATAGAGAAGTGCACGTGCCCTGGACTAGGATTCGGGTTAGTCATAGAGGCAAGATACCTTGTGTCGTGGAAGTCGTAAACGGAAACATAAAACGAATGAGATTCTTTGATAAGGATGCTTACATGGAATGGAGAAACCAACAAAAGGATCACCGTAAAGTGCCCAAAAAGGTAAAAATTTGGGGGCGAAAAGTTGCCACTGCCTATCCAAGTAAAATGATTCCTTCAGTGTTGCACGAATCTGAACGTATCTTCGATGAGTACTACATGGCGAAAGTAAAAGGAATTATAAGGATTGAACCGGACCAAGTGGTGTTTATGCAAATGGGAGACCCGTTAGAGGGAGAAAATTTAAAGATGGTAACCTACCTGCTCTCTCGCCTGGCAACCAATACGGAAAACTACTTTAAATGAGGGTCGAGCCTATAAGCCTAGAATGGAGACTTTAGTCTACTGTTCTAATCAACACTACTTCCCTCTCCAAAGTCGTAACTGCATTCCGCATGGGCAGGGGTTTTTTCTCATACCTATTCCATACTTTTATTAGTTATGTTAAAATACATAATGTTAGGGTGGTGGATGGGTAGTTGACGATATTCGGTAGGGTGAGGGGGTGTTATGCGAGAGCAGATTAAAAGCTTCCTGAATTATCTGAAAGTAGAGAAGGGCTTTTCCAAGAACACAACGGACGCCTATGGTAATGATTTGTCCCAGTTAGCCAGCTTTGTTGAGGAGGAGGCGGCCAGGCAGGGCTCGGCGCCATCCTGGGTTGATTTTAGTCGGCAGGTAATGCTGAGCTATCTCCTTAATCTTAAAGAGAGGAACTATGCGGCGACCACGGTAGCCCGCAAAGTGGCCGCGGCCAAATCTTTCTTTGCTTTTATGAAAGACGAGGGTAAGGTGGCGGATAACCCGACCCGGGATGTACCGTCACCCAAGATAGGGAGGTCATTACCCAAACCTATTTCGTTTGGTCAGGTTCAGCAGTTACTGGGGCAACCAGCCAAGCTATCCACGCCGGAAGCCAAGAGGGACCGGGCGATGCTGGAGCTGTTATACGCCAGCGGTATGCGGGTGAGTGAGCTGGTATCCCTGGACGTAGGTGATGTGGATATTCAGGGTGGCTACGTGCGGTGCTTTGGCAAGGGGCATAAAGAGCGGATGATTCCCATTTATCCCCAGGCGGCGGTAGCCGTGAAGGAGTATGTGGAACAGGTGCATCCCAGGCTGGCTCGTAACCCCGGTGAGAAAGCCTTATTTCTTAATCTTCGCGGTGACCGGCTGACCAGACAAGGCTTCTGGCAGATACTGAAAGGCTACGCCAAAGCAACTGGTATCGAGGTTGCGATTACACCGCACACGCTAAGGCACAGTTTTGCCACTCACATGCTCAATGGTGGCGCGGACCTGAGGTCGGTCCAGGAACTGCTGGGTCACGCTAACATTTCTACCACGCAGGTTTACACCCATCTCACTACCGAGCATATTAGGCGCACCTACGAAAGGTCTCACCCACGGGCCAAGTAATCGGTGAAGAAGAATTGAAGGGGGCAAATAGTAAATGCCAGGTAAAACAGGGCGCGGTAAGAGAAAATATACGCCTCTAGGAAAGAAGAAGAAAAGTCGAAGGGGCTCTCTAGCTACGACGGTGCATGAGCCGCCGGTCTCCTCACCTGAAGTCCCAGCCTCATCGGAAGTGGTGAAAACCCCGGTGGTGACAGCGACTCCGCTTCGGTACCCCTATATATACTCTGAGCTACGGCGAATTGTTATTCTATCCGGGGTTATACTGGCCATTCTAGTGGTGCTAACTCTGGTCTTATCCTGACGGGATATTGGCGGTGAGCGTGGTTAGCAAGGGCTATGAAACGGCAAGAGCCAGGTTAATTGAGAACCTTAGCCTGGAGATTAAGGACAAGCGAGTATTAACGGTTATGGCTCGTGTGCCCCGGGAACTTTTTATTCCGCCCGAGAGTCAGCATTTAGCCTATGAAGATGGCCCCCTGCCTATCGGCTATGAGCAGACAATTTCCCAACCCTTTATTGTTGCCCTGATGACCCAGGCGTTAGAACTGACTGGCCGGGAAAAGGTGCTGGAGGTGGGGACGGGCAGTGGCTACCAGGCGGCTATCCTGGCGGAATTAGCCCGGGTGGTGATTACGATAGAGCGGCTGGCACCTCTGGCTGAGGGAGCAAAAAGGGTGCTGGCTGGTCTGGGTTACAGCAATGTGGTGATTCACCGGGCTGAGGAAACCCTGGGTTGGCCGGATGAGGCGCCCTATGATGCCATAGTGGTTACCGCCGCCGCGCCCAAGATACCGACTGGCCTCCTCACTCAACTGGTATTGGACGGCCGGATGGTGATTCCGGTTGGGTCACGCTATATGCAGCAGTTGTACAAAATCACCCGGCGCAAAGATAAGAATGTGGTTGAGGATTTAGGGGGATGCTGTTTTGTCTCTCTCATCGGTAGCGGTGCCTGGGAAGAAAAGAAGTAGGTCATTCGTTAAGAGAACCGGGCATATGTCCTGGAGGTATTCCCCAGGAAAGTTTATCGTTACTAGCCCCTGATTCTATTTAGTCGGGCGACGACCTCTGCCGAATTGCCAATTATACTCCGCACAATTTCTCCCGCGCTGGCAATATCTTTTATCATGCCGGCGATTGCCCCGCAGAACACCTCCCCGTTAACCAGGTCACCATCTAGCTGGCCGTGCCGTGCCCGGTTGGTGCCCAGGAAAGCCTGGATTTCGCTGGCGGCGGCACCGCTACTTTCCATTTCCACAAGCTTGGCGACTAATTCGTTCTTTAGTACCCGTCCCGGCTCAAACCGTCGGCAGGTTATAACGGTATCAGTATCGCTGGCCCTGACTATAGCCTCTTTGGCTTTCTGGTGAGCAATGCACTCCGTGGAGGCGAAGAACCTGGTCCCCATTTGGACTCCTTCAGCACCCAGGGCCAGGGCAGCGATGAGACCACGGGCGTCAGCGATGCCGCCAGCGGCCACCACCGGTATGGCTACGGCATCCACCACCTGGGGAACCAGGACAAAGGTGGGAACCTCATCAAAACCGCCGTGGCCACCGGACTCAAATCCCTCGGCGATAACCGCATCCACTCCGCTCTCCTCCGCCTTTTGGGCGTGCTTTACTGAGGCGATTACGTGTAAGACCTTGACGCCGGCCTCTTTGAGGTAAGAGGTGTAGATTGCCGGGTTGCCGTTAGCGGTTACCACCACTGATATACCTTCATTAATAGACACCTCTATTAGTTCGTTAATCATTACCCGCGTTAGCGGCAGATTTGCCCCAAACGGCTTGCTGGTCAGGCGGTGCGCCTTTCTAATCTGGCGGCGTAGATTCTCCACTATGTCAGCATCGGGGGCCATGCCGGCATTGGGGCTGATTAAGCCCAGTCCGCCGGCATTAGAAACCGCCGCTGCCAGCTCGACGTTGGCAATCAAGGACATTCCTCCCTGGATGATGGGATACTCAATACCTAGAAGTTGACACAGCCTTGTTTCCATGATAAGACGACTCCTCTGGCATAAACTGCTTGGTTACATCATAATACGCCTGGGCCAGGGATTAGTCAATTGAGCTGGCTCAGGTAGAGGCAAAGATGGCGAACATAGTTTATAATAGAAGACGATAACGCGATGTAAACTGGAACGAGTCATATAATAAAGGAGGGATAGACGTGGACGTTCTGGAGGTAATCCAAAACCGGAGAAGCATCCGCCGCTACCAGGATACACCGGTGGATGAGAAGGTGGTGGAGACGGTCCTGGAAGCGGCTCGCTGGGCACCATCCTGGGCTAATACCCAGTGCTGGAGGTTCATTGTGGTGCGGAATAGCGGTACCAAAAGCAGACTTGCCGACACTTTAATTGCCAATCCTGATGTAAGTGAGATAAACCCGGCCGATAAGGCCATCAGAAACGCCCCGGTAGTGATTGTGGCCTGTGGCGAGCTGGGGAAGTCAGGCTTTTTTCACGGTGAGGCGCGAACGGATAAGGGCGACTGGTATATGTTTGATGTGGCCCTGGCCATGCAGAACCTGGCCCTGGCGGCACACTCGCTGGGCTTGGGCACGGTGCATGTTGGAAGTTTCGATGCCAAAAAAGCGGCTGATGTGCTGAATGTACCCGAAGGCTTCCGTGTTGTCGAAATGACCCCTCTGGGTTACCCTGACCAGCAGCCGAGACCCAGGCCGAGAAAAGAACTGGCTGAAGTGGTTTTCTATGATACCTGGGGCGCGTCGTGAGGTTATCCTGGGAATAAACCTATTTCATGAGAAGCGGGGTGATAAAGGCTTCAATGAGCGCGGCGGGTATAAGCAAACCCAGGGCTATCGTAAGATACCTTAAATTCTGCTTGAAGTGAGGCCACACTAAGCTCCTGGTTTCTTTCCTGAACAACGATACTATGACCAGGCTGCCGAAACTGAGGGCGGCGGCTTCACCTATAAAGAAGGCGGGGAGCTCAATGACCCCATGAGGGAGCAACCCGGCGAGCAGGACGCCGAGGGATTCCTTCTCTATTACCGTGGCTGATATCCAGCCAAGAAGCCAGCCGTTGATGGTTAGGGCCAGGAGGGGGGTAAGGCACAGGATGGGACTGAGGAAAAAGCTTACCAGCAGAGACAGGCTGTTTTTAAAAAAAATGATAACAGCGATTAACGCAGGCGGCAGCGAGGCTAACATACCGGCCAGCTCTTCCAGCGCAGCGATGTCTTCTGCCAGGAGACCCACAATACTGTCCGGGGTAGCCCAGCCGACCACACTACTAATCGCGAACAGTAAAATAGCAATAAAGAGCCAGACTTTATAGTTCATAGCCACCAGCAAGGATATGATAGGTTAATTGTAATGTAACCGGGCGCCTGGTGCAAATATAGGCGGCTGCTTTAACCGATAGTTCCTGCTATAATTCGAGTTAGGGGGCAACATCAGGATGAGTTGGAGGCTGGCACTTGCCATTATCAGTACCCTGATGGAGGAAGCGGCCCTGGTGGCGGTGGCGCTTTGGGGCTTGCCCCAGATAGGTATAGAGTTACCTGTGCCCGGTCTTATTCTCCTGATGGTGGTGTGGGGTGGTTTTGCCGTTTTTACTTACCGGATGGGAAGCCGGGCCCTCAGGAAGAAACCACTGATTGGCCTACCGGGTATGGTCGGTAGCCGGGGCAAGGTAGTTCGTCAGTTAGCGCCGGACGGCATTGTCCGGATTAAGGGCGAACTCTGGGAAGCCAAATCAGCCTACGGCAATATAGACACCGGTGAGAAAGTTACCGTGGTCGGGCACGATGGACTCAGAGTGGTTGTCTGCGAAACTGGCGTTGGTGGTGAAAAAGGGCCGGGTGTGCCTTCTTGATGGCGCATAGGAACCCGGGAGGGGCCTCCGGTTGGCTAGTCTCTAGTTTTGGCCAGGTCTCGCCCCAGTAACAGCCGGGAAACTACCAATCTCTGAATCTGACTCGTCCCTTCAACTATCTGGTTTAGCTTGGCCTCTCTCATGAGGCGCTCCACCGGATAATCCTTGGTATAGCCATAGCCACCGAATATCTGAACGGCATCGGTGGTCACTCTCATGGCCATATCGGTGGCGAATAGCTTGGACATAGAGACTGCCTTGGCGGCGGGAAGGTCCTGGTCTCTTGAACGGGCGGCAAAGTAGGTAAGCTGGCGGGCGGCTTCTATCTGGGTATCCATATCGGCCATCATAAATTGGAGCCCCTGGAAGGTGGCAATGAACTCGCCAAAGGCAGTCCGTTGCTTGGAATACTCTACGGCAGCATCCAGGGCAGCCTGTGCCATGCCCACCGCTGTAGCCGCTATCCCCAGTCGTGCCCGTTCGTTAGCGCGCATTGCGTTGCTGAATCCGGCACCCTCGGCACCAATCCGGTTATCTTTTGGAATTCGGCAGTCCTGGAATTCCAGGTCCCCGGTATGAGAATACCTGGTGCCCATCTTATCTTCTCTTCGCCCGAAGGTAAGACCGGGCGTGTCTTTCTCGACAATAAAACACGAAATCCCCTTGGCCCCCGGTACATTTTTATTGGTCCGGGCTATTACCAGGTAAAGGTCAGCTTCTCCGGCGTTGGAAATAAAGCGCTTGGTTCCATTAAGTACATATTCGTCACCTTGAAGCTCAGCCGTTGTCTCCAGGGCGGCGGCGTCAGAGCCCATGTTTGGCTCAGTCAGGCCGAAGGCGGTCATTTTCTCCCCGGTTGCCAGCGGAACCAGGAATTTCTGCTTCTGCTCTTCATTGCCATAGTCCAGCAGCACACCCTCAACACCGTGTTGCAGCACCATGAAACCGCACCAGATGCTTTTTCCTTTCCAGCACAAAGCTTCCATTGTCAGAACATAGGCCAGGTGGTCCATGCCCCCGCCGCCGTATTCTTCCGGTATCATTAGTCCGCCTAAGCCTAATCCAAGCATCTTGTACCAGGTCTCCCGTGAGAACTCGGAGTTTTTATCCCAATCGTCAACAAAGGGAGCGATTTCCTTCTCGCCAAAGTCCTCGGCCAGTCTCTTGACAGCTAATTGCTCTTCGGTAAATTCAGCCATTGTTTCCGTAAATTCCTCTCCGTCATAAATTTAGTCAATTACCTTATATATACGGTATAATCGCCAGTACAGTATAAGATGAAAGACAGACTTCGTCAAGATATTACCTTCGGGATGGTGGCTGGATTTATCAGGGGTAATATTATCTAATTCTGCCCGGGAAAAGCATGCAGTATGAAAAAAGAAGACAGTTTATCACCGGACACTGTTACCCGGGATTTGGCGACCAGGCTTATCGGGCAGAGGGTCATCTACTGTCCCAGCCTGCTCTCAACCATGGAGGTGGCTCGTGAGGAGGCACAACAGGGAGCACCGGAAGGAACGGCGGTTATCGCTGACGAGCAAACCGCCGGGCAAGGCCGTATGGGGCGGGTCTGGCGGTCACCCAGAGGCAGTGTTGCTTTGTCCATTGTCCTCTATCCCGATTTAACTTATCTGCCCTCGCTTATCATGGTGGCTTCTCTAGCCGTGGTGCACAGTATTGAGCAGGTTACCGGTTTAAAACCGCAGGTAAAATGGCCCAACGACATTCTTATCGCTGGTAAAAAGGTGTGTGGGATTTTGGTGGAAAGCAGGGTACGGGGAAACATGGTGGACTGCAGCATTATCGGTATCGGGGTGAATGTTAACCTCACGCCTTCTGATTTGGGCGAGTTTCCGCTCCCGGCCACCAGCCTTTGGGAAGAGCTGGGCAGAGAAGTGTCACGCCTGGATGTAGTCCGCCAGCTCCTGCTTGAGATGGACAGGTCATATTTGTCTTTGCTGGCCGGGGGGTCTGTCTACGAAGAATGGCGGGATAGGCTGGTGACACTGGGCAGACGAGTCACGGTAACCTGGGGTAAAGCCAGGTACCGGGGCGTAGCCGAATCAGTGGACAGGGATGGCAGCCTGCTGCTTCGCCGTGTGGACGGCAGCCTGACCAGGATTGTGGCCGGAGACGTTACCCTGCGCGGGTAGATGCCGCCTCCGGAGCCTGCCGCTCTGAGCAGGCCCCGGATTAATTTCTTTCCCATTTTAACCTTTTGGCTATCAGGTAGTCTATTTGCCTGACGGTGTACCTTCAGAGCGCTTCATGAAGGCGCTGATAAGGTCTAACGGTATCGGGAAGATAAGGGTACTGTTTTTCTCGCTGGCTATCTCGGTTAACGTTTGCAGGTAGCGAAGCTGGAGCGTGGTCGGCTCACGGCCAATAATCGCCCCGGCTTGAGCCAGTTTCTCTGAGGCTTGAAGCTCTCCCTCGGCGTGGATGATTTTGGCTCGTCTCTCCCGTTCCGCTTCCGCCTGGGCCGCCATCATCCGCCTCATTGATTCGGCGAGTTCAACCTCCTTGATTTCCACGGTGCTGACCTTTACTCCCCAGGGGTCAGTGTGCTGGTCAATTATCTGCTGTAACATTTGGTTGAGCTTGTCCCGTTGGGACAGCAGATCATCAAGCTCAGACTGCCCCAGTACGTTGCGTAGAGTCGTCTGGGCTATTTGCGAGGTGGCCCTGATGTGGTCCAGAACCCTGACCACAGAATCCTCAGGAGTAACCACCCGGAAGTAGACTACGGCATTTACCCTGACGGTAACATTGTCCTTGGTAATTACCTCCTGTGAGGGGACATCCATGGTCACCACCCTGAGGTCTACCTTCACCATCCGGTCAACAAAGGGAATAATGAGGAATAAGCCAGGACCTCTCTGCCCCACCAGCCGACCTAAGCGAAAAAGTACTCCTCTCTCGTACTCAGGGACGATCTTAACCGCCATAAGAATAATTATGAACCCACCCACGATTAGAGCGATAAACCCGACATTCATTTGCTTACCTCCTTATTTTCTCTCTTGGTCACCCATAGTCTCAAGCCGTCGACTTTAGTAATAGATACCTCCTCTCCGGGCTGCGCCCGGCCCTCATCCAGTATTGCCGTCCAGCGTTCGCCCTGAATGAAAACAACTCCTTTGGGTTTCATGTCTGTCATAACTTCGGCCGTCATGCCTACCAGCTCCTCCCGGCCGGCCGATACCTTCGACTGGTGGGCTCGAATTCCGTAATAAACGGTGGCGGCCAGGAAAGCAATAATACCAATCACAATTATGACATTTAGTAACGGGTCTGGTAGAAACCAACTTGGATTTATTTCAAACAAAAGAGACCTCCCTGGAGATAAGATTTCGGCACCAGTGGATGCTTAACCAGAGCATTTATGCCGATGACAATCGGGCTCATTGGTTTACTTCCTTGGTAACTTTTAGCGTCAAACCATCAACCTCGGTTATAATCACTTCTTCGCCCGGTTTTACCGGGCCCGACTCGGATATGGCTGTCCAGCGTTCGCCCTTAAGGAGAACCGTTCCCTCGGGTTCCAGGGCTACCTTGACTAGGGCCTTCTTGCCGATTAGCTCTTCCCGGCCGGTAGATGCTTGGCGTCGGTGAGCGTGGATTACCCGGTTAACGATAAAGGCAAAGAAACCGCCAATAGAGATGGTTACGGTGGCGATGAGCCACGGGTTGACTTGAAACAATGGAGACCCTCCCTTAAACAGGATTAAGGAGCCGATAACCAGAGCGGTTACCCCCCCGGCGGTGAATAGACCGAAAGTGGCGGTAAATACCTCGGCGATAAAGAGGCCAAAAGCCAGAATCATGAGCAAGACGCCGGCATAGTTTACCGGCAGCATGCCCAGCGAGTAAAACGCCAGCAACATGCTGATAGCGCCGACAACTCCGGGGAAGATAAGCCCGGGGTTGGTGATTTCAACGAATATCCCCAGCATTGCCAGGCTCATCAAAATATAGGCGATATTGGGGTCGGCAATGGTGTAGAGGAAGTCTTCAATGGTACTCATGTCCACATACCTGATGGTGGCGACCTGGGTCTTCAGCGTGACCACACTGCCGTCAAGCAGGGTTACCTCTCTGCCGTCAAGCTGAGAGATGAGGGCTTCAAGGTTAGGGGCAACCATATCAATAACGTTAAGTTCCAGGGCTTCCCGCTCGGTGGCGGAGACACTTTCTCTCACCGTCTTTTCGGCCCACTCCATATTACGTCCCTGAGCCTCGGCGAGACTTCTGATATAGGCGGCGGCGTCATTGACTACCTTTTCCTCCATCGTTTCCGACATCCCTTGTTCGCCCTCGGCGCCTATTGACACCGGGTGGGCGGCGCCAATGGAGGTGTTTGGTGCCATGACAGCCACATGGGCGGCCATGGTGATAAAGACCCCGGCCGAAGCTGCCCTTGCCCCTGATGGCGAGACATATACCACCACCGGTATCTCGGCATTAACTATTTCCTTGATAATGTCGCGCATGGCGGTATCCAGACCGCCGGGCGTGTCCAGCTGGATTATTAGGGCAGTGGCATTATTTTCTTCAGCCTGACTGATGCCACGCTCAATATAATCAATCAGGACGGGGTTTATGGTTCCTTCAATCCGAAGGACATATATGCTGGAGCTGGCCGCCTGTACCTGAGTGGCGATGGCGGAGACAATTAGCAGGCCCAACAGCAGTATAAGGCGGATAGTTCTAAACATGGTACTCCTCTTGGAAAGTCTACAGGAGAATTATAGCACAATATGGGTTGCGAAATAAATGCAAGTAGCGGCGGAGACCTCCGGTAGATGGCGGTTGAATGGCCAGGTGGATTAGTGTACAATTTACATAATTTGTCATCAAGGTTCAATATGAAAGTCCAGAGGTGTAAGGGAACTCGAGACCTGTCACCGTCGGAGATGGTCAGGTTTCGCCAGATTGAGGCTGTCTTCGGGGACTGCTGCCTTGGGTGGGGGTACGATGAGGTTAGAACACCAACCCTGGAGTATCTGCACCTCTTTACCTCAACCGGCACGCTTACTCCCGGGATGTTAGGTCGCGTATACTCCTTCCTTGATTGGGATGGCTGGAGTGGAGAGAGGATAGTGCTGAGGCCTGATGGCACTATTCCGGTAGCCCGGTTTTATATTGACACTATGGAAGAGAAGGGGCAGGCCAAACTCTTTTATGTCACCAATGTTTTTATCTTTGAGGAGACGGGGAAGGAGACAAGGGAGAAGTGGCAGTGTGGTGCCGAACTCATTGGCGCCGGTTCCACCATAGCCGATGTCGAGCTAATGACCGTGGCGTTGGACGTATTGAGTCGGTTGGGACTCAAGGGGGTGGAACTGAGGCTGTCACACGCCGGTTTACTGCGGGCAGTGCTGGTCAAGCTGGGGTTGAGTCCCCGGGAGCAGGAGATGATATTTGACCGGATTCTGGATGGGGATATGAAGGCGCTGACCGGACTAAAGCCCGCGGGACGTGAGCTGAGCCGCGGTTTAGTGAAGCTGTTAGACTTCAAGGGAAAATCATCCGGGTCGCTCCGGGATTTAAGGGATACGGCTATTCAGGATATACCCGGGATGGAGCCGGCTATGGATGATTTCATCAATATTGTTGACCTGGTGCAGAGCTTGGGGTATGACTACCAGATTGACATAGCTTCCGGGCGGGGTTTTGAATACTACACCGGGGTTATCTTCCAGCTCTTTATCGGTGAGGAGAAGATTGGTGGCGGGGGGAGGTATGATGCCCTTATTCCGGTACTGGGTGGCCGGGATATTCCGGCATCGGGCTTTGCCCTTTACCTTGACCGCCTGATGAACCTGATAACACCTCAAACCCGGGCGGGAGTTCCAGCTCAGCGGATTCTGGTTAGAGCCCAACCACCGGTAGTAAAAGAAGGCTTCAGGGTTGCCCGCGTCCTGCGTGAAGCCGGCTACGTGGCTCAACTTGACCTGGGTGCTCAAGAGCCGGCTGACCTGAGGTGGAAACTTGATGTTCGTGGTAAAGCGCCCATGTTTGTTTTGACTGACCTGGCCAAGCCAGCAAAGTTCGAATTGCCAACGGTGGGCGAGATTATAACCATTATGGGTAAGGAAGTTGGTAGTGCGGATAGCTCTGCCTAAGGGTCACCTCCTGGGTGAGACCGCAGAATTGCTCCGGAGAGCCGGGTGGGGACTCAGTGGCTACAATGCGGGGGAGCGCCTTTACCGTCTTAAATCCCGGCGGTTTCCCAGTCTGATGGCTAGGGTGTTCCATGAGAAGGATATCCCGGTACAGGTGGCCGTGGGTAACTATGATTTAGGGATTTGCGGGCTGGACTGGGTGGAAGAGCTTTTAGCCAGGTACCCCAGCTCAGCTTTGGTTAAGGTGGGGAATCTGGGGTGTGGTGCGGGTAAGCTGTATATGGCGACTAGCCGGGCTCAGGGGGTTGCCACTGCCGAGGAATTGCGGTCAAGCTCAGGGTTGGTGCGGATTGCCAGTGAGTATCCTAACCTGGCTGAGTCCTTCGCTCTGAGCTTCCGCTTGAGGAGATTCAGTGTCTTTCCCCTGTGGGGAGCGGCTGAGGTTTACCCCCCGGAGAGTGCTGAACTGGTGTTAATCGCCAGCGAGAACGGGGAAGAGCTTGCTAAATACAGTCTGGTGCCAATCAGTAATATGCTCAATTTTAGTGCTTTCTTAATAGCTAACAAGACGAGCTGGGAGACAAAAGACCTGGGTGAGATACTGGATTCCATCCCGAGTGAGGCCGTGGTAAGCCAGGTGCCTTCATCTCCGGCTGATGTAGGCCCAGAAAGGGCAGATAAATACCCTCCGGCCGGGGTGACTGAGGATACCGTTCGCCTGGCCTTACCTGATGGTCACCAGCAGGAACCCACCGTGGCTCTCTTAAATAGGGCCGGTATTCAGGTTGACGATTATCCATCAGAGTCGGGTAATCGCCGTCCCACCAGCAGCCTGGCCGGGGTGGTAATTAAGGTAATCAGACCGCAGGATATGCCGCTCCAGGTAGCCAATGGGAATTTTGATCTGGCTATTACCGGTCGGGACTGGTTGCTGGAGCATCTTTACCAGTTTCTTTCCAGCCCGGTAACCGAGCTCCTGGATCTCAAGTTTGGCTGGGTAAGAATAGTCGCCGTGGTCAGCAAGGAGTTGACGGTGGATGGTGCGGACAGCCTGCGGCGGTATAGCGCTGAGCGCTCGCTGTCGCTCAGGGTGGCTTCAGAGTATGTAAATATCGCGGATAAATACGCGCGGGATAATCACCTCGGGATGTACCGGGTCATTCCTACCTGGGGAGCCAGTGAGGCCTTTTTGCCCGAGGATGCTGACCTGCTGATTGAGAACACCCAGACCGGGCGCACCCTGGCGCGGCATGGCCTGAAAGTTATCGATACCCTCTTTGAATCAACCGCCTGCCTTATTGGCAATACCGGCAGCGACTATAGTTCCGGTAAACAGGAAAGGATGAACTCTATCATCAAGGCCCTGAGCCGCGCCGTGGAGGACGTGAATTGAAAACCATTGAAGGTTTTGAGCCCGCCCGACTGGTATTATCACGGCCGGTTCCCACTGACGTTTATCCTGAGGAACTGGAGGATGGGGTTCGGCAGATTATCAATGAGGTGCGCCGGAACGGCGATGCCGCCCTGCGTGATTATACCTTGAAGTTTGATGGTGTGGAGATTACTTCGCTGGAGGTGAGTAAGAAGCAGGTAACCAGTGCCTACCGGGAGGTAGATTCTGAGCTGGTATCAGCACTTCAACTGGCCGCCGGGCGGATACGTTCTTTTCATCTGGCGCAGAAGCAGCGCATCCGCCGCCGGCGGGCTAAAACCGGTTCAGCGCAACTGATGCGCCCTCTGGAGCGTGTCGGCATCTATGTTCCCGGTGGCACCGCTTCTTATCCGTCTACGGTGTTGATGACAGCCATACCGGCGCGGGTGGCCGGGGTCAAGGAGATTATTCTGGTTACACCGCCGGGAGGGGAGGGGACGGTACCGGCACCCACGCTAGTCGCGGCTGATATCGCCGGGGTCGACCGTATTTTTAGTGTCGGGGGTGCTCAGGCAGTGGCGGCGCTGGCTTTTGGTACCGAGTCCGTCCCGGGGGTGGACAAAATCTGCGGGCCGGGTAATATCTTTGTCACTCTGGCCAAGAAGCTGGTGTATGGCGTGGTTGATATCGATGGGCTTCAGGGACCAAGCGAGGTGTTAATCATTGCCGATGATACGGCTAACCCGGAGTATTGCGCCGCCGACCTTCTGGCGCAGGCGGAGCATGACCCTCTGGCCTCAGCTATTTTGATAACCACTTCGCGGCGGCTGGCCGATGAAGTGGAACGGCAGGTTGAGCGGCAATCAGAGGATTTGTCCCGTCAGGCGATTATTAAGGAGTGCCTGGAAAACAGGGGAATGATAGTTGTCGTGGGCAATATGGAGGAGGCGATACAACTGGCTAACCTCTACGCGCCGGAGCATCTTTACCTGGCGGTGAAGGACGCCAATTACTTTATTGATAAGATAACCAATGCTGGTTGTGTCGTGGTCGGTAGAAATTCGACGGTAGTTCTGGGCGATTATGTGGCGGGACCGAGCCATGTGCTACCTACCGGTGGTAGTGCCCGGTTTGGCTCCCCACTCAATGTCCTTGATTTTATCAAGCTTACCAGCCTGGTTGATGTGGGTGAGGTCGATTTAAAAGGGCTTGGTCCGGCGGCGATGACCATCGCCCGCGCCGAGGGATTTGACGCTCATGCGCGGGCGGTAGCTAAACGTCTGGAGGACTTAAGAAAGAGAGGTAATCCCGGTGAGTGCGGCTGATTCTTTTACGGGAATGGAGAAGTTGATACGCTCTCATTTAACCGCTTTTGCTGGCTATACCGCCAGTACGTCCCCGGAAACGTTGAAGGGGAAGGTTGAAGTCCCCGTGGAAAGTATCATCAAGCTGGACGCTAACGAAAACCCCTATGGCTGTTCACCCCGGGTGGTTGAGGCTCTGGCTAGCTATCCTTATTTCAATATCTACCCGGATAACGGGCAGGCGGAACTCAGGGGAATGCTGGCGGGATATACCGGCGTTGGTGCCGAGCGTATTGTGGCCAGCGGCGGCAGCAACCAGCTAATTGACCTCATCGTGCGCCTGCTGGTGGGTCCGGGTGATGAGGTGATAAACTGTGTGCCTACCTTTGACGTGTACCGTTTCAGTACGCAGATATGCGGCGGTGATATGGTTGAAGTTCCCCGGGATGAAAACTTTGCAGTAAAGGTTGACGCGGTAAAAGCGGCGGTGAGCCAGAACACCAGGCTGATATTTCTGGCCAATCCCAACAGTCCCACGGGGAACATAACTCCCCGGAGGGACATACTGGAGATATTGGACACGGGGCTACCGGTAATGCTTGACGAGGCATACTATGAGTTCAGCGGGGAAACAGTGGTGCCGCTGACCAGTAAGTATCAGAATCTGATGGTACTGCGGACGTTTAGTAAGTGGGCCGGGCTGGCCGGACTGAGAATCGGTTACGGTATTTTCCCGCCTAAAATTGCCGGTTACCTGATGGCGATAAAGATGCCGTATAACGTGAGTGTGGCGGCTCACGTGGCGGTGCGGGAGTCGCTCAAAGATATTGACTATCTGCGGGACAGAGTAAAGGCGATAGTTGCCGAGAGAGAAAGACTCTTTGGTGAATTGAAGAAGATAGACTTCTTGAAGCCTTTCCCGTCTCAGGCTAACTTTGTTCTCTGCCTGGTTCTAAGGGGTGAGGCAAGGGAGCTTCATCAAAGGCTGCAAAGTAAAGGTATTCTGGTTCGCTATTTTGATAAGCCGTTCGTGCAGAACTGTATCCGTATCAGCGTGGGCAGACCGGAGCACACTGATGCCCTGATTAAAGCACTTCATACAGTAGAAGATTAGACATTGTTAAAATGATTAACAATTCTGGTGCCATATTACCGAAATAATTTACATCTATCATTAAAGAAAAGAAATAAACACTTAAAATGTTATAAGAATTAACAAAATACTATTGACAAATAAGCATTGAACTGTTATACTGTATAACATCATAGCGGCTAGTAACTGTAAAATATGTTAACACTTGTTATGACGTTTGACAGGAGAATGCGAAATGTATTCGGTTGACGAATTAGTTGACGCTAAAACACTAGTTGCCAGGGTATTGCAATTCCAGAAGAGCAACGGATACCCTGACACGAAGATGGCGGATGCTATCGGGTGCAGCCGGCAGACTTACAAGAAGGTACGGGATGGGAATGGGGAAGTACCTGCAAGCGACGCATTTCTGTGGAAAGCACAGCAATTTATTTGGCGGGAGGTTAATGGCGGAAGTTTTTCTGTTAACAAGTGGGAGAATAATAATGGAAGAAGGTCGTCTGTTGTCAGGGAGACCGCGGAGACAAATATCAGCATAGAACTAAATATTGACGGCAGTGGCCAGTATAAGATAAACAGCGGCATCAGCATGTTCGACCACCTGCTGTCCCAGCTGGCCCGTCACGGCCGGTTTGACATAAAGCTATCAGCCACAGGCGATGACCAGCATCACCTGGTAGAAGACGTGGCTATTTGTCTGGGGCAAGCCTTTGGCAAAGCCCTGGGAGAGAAGCGGGGCATCGTCCGCATGGCAAATGTTTCAGTGCCGATGGATGATGTTCTGGCTACGGTGGCGGTGGACATTAGCGGTAGGGGATATACTAATTTAGACCTGTCCTTTACCGATGTGGAGCGAGAGATATCTGGATTAGAAATAGATCTTATCCGGCACTTCCTTGAGTCATTTGCCATCGAAGCCAGGCTTAATCTCCACGCCAGGGTGGTCTATGGGGTAAATGACCATCATAAAGCGGAAGCCCTGTTCAAAGCCCTGGGCCGGGCCCTGGATACGGCTACCCGAATTGACGAGCGGATTAAGGGTGAACTGCCCAGCACCAAGGAGTTGCTGGAGGGTTAAGGGCTTATTTTAGTTTAGGCATTATTAGCTTTTAACGAGACTCCTTGGTTTGAACTCTATATCTAAATTAAGGGCATCTGCAACTTTGAACAATGTGCTAATGGTAGTAGTACCCCCACCATTTTCCAACCTTGATATAGCTGGCTGTTGCGTCCCAACAATGTTAGCAAGTTGAACTTGGCTTAGATGTAATTCATTTCTGCGACGTATTAAAGATCGTATTAATCTATACTTGGGTTCCAAGGCTTCGTATTCTCTGCGAAACTCTGGGTTCTTTAGGAGTTCTTCTTTAAAATCATCAAAGTTTGTATTTCCCATTACTACTTACCCCTTAAGCAACTTGCCTTATAAGGATATAACATATTTGTTATATTGCGCAAGTAAGTTAAAATCTATTCTCAAACATTTATCGTAGTTTATAGTCATTCATTCGCTTAATAGCTATATTTATCTCCCTATTTGGCGTTTTTCCGGTCTTTTTGGAGAACGCATGTAGTAGAACAAACCTGCGCCCTGTAAATGCAAAGTAAAAAATACGGTAGTAATCCGAGCTATGGTGTATTCTCAACTCTCTTCTGACTTGACTTTGCATCTCATACCACCATAGAATAGTCGCACCAAACTAGTAAGGAGGTGCCTATGTCGGAGAAGGTTTTCCTAGATGAAGGCGGAGTGAAGGTAACACAGGCTCGTTTCATCGTGCCAGCGCAAACCTATGCGATGTCTGGTATCACTTCTGTTGCATCTCTTAAGCAAGATCCTTCTAGGAAAGGACCCATCATAGTAGTGATCATCGGATTGTTTGCGACCTTTGGGGGCTTTTCAGCAAGTGCGGCCGCAGGCGTTATTGGCTTACTGGTTCTGGCTGCGGGCATTGCTTGGCTGCTGTTGCAGAAACCCACATACTATGTGGTCTTGCATTCCGCTTCTGGCGAGTCAAGGGCTCTAAAAAGCAATAATGGCGAGTGGATCGCTCGTGTTGTCACAGCGCTTAATGATGCCATAGTAGCAAGAGGTTAGTAAAGCAGTGCAACGCGGTTCTATGGGACAATATAGAATGTATTCTATGTGGCACCTGTGCGGATAATTGCCCCAATGGAGTAATCAGACACTCTTGGCACAGAGCACAACAAAGCGAGGCTTAACTTAGCTTCTCGCCAGTCAGCCGCTCGTAAGCCTGGCGGTATCTGCTGGTAGTGGCCTCAATGACCTCCGGGGGTAGCGTAGGGGCGGGTGGTTCCTTGTTCCACCCTGACTGAACCAGCCAGTCCCGGACCGGCTGCTTGTCATAGCTGGGCTGGGACTGGCCCACCTGATACTGGGTAGCATCCCAGAATCGCGACGAGTCCGGGGTAAGTAGCTCATCAATAAGGATAAGCTTGTCACCGTCCAGCCCGAACTCCATCTTGGTATCAGCAATGATAATGCCCCGGACTTGAGCATACCGGCGGGCGTAGTCATAGATAGCCAGGCTTTTCTCTTCTAGCTGTTTAGCCAGACGGTTACCTACTATTCTCTTCATCTCATCCATACTGACCGGCTGGTCATGCCCGCTTTCTGCCTTGGTGGTGGGGGTGAACAGTGGCTGGGGGAGTTCCTGGCTTTCCCGTAGGCCTTCAGGTAAGGGTAGTCCATTTACGGTTCCTTGTTCCTGGTATTCCGCCCACGCTGAGCCGGAGAGATAGCCGCGCACCACGCATTCAATGGGGAGGAGCTTGGCTTTCTTGACAATCATTGACCGTCCCACCAGGTAGGGGGGGTAGGGGAAGCGGCTCTTCGCCGGTAGATAGGCATCAAGGTGCTGGGTGTCATTGACCACGTCTACCAGGTGATTGGCGACCAAATCTTTTGTCTGGTCAAACCAGAAAGCGGAGAGCTGGTTAAGCACCAGACCCTTATCGGGAATACCGGAGGACAAAACAAAGTCAAAGGCTGATATGCGGTCGGTGGTGACCACGAGCAGGCGGTTGCCCAGGTGGTAACTATCGCGCACCTTACCGCGCTTGAATAGTGACAGGGGCAGGTCAGCATTTATTAGGACAGGTGGTATGGTATTCATATTGCCCTGGGGGCAAGGTCACCGGGCTCCGGTTTGACGGGCTTTTTCTTCCATTGTCTTTCGGTTAGACCCAGCCGTTCAAAAATATCATGCACATAGCGCAGGTAGTATTGTTCATCAAAAAGTGGCTCAAGCTCTTCGGGAGGTAGAACCGCCGTAACCTCAGCGTCAGCTTTCAGCAGCTTAAGGAAATCCTTATTTCCTTTCCAGGCCTTCATCGCATTGCGCTGGACCAGCTCGTAGGCTTTCTGCCGGCTGAGCCCCTTGTCGATAAAGGCGAGCATTATGCGCTGGGAGAAGATTAAGCCTTTGGTCAGCTCCAGGTTGCGTTTCATCCTCTTGGGGTATACCTGTAACCCCTTCATTACCGAGGTGAACATGGCGAGAGAGTAGTCCAGCAGCAGGCAGGAATCGGGCAGGATGATGCGCTCCGTAGAGGAATGGCTGATATCACGTTCATGCCACAGGGCAATATTTTCCATCGAGGTCAAGGCATAACCCCTTATCAGTCGGGCGAGGCCGCAGATTCGTTCGCAAAGCTCCGGGTTGCGTTTGTGGGGCATAGCTGAGGAACCGGTCTGCTTGCCGCCAAAGGGTTCTTCTACTTCCCGGGTTTCCGTCTTCTGGAGACTCCGTATCTCGGTAGCGAATTTCTCCAGGGAGCTGGCAATCAGTGCTAGAGTGGTAACGAATTGAGCATGGCGGTCGCGCTGCAAAATCTGGCTCGATACCGGTGCGGGCTCCAGCTTTAACCTGGCGCAGGCCCTTTCTTCGACCTCAGGGGAGAGCGTGGCGTAGGTTCCCACAGCTCCAGAAATTTTACCTACCGCCACGGCCTTTTTTGC
>SDBU01000591.1_pt1 | contig 50746 bp, 39 predicted proteins | sample 2277071 | NCBI WGS metagenome assembly SDBU01 (sample SAMN10397929, study PRJNA504765) | marine sediment metagenome | isolation source: marine sediment core GS08_GC12, 126 cmbsf | place: Arctic Ocean: Gakkel Ridge, Loki's castle | collected 2008
CGTCGGAAGGCAGGAACATGTGGTACAGGTAGCCACTCTTGCTGGCCCGGCCGGCGGCGTTCAGCGTACCCAGGGCCTGGATTCCAATCTCGCCGATAGCGGGCTGGGAGCCAGCGTCGCGGTCCGCGGGAGCGACGCCGCTGAGCTCCGAAAGGAATCCGTATTCACCCGCCCCATCGATATCCTGATCAACATAGCGCTTGGTGTTGAAGGTCGACTGCCAAGCCGCAATAGATCTTAGAGTTGCTATGGCGGCCTGCTCGTTGGTTCCCTTCCTGGCCCCCAATAGACCAGGCAGCGCAATGGCCGCGATGATGGCGATGATGGCCACCACAATCATCAACTCAATCAAGGTAAAAGCCGAATTCTTTCGCATCACTTAACTCCTTCAGATGGTGGTCCAAGAGAAAACAGAACATCCCTCCTGATACATGCTCGCTGGTCTCACCTCCTTTCCTATCGTCAAGCAAGCATTCACTGAATCGATATACATATGATTAACCTGCAAAGGACATGCCTATTGGCGATGAAGATTCATGTTTTCTCTGAAAGCCTTGCCAGGCAAGCAATGTAAAGAATGTAAAGATGGTGCCTCCAGGTACAACATGCCTGACATTGACAAAAATTGTAAGCTCTCCCATCATTTCAGCGAAAGGAGTGACAAAACTTGTCACCCATACAGCAATCAATTCGGTCAGAAACAACTGGAGCTTTAGCCTAAGTTCGGATAGTGAGGCCATCTGCTCATGCGTCGCTATCCAAGTTGTCTGCCTTGATGCCCAGCTTCTTGATGCGATACCTCAAAGAGCGGAAGCTGGTGTGGAGCAATTTGGCAGCTCTTGTGATGGAGCCACCTGCCATCGCCAGGGCGCGCAGGATATAGCCTCGCTCGACCTCTTCCAGACAAGCGCCGAGGTCGATTCCGGCTGACGGAATCCGGTAGTCATCCTTGCTGACAGGCGGCTGGGCGTTCTGCAGCTTCTCATCCAGGTCAGCTAAAGTGACTTTGCCTCCCTTGTTCAGCGCCACCACCCGCTGTATGGTATTGATTAGCTCTCGCACATTGCCCGGCCAATCATAGTTCACCAGCGCTCCCAGGGCCTCGGGGCTGACCTCGCCAACGTCTTTGGCCATCAGCTTACAGGAGCGCGCCAGGAAATGACCGGCCAGGAGAGGAATATCGCCCCGCCGCTCACGCAGCGGGGGCAGCTTAATAGGAATGACGTTGAGCCGATAGAAGAGGTCCTCGCGGAAGACCCCGCGGCGGATTTCCTCCTCCAGGTCACGGTGGGTGGCGGCAATAAAACGGACATCAACCTTGACGGTGCTGGTGGCGCCCACGGGCTTCACCTCCCGCTCCTCCAGGACCCGCAGGAGCTTCGCCTGGGTTGAGCGGCTCATTTCAGACACTTCGTCGAGGAAGAAGGTGCCCTTATCCGCCACGGTCAACAGGCCCTCCTTGTCGGTGTAGGCACTGGTAAAGGAACCCCTGGCGTGTCCGAACAGCTCGCTCTCCAGCAGGGCTTCGTTGAACTCGGCGCAACTGACGGGAATGAAGTTCGCCTGGCGGCGGGAGGAGGCGAAATGGAGGGCCCGGGCCACCAGTTCTTTACCGGTGCCACTTTCCCCCTGGATGAGGACGGTGCTGTCGGTCGGTCCCACCTGCCTGATTAAGTCCTTGACCTCTCGAATCCGGGGGCTGTTGCCTATGAGGGAATCGACGTGGAAGATGTCTTCCTCGGGCGTGCCCTGACGGCGCAGTGCGACAACTTTGAGCACCCTGGCCACGGTGGCACGGATTTCCTCGTTGTCGAAAGGCTTACGAATGTAGTTGTAGGCTCCCAGTCGCATGGCCTGCACCGCTGAATCCCAGGTGGAATAGGCCGTCATCACCAAGAGCTCGGTGCCGGGGTGCTTTTCCTTCACTGCCTTCAACAGCCCTATGCCGTCAAGCCTGGGCATCTTCAGGTCAGCAAGGACCAGGTCGAAAGGTTGCGCAGAAAGCAGGTTGAGCGCCTCCACGCCGTCGCAGGCAGTGCGGACCACGTACGCCTCTCGCTCCAGGATAGCGGAAAGGTAATTCCGCATGCCCTCTTCGTCGTCAACCACCAGAACCGTTCCCGGGTTGGCGCCTGCCATCTTTTCGACCTCTCGAACCTGCTCTGGCTCTCAAATTAACTCGATATGGAACCAGCGGATGGGCTGGGTTGTCCCACATGCTGTGGCAATTTCAGGCTAAAGCGGCAACCTCCCTGGGGCAGGTTGTCAACCGTAATGGTGCCACCGTGCACCTCTACAATGCGACTGACGATAGCCAATCCCAGCCCGGTACCACTTGCCTTTCGAGTGAAAAAAGGCTCAAATATCTTGCCCTTGTCTGCAGAGTCAATGCCAGGACCGTGGTCCAGAAAATCAACCACCAGCCCATCGCCCGGGGAATCACCCCCTGATTTCCCGGCCGGCGCCGTATAAGCATGAATGTGCAGGCATTTCTCATTCGGCATGTCCTGCATTGCCTCCAGGGAATTAAGGCCCAGATTGAGAAAGGCGCGGCGCAGCAACTCAGCATCGGCTGTCACTACAAAGGGAGTTTCAACATGGAGCTCGATCTGTGCCTCGGTTCCCAGGGGATGGTTTTTCAAGAGCAATACGACGTCGTCGAGGATAGTCTGGAGGTCGCAGGAGGCAAGATTAGGTTTGCGGACGCGCGTGAACAGCAGAAAGTCAGTAACGATGTTGTTGATGCGGTCCGATTCCGAAACGATGAGGTGCAGCAGCTTGCGGTCCACGTTGTCAGGGAGGGCGCTGCTTTCACTGAGGGCCTGTGCAGAGCCGCGAATGGAGGCCAGGGGATTGCGGACCTCGTGGGCAATGCTGGCAGCCGCCTCACTCAGCGCCTCCAGGCGATTGATGCGCTTCATGGCCTCCGCCATCCGTCGTCGCTCCGACATATCCCCGATGAGGACGTTGAGGCCCCTGAATTTCCCCTTCCGGTTGCCCAGCACCGAGGTGGAAAGCATAAGCGGCCGCTCACCACTGGACGAGGGAAGTTGCACTTCGAAGCTCAGTGCCCGTCGCCCCCGCAGGACCTGCCCAAGCCGGTCAGAGATGACCGTAGGGAAAACGGACCAGAAATGCTGTCCGCTTACCCCCGGGGAAGGGTCCAGGCCCAGGAGTTCAGCGGCGCGGGGGTTCAGGTAAGCAATGCGTCCCTGTTGGTCCAGCGTGATTACGCCTTCACTCATGTTCTGCAGGATTTCGCCGGTCATGATGCGCACCCGTCTCAACCTGCTTGCCAGGCTTCCTGACAGCACCGCCACCAGATGGTAAGCGACTGCCTGGGCTACCAGGAAAGCCAGATGGTAGGCGAAGCCCCCGACCAGTCGTTCCCGCCAGATATTCCACGATGCTTCGGGAACCAACCAGGGCCTTATTTCGAGGTCCCCGCAAACCAAATAGACCATGGTCACCAGCGCCAGCAGAGCCGTGGAAGATGAAGCCACCAGCAAACTCGCGCGCAACGACAGGATACTGCTAGCCGCTAACACCAACATGAAATAGAAGACGCTAAAGTTGCTTTGCACACCACCGGTAAGATAAATCAGCGCCGAGACCAGCAGCAGGTCCGTAACCAGTTGGAAGGCGGCAAATCGTCTCAGTTGCCGAACCCGCCGCAGCAGCAGGAGGTAAGGCAGGTTCAGAAAACAGACGAACACCAGAAGATAATAGGGCGCCCCGAGTCTCTCTTGCAGCGCCCGGTCACCGGCAGCCGAAATAAGGATGATGCCGATGCACAGGATGGCCACCAGCAGACGAAAGAAGAGCAGCCACTTCAACCGTCGTCTTAACTCTTCAGTTTCCTGACTCGTGGACATTTCCAAAGCTCTTCAGGGACTATGACAAAATAGGGCAGGTTCCCGACCCCGGCAGGTCTGCCAGGTTCAAGATGCACCTGCCCTTCTCCTTCAGGGTGGAACGACCAGTTTCCCGGTCTAGACCCGATACAATTTGTTGACGGTCAACGGCTGGCGCCGAGCGCCTGTTGCAGCTTGATGATAGGCAGGAAGATGCTAAGCACGATGCCACCCACAAAGATCCCCATGAAGCCAATCATCAAGGGCTCAATCAGCGCCGTCAATGCCTTTACCGTTGCCTCCACCTGCTGGTCGTAGAACTCCGAAATCTTCTCCAGCAGAGATTCCATGGCGCCCGAACGTTCACCGATGGCAATCATGCGCGTGACCATAGGGGGGAAGACCCAGCTTTCACTCAGTGGGTCCGCCACGGTTTCTCCCTGCCTGACATTCTCGCGGGCGCTCAAGACTGCCTCGGACACGATACGGTTGCCTGAAGTGCCTGCCACGATTTCGAGGGCTCCCAGGATGGGCACGCCGCTTTTCAGCAAGGTGGCGAAAGTGCGGCTGAAGCGTGACAGCGCAACCTTCTGAAAAAGGGGGCCAAAGACAGGCAATTTGAGCTTGAGCCAATCCCAGTGTCGCGCTCCTGTCTCGGTGCGCACATACATCACGAGCAGAATCACAAAGGCCACCAAGCCCAGGAACCAAACCAAAAAATACTGCTTCATGCTCAGGCTGAGTGCCAATACAAACTTGGTGATCCAGGGCAGCTCCAGGTCCTGCATGGATGCGAAGATATCCTGGAACTTGGGAACAATCCCCACCATCAGAAAGATGGCTATCCCCGCCACCATAACCATGGAGACCAGCGGATAGGTCATGGCCGACTTGATCTCTCGCTTGAGCGCTTCAGCAGCCTCCTGGTACTCCGCCAAGCGCACCAGCACCTCGTCGAGCTGGCCGCTGGCCTCACCCGCCCTGACCATGTTCACGTAAATGTTGGGAAAGAGCTTGGGGTACTCCTGGAGGGCAGCCGAGAGGTCAGAGCCACCGCGGATACGCTCCACCACGATACCCAGCGCATACTTGAACCCCTTGTCCGTCACCTGCTCCTGCAGAATTTCCAGCGCTTCCAGGAGCGGGATGCCCGAGGAAATCATGGTGGACAGTTGCCGGGTGAAAACCACCATATCCTCGCTCTTGACGTGAGGCCGAGGGGGGCCGCCTACCAGTCGCGACCACCACTTCTCCCCTTCCAACCGCACCGACATGACGTTCAGATTCTGGTCCCGTAACCGGGTAATCACGGCGCCCTGATTATCGTCCACCAGCACCCCAGAAACGGACGCACCTGCCTGATTCCGGGCCACGTAACGGAAGCTAGGCATGGGAACTCCTTCCTTCACAGTGAGAAGACCTGTCCCCCCAACCGCGGGAACTCCTAATCATTCATGGTCACGTTCAGCACTTCCTCCACCGAGGTTATGCCTCGACCGGCATTAAGAATGCCACAGCGTCTCAGGGTCACCATGCCCTGCTCCAGCGCCGCGGCCTTGATGTCCAATATGGATTTGCCTTGAATCACCAAGCGCTTGATCTCGTCGTTCATAGCCAGTGTCTCCAGGAGCGCGAAGCGTCCTTTGTACCCGTTCTGACAACGCGGACAGCCTATGGCCCGGAAGATGGTAGCCTTCTCCACCTCCTCCTCCGTGAAGCCCACCTGGAGCAGTCGCGCTCTGGGGACGTCAAATTGCTCTTTGCACTCGGAACAGAGTTTACGAGCCAGGCGCTGGGCCGACACCAGGATGAGAGAGGAGGCCACCAGAAAGGGGTCAACCCCCATATCCACCAAGCGGGTAATGGTAGAGGGCGCATCGTTGGTATGCAAGGTGCTTAAGACCAGATGCCCGGTGAGAGCCGCTTTGATAGCAATCTCCGCCGTCTCGGTGTCACGAATCTCACCCACCAGCACCGTATCCGGGTCCTGTCTGAGGATGCTCCTCAGGGCGCCGGCAAAGGTCAACCCACGCTTGGAGGCAATCTGCACCTGATTGATACCCTCCAGTTGATACTCGACGGGGTCTTCCACCGTAACGATATTGTCCTCGACCGACTGCATCTCTTTAAGCGCTGAGTACAAGGTCGTGCTCTTACCACTTCCCGTCGGCCCGGTGACCAGAATCATACCATAAGGGGCCCGAATGGCCTTGCGGAAATCCCCCAGCGCAATTTCCTCAAATCCCAGGCTCTCCAAGCTCAGAGCCAGGTTAGTGGAATCCAGAATTCGCAGCACCGCCTTCTCCCCGTGCACCACGGGCAGTATGGACACCCGAAAGTCGATCGGTCGGCCAGCAATCTTGAGCTGGAACTTGCCATCCTGAGGCCGGTGCTTCTCGGCAATGTCGAGGTCACTCATAATCTTGATACGGCTGATGATGGCATTCTGCAAGCGCTTGGGTGGGGTGAGCGCCTCGTAAAGTATGCCGTCCTGCCTGTAGCGCACCCTGAGCTTGCGCTCATAAGGCTCGATATGGATGTCGCTCACCCCATCGCGTACCGCCTGGAAGATAACCAGGTTAACCAGCTTGACCACCGGGGAACCATCGGCAGAGTCTGATATCTCCGAGACATCGACATCCTCCTCTCCCTCGGTCTCTCTGCTGACAGAGACCAGGTCATCACGGAAGTCTCCGAAGAGATCCTCCATCTGATCGGCAGTGGTGCCATAGCTCTTCTGTATAGCGCGGTTGATGGCCACATCAGTGCTGATGACAGGGCGAATGTCACAACCGGTGATGAGCTCGATATCGTCCAGTTTCAGTATGTCGAAGGGATTGCTGACCGCCATAGTCAGGACGCTGCCCACCTTAGCCACCGGTAGCACCGCATAGTATGTCGCCATGTCCTGGGAGAGGCACTCCAGGGCCTGGGTCTGGGGCTCCAGTCGGTCAAGGTCCACCGGTGGGATATTCATGGAGCTGGACACCGCCCCCACCAAGGCCCGTTCCTCGACCAGCCCCTGGTCTATGAGCAGCTCGGAAAAGGAGTGGTCCTCCTCGTCTGAGACCTTGAGGAATTCCTCCGCCTGCTCCTGGGAGAGCAGCTTCTCCTTCACCAGTATGCCACTCAACCTCTTGTCAAACTTTGCCATCAGTGTTTCCTCACATACTGCCCTGGAAGATGCGCTTCAGGTCATCGGCATCGGTGGTCCGCGCAAAGGCCTCCTCAGAGGCAATGATGCCCTTCTTGTAGAGGTCGAAAAGCGACTGGTTCATGGTGCGCATACCCAGCTTGCCCCCGGTCTGGATAACAGAGTATATCTGGTGCTCCTTATTATCCCGAATCAGTGACCGCACCGCAGAGTTAGCCACCATAATCTCCGCCGCCAACATCCGTCCCCGACCATCTTTGCGAGGCACGAGTTGCTGACAGAACACCCCTTGCAGTGTGAAGGACAACTGCGTGCGAATCTGCTGCTGCTGATGGGCGGGAAAGATATCCACAACGCGGTTGATGGTCTGCACGCAGTCGCTGGTATGCAACGTCGCCAGAATCAGGTGTCCGGTTTCTGCCAGCACCAGAGCCGACTCTGTAGTCACCTGGTCGCGCATCTCACCAATCAGCACCACGTCCGGGTCCTGTCTCAGCGCCGAGCGCAGGGCCTCGGGGAAACCGTGGGTATCACTGCCTATCTCCCGCTGGTTGACCAGCGCACGCTTGTTCCGGTGCACATATTCGATGGGGTCTTCAATGGTGACAATATGATGAGGACGTGTGGTATTGATGTAATCCACCATGGCGGCCTGGGTAGTGGACTTGCCACTGCCGGTAGCGCCCGTAATCAGGATGAGACCCTTGGGAAGGTTACACAAGCGCGTCAGAAGGTCGCGCGGCAGGCCCAGTTCGTTCATGCTCATCACTTCCGCCGGCACCGCCCGGAATACCCCTCCCACTGCCCCACGCTGCTGAAAAACGTTGGTGCGGAAACGGCCCAGACCCGCCATACCGAACGACATGTCCAGTTCGAGCTCCCTTTCAAAGTGGGCAATCTGGTCATTGTTGAGCATGGAATAGATGAGTTCCTGAGTGGTCTCAGGCGTGAGCATCTCGTATTCTGAGGGCACCAGTTCCCCGTTGATGCGGAAGCGGGGCGGACTGCCCGCCGTCAGGTGCAGGTCCGAGCCCTGGCGCTCTACTAGCTCAGTCAAAAGCTCTTCCAATGAGACCATCTCTCACTCCCTGCGTAAGGCTTGGCTTATGCCTGCTCCGGTTTCTTCGCTTGACTGATGATTGCCTCTGACACCCGCCGAGGTACGCTACCGTAATGGGAGAACTCGAAAGTATAGGAGCCTTCGCCTCCGGTGATGCTCCGAAGCTCGCTGACGTAATCGGATAGCTCCGCCAGGGGAATCTGCGCTTTGATAATTTGCAGGTCCCCCAGGGATTCCATCCCCTGGATGCGTCCCCGGCGGCTGTTGAGGTCCCCCGTCACCTCTCCCATGAACTGGCTGGGCACGGAAATCTCCACATTGACAATAGGCTCCAGCAGCACCGGCTGGGCATGGGATGTTGCTTCCTGAAATGCGCGGGCGCCGGCAATCTTGAACGATTCCTCCGAGGAGTCCACGGGATGAAACTTGCCATCGTAAAGGATGACCCGGAGGTCGTCACAGGGATACCCGCCAATCACACCCCGCAGGAGCGCCTTACGAACCCCCTTTTCCACTGCCGGGATGTATTGGCTGGGCACCCGCCCCTGCACAATCTCATTGACAAACTCGAACCCCTCGCCACGGTTCAGAGGTTCGACACGAATGAAGACCTCTCCGAATTGACCTCGACCCCCGGTCTGCTTCTTGTGCCTCCAATGTCCCTCCGCCTTTGCCGTCACCGTCTCCCGGTAAGGTATCTTGGGCGGACGGCTATTGACCTCCACCTCGAAGCGACGGGCCAGCTTCTCAAGTGCAATATCCAGGTGCAAGGGGCTCATCCCGGTGATGACCATCTCCCGGGTCTGCTGGTCGCGGGTGAGCCTGAAGGTCGGGTCTTCCTCAGCCAACTTAGTCAGAGAACTGCTTATCTTTTGCTCGTCGGCAACCCTCCTGGGCTCCACCGCCAGTGAAACCATAGGAGTCGGAAAGCTGATAGATGATAGCGCCCCTTTTAGTTTGCCATCTGTCAGCGTATCGGAGGTAGCAATATCCTCAACCTTGGAGATGGCGGCAATGTCACCGGCCACCACCCTATCCAGGAGCTCCTGCTTGTCGCCCTGGAGACGGAAGAGCTGTCCCACCCGATAAGACTTGCCCATGCGGCTGATGTGCACAGAACCGTCTGCCGACAGGGCGCCTGAATAGACGCGGAAGAAGCTGAGCTTGCCCACGAAAGGGTCAGTGAGGGTCTTGAAGACCTGCGCCATAAAGCCGTCGGAGGCTTGCGGATCAATAGGAATAACTTCATCATTTTCCTGATAGGTACGAGCTGGAATCTCGAGTGGGCTGGGCGCCAGCCCCACCAGGCCGTCCAGCAATGCCTTCACCCCCACCTCCTGCCTGGCCGCGGTTGCAAACACAGGCACCAGCTTGCCACTGTGAAATGCGCTGGCCAGGCATCCCTTAATCTCCTCCTGGGAGAGCTCCCCGCCCTCCAGGTATTTCTCCAGGAGCGCATCGTCAGCTTCCAAAGCCCCTTCAATAAGCTGCTCCCGCGCTGCCTCCAACTCACTGGCAAGACTGGCATCCACCTCCGCAGGTGGGTTGAGAACATCCACCACCTCGCTGATTCCGGGACCCACTCCCACGGGCAAGTTCACAGGCAAACAATGCGCCCCGAAAGCTGTCCTGATACCCTCCAACACCTGCTGGAAGGAGATGTTCTCGCTGTCCAGCTTGGTCACCACCAGCGCTCGAGGCAAGCCCTCCTCCTCTGCGCGAGCCCAGAGCTTGCGGGTGTTCAATTGCACGCCAGCCGCGGCAGATACCGCTACCAGCACCGACTCCACCGCCCTGAGCGCGCCAATTGCCTCCCCGATGAAATCCGGGTAGCCAGGCGTATCCACGATGTTGAGGCGGCGTCCCTGCCAATCACAATGCACGATGGCCGAGGAGATGCTTATATCTCTTTCCTTTTCCTCAGGCAGGTGGTCGCAGATGGAGGTCCCCTCATCGACACTTCCCAGACGGCTGGTGACGCCGCTGACGTAAAGCATCGCCTCCACCAGCGTGGTCTTTCCCGCGCCACCATGTCCGACGACAGCCAGGTTAGCAATATTTGAAATGTCTGTGGTTGTCATGGTTCCTCAATAAGATATTTAACAAGCCCAATCTGCCATTACTTCTACCGCCATATCTTATTCCCGCAGAGCACGAAAAATCAAGGGAAAAATATTCACGAGACACTGCTCGAAACTCTATCTCAGAAAAGAATCGGCGCCTAAACCAAAATCCCTTAGCCACAAGAACTTCTGAAATGAATCGCGGGGTGCATGTACTTAGAGATGCTCCTCGTTCATAAGGCGGCGGCAATGGCCTCGTCCAGGCGGATGGTGCCTTCGTATAAGGCGCGGCCGATGATGATGCCTGCCAGGGAGAGGCGCTGCAACTGGTGGATGTCCGCCAGGGCGCTGACCCCACCGGAGGCAATCACCGGTTTGGGCGAGAGTCGGCAAACCTTTTCGATTCCCGCCAGGTCCGGCCCTTCCAGCATCCCATCCTTGGCCGTGTTAGTAAAGATGACGACAGCCAGGGGAAGTTCCCGCAGGCCCGCCAGCAAGTCTTCCATAGGGAAGGTGGAAAGCTCCTGCCAACCTTTCAAGGCTAACTTACCCCCCCGCACGTCCAGACCCAGCGCCAGTTTGTCGGGGAAGCGCTCGCACATGCGGGCCAGCCACCCGCAGGACTGTAGTGCTCGGGTGCCTACCACCGCCCGCTCCACGCCTAGTGCCAGCACCTTTTCGATTGCCTCTTCCCGGCGCAAGCCCCCGCCGAACTGCACCGGAATGCTCACCGCATTGATGATGGAGGCAAGGCTATCCAGGTTGCGGGGCGCGCCCTCAAAAGCGCCGTCCAGGTCCACCACGTGCAGACACATTGCCCCTAGCTCCTGCCAGCGCCTGGCCGCCTCTCTCGGACCAATCTCAAAGACCTTCTCCCGGTCAAAAGCCCCCTGCCTGAGCCTGACGGTGCGTCCACGACGAATATCAATTGCGGGTATGACTAGCATCTCATTTCTTCTTTCGCGACCGGAGAATGAGAACACCAACCCAGGCGAGAAAGGCACCGGTTGCTGCCGACCCCAGAACCACCCAGGGCAAAGGAACGTCAATCGTTTTGAGCACCAGGCTGATGGACACCTGCTGCGTACCGTTCTGCCAGATGAAAACGAGCAGCGCCACTGCCACCACAACCAGCACCACCACCTTGACGGTATAGAAGAACTTTTTCACTTTCCCTGGCTCCGCCACCGGTCTCTCCTTCATGTTGAAGCTCAAATAAGACCCACAAGTTCTCTGAACACTTCACTATACATATCGACGATTATGTTAACATACTTGTCCAAAATGACGTAAGCGATGGCGCCCGCCGCCAACCCGGGCCCGAAGGGTATCACGCCCCCCCGCCGCCGAATGAAGACCAGGGCGCAGAAAAGCAGCGAGAAAAACGACCCCAAGATAGGCACTGCCAGCGCCCCCTTCCACCCCAGAAGACCCCCAATCATGCCCATCAGCTTCACGTCCCCCAGCCCCATTGCCTCCTTGCGAAAGACCAGTGTGCCCAGCACACCTATAAGACCGATGAACGCCATGCCTACTGCAATGCCTACCAACGATGAGAACAGGGCGGAAAGGCGCGCGTGAGCGTGGAGAAAGGTACTATCAAGTAGGGGACTGTGAAGCCGGGGAACAATCACGCTGATGATGGGCGCCAGCACCATCCCACCCAGCGTAATCTCATCAGGGATGATGTGATGGTCAATGTCAATCAGGGAGCCAATGAAGAGCACCGCCAACAGCCCCACGTACACCAACCACAGGGGAAAACTCTGCTCGAAGGCAAGGTGCTCGTAGCGCACCAGCATCAAATAGTAATAGAGTGCCGCAAATGATGCCGCCATCAGGAACTCGATGAGGGGATAGCGTATGCTGATGGGCTCACCGCAGTGCCTACACCGACCCCTGACTAGAAAGTAGCCCAGGATGGGGATGTTGTATTTGCCCACCAGTCGGGCGCAGTTCGGGCAATGGCTGGCAGGATGCATGAGCGACATGGAGATAGGCATGCGATAAATGCAGACGTTGGCGAAGCTACCCACCATGCTTCCGAAGATAAAAGCAAAGACTACAGGCATCACGTATCCAAAAAAGAATTCCATCCTGTCACTTCCAGTAAAGTCAAGCTAGTGTGAGTGAAAGGGGCCTGCCCCTTCTATCGGCAGCTTAGGTCGTAAAGACAAGAGCTGCAACCTCGCGCCATCTATCCCGAATGTGCAATTCAACCAGTACCATGAAACAGGAGGGAACAGCAAGCATTCCAACTACGAGCATAAGGCCTGGACAGTCGTTCTCCAGAATGAGTTCCGCGACAAACAAGACCGCAAAGACAAGTAGCGCCCACCAAAGTGTTATAGGTGTGCGCGCAACCAGCGCCAGTTTTCCTCTCTTGCTGGAGATTACCGCCCTCTCAAACGAAGTTATCAGCCTAAACAAAAGCTCACGCGGCCGCGTTCGCAAGCGCAACAGTACTTTACCCTCCTTCACTCTCCAAATCACTTCATCCGAAGCAGCCGTGCTCAATCTTGTCACCACTTCAGGAAGGCACTCCGGCCCCAACTTGCTCTCCATCCTGAATATCGCCGGCCCGAATCCGAAGTATTTGGCATTGAAGGTCGCCAGTAGGATTACCTCGCACAGCAAGCAAGCCCCCACCGTAAGAAGCGCCCAGCAAATGAGCGTCTCGGACATAGCATTTGCTTTCTAAGGCAATCCCGCAATCAAGCCCGAAAAAGGTGCCTGGCTCCTTAAGCGACAGCGGAGCAGCCAGCAAGAATGACAGCTATTGATACTCATTGCATTGTACCCGCTTCCCCAAGAGCCAGTTCCCGACTACTCAGGACGCTCCCCCGCGCTTACATTGCGTGCGCGTAAGCCTGGATAATCTCCTCGGCTGCTTGCTCCACGCTCAGTGAGCGGGTATCCACGACAAGGTCAGCAGCTTTCAGGTAGTAGGGCTTGCGCTTTTCAAGCAAGGCTTCTATCTCAGTCCTGAGGTCTTTTTCGTCGGTCAGGGGCGGGCGCTGGTTGGCAGTATTATGGTCAGTCGTCATCCGCTCGTAAATGGTTTCAGGATCGCACTCCAGCAGGACCAAAATGCCGTTTCGTTTCAAATCGCGGACATTCTTCTGATTCAGCACGGCGCCGCCTCCCACTGCCAACACCAGGTCATCGCGGGCGCTGAGCTCGTGAATAACCTCCCGCTCCAACTGCCGAAAAAGCCTCTCCCCGCCTATCTCGAAGATACAAGCGATAGATTTGCTCTCGTGCGCCTGGAGGAAATCGTCAGCATCGATGAATTCACGCTCCAGCTTCCTTGCCAACGCCTGCCCCACACTGGTTTTACCGGTACAGCGAAAACCAATCAGCACAATGTTCATGAATGCCACCTGCCCATGTCCAGCCGCTGCGGCAAGGGACAGCCTGCTCCGCCCGCCACGGCGGGCTACGAAGGCTGGAAGCCCCCTGCCCTGCGCCTCCTCTTTAACCACCTTGGGGCGCAACTTCCCCAATACGAACTTGCATCTTACTTACCCAAAAGTTTTTCTTCGACGATGCGGCGCATCAGTTCTCGGGGAGCTTTCTTCTTGGTCCACATCTCGAACTGTGCCACTGCCTGCCCTACGAACATATCGATGCCGGACACCACCTGGCAGCCTCCTTCCCGAGCTTGGCGCAGGAAGCGGGTCTCTGCCGGGTTATACACCGCATCGAAGGCCACCATCCCGGACTGGAAGAAGTCGAGAGGCACAGGCGTCTCATCGACATTGGGATACATCCCCACACTGGTGGCATTGATGACCACGTCGGCGTCAAGGGTCAAGAGACCTGCCAGCGGCTGCCAATCACAGCCTACTTCTCGAGCCAATTCTCGAGCGCGGGATTCGGTGCGGTTGAGGATGACGAGCTTGGCGCCCCGCACCTTCAAGCCGAAAGCGATGGCACGTGCGGCGCCCCCGGCGCCCAGCATCACACAGCGCTTGCCCTCGAGCGCGGAATCGCTGCCTTGCTCGAGCACCTCCTCCAGGGCGCTAACTGCCGCTAACCAGTCCGTGTTGAAGCCTTTGAGTTTACCATCTTCGGTGACAATGGTGTTGATGGCGCCAATCTTTCGCGAGGTCTCATCGATGCTGTCCAGCGCGCTCATTACCGCTTGCTTGTGCGGAATGGTAACCGAATACCCTTTGATGGGCACGGCTTTGAAGGCTTCTACGAAGCTGATTGGTTCTTCAACCTTGAAGCGCACATAGACCGCATCAATCCCCTCCTGATGAAAGGCAGCGTTATGAATATCCGGGCTGGCGCTGTGCGCAATGGGGTTGCCTATGACGCCATAAACATCTGTGTCCGCGCTGATGTCCCTGTAGTGATACAGACTCAGTAACTCAGAGGCCGTTAGCTGACCGGCTGCGGTCTCCTTACCCGTCTCCAGCGAGGCAAAGGTGAGGAAGCCGCCGAACTTCGGGGCTAACACGCGGCTGACCTCTCCCAGCTCACCCATGCACAGCGCAATTGTCGGTCGGTCGGCATTCATGAGCATCTCGAACATGCGCAGGTTGTCGCGGATGTCGGTAGCCTGACAGGTCAACTTGACGATGTCGGCGCCGCTGTGGAGAAGCCTTTGCTGGATTTGCGCCAGGTCAGCGGGTGTGCGCTCAAAATTGTGGTAAGAGACGATGCGCTTTGCTCGGCCTTGCAGAGGCAGTTTGTCTGTTGCATCCAATTCGATATCAACATAGTCAGCGCCGAGCTTGGCGGCGCGCGCAAGTATCCTTAACCGCTCCTCTTCGGAGCCGACAAAGTCACCTCTCTCACGCTGAGGTCTGTCGGTCACAATCACGGGACAGGGCTTGTGCTGCAGGAGCCTTTCGAGGTCCGGATTCTGCATACCATCCAGGCGCAGCTCGACCAGGTCCGCCCACTCGGCAGCCCGCCGCATGTCTTTCAGCGCCTCCTCCGTGGAGGACACCTTGATGGGAATGCATAGCAACGATTTCATCTTGACCCTATCAACCACGTTCAGGACTTCATGGAGGCAATCTTATTCAGCACATTGAGGTAGGCCTTGGCAGAGGCATCGATGATGTCGGTGCTGTAAGCATGTGCGCGGTAGCTGCGCTTATCGTGCTCGACCTCCAGGGAGACCTCGCCCTGCGCATCCTTGCCTCCGGTAATGGCGCGAATGTGATAGTTAACCAGCTTGGGGTAGAGTCCGGTGATGCGGTCCATGCAGCGATAGAGCGCATCCACCGGCCCGTCACCACAGGCGGCATCCTGTACCAACTGATCCTTCTTCAAGATAGCGACTGTGGCTGTGGGGATGGTGGAGGAGCCGGAGCTGATGTGGAAGGCATCGAGTTCGAAGACGCGGGGCAGTTCCTCGATTAACTCCCCGACAATGGCTTCCAGGTCCTCGTCAAAGACCTCCTTCTTCTTGTCGGCGAGTTCCTTGAAGGCCCGGAAGACATTTTCGAACTGCTCCTCGCTGAGCTCGTAGCCCAGCTCGCCCAGCCTGTGTTTGAGATGATGTCTGCCCGAGTGCTTGCCCAGCACCAGCCTGCTGGTGGGAAGTCCGATGTCCTCCGGTTTCATAATCTCGTAGGTGCTCGCCTCCTTGAGCACCGCATGCACGTGGATGCCTGCCTCGTGGGCGAAGGCGTTGGCACCCACAATAGCCTTGTTGCGCTGCACCTCGATACCTGTAAGGCTGGCTACCAAGCGGCTGGTGGGGTAGATGCGCCTGGTATTGATATTGGTGACCTGCTGAAAATGGTCCTGGCGGGTACGAAGCACCATGACCAGCTCTTCCAGCGCGGCATTGCCTGCCCGTTCTCCCAGCCCGTTGATGGTGCACTCCACCTGCCTGGCACCAGCCTCCACGGCGGCGAGGCTATTGGCCACTGCCAACCCCAGGTCATTGTGACAGTGCACGGAGATGACCGCTTTGTCAATGTTGGGCACGTCCTCTCTCAAGTGGTGAATGATCTGGCTGAAGTGTCCGGGGACAGCATAGCCCACGGTATCGGGGATATTGACAGTGGTGGCACCAGCCTCGATGACGGCCTCGACTACCTGGGCCAGGAAATCCCGTTCGGTGCGGGCCGCATCCTCAGGGGAGAACTCCACGTCTTCGACGTAGCCCTTGGCGCGTCTGGCCCCCTCCACTGCCAGCTTGAGAATCTCCTCGCGCGCCATCTTGAACTTGAACTTGCGGTGGATCTCACTGGTGGCCAGGAAGACGTGAATGCGAGGACGCGTTGCACCTTTGAGAGCTTCCGCGGCGCGGTCGATGTCTTCGGGTCGGCAGCGCGCCAATCCACAGATGATGGGGCCTGTGACTTCCCGGGCGACCAAGCTTACAGCTTCGAAATCACCTGCTGAAGAAATGGGGAAGCCGGCTTCGATGACGTCCACACCCAGCACTGCCAAGGCGCGCGCAATCTCCAGCTTCTGCGAGACGTTCAAGCTGGCGCCGGGTGACTGCTCGCCATCACGCAGGGTGGTATCGAATATGATAATTCTTTCCTCCGACATCTCTGGTCTCCCTTTCTCGATATGTTCGTCCTTGCTCCTGCTCATTGCAATAAAAAAAGCCCCGCGGCCACAGGCCCCGGAGCTACATGCTGTTCCTTATAAGTTCCCAGGCTTGCGCGCCTCACCCCCCGGACTCAGCGCCTAATAAGAGCGCTAAGCCCCTTTTTCCAAGTAATAAGGTTGATAATGCTCTAAACTTCACAAGCATGACACATCCAAGAACCCGGGAGCCCCCGCTGAGCAGCGAAGTAGGACTCGTAGTATCTCAATCCTGGCATATACTACCAACCTGTCGTCACAGGTGCAACAAGAAAATCCCCGAAGTTCCAAGTTCCGCATCCGTGAGCATGATGCCCAGGTTCAGCCCAGGGTTGAAATTACAGGGTTTCAATCTTGGCATAGACCACGGAGCGAAAGGCCTCCACCACCTCGGGGTCGAACTGGCCGCCAGCGTTGTTACCCAGCTCCTCCATGGCTTTCCAGGGAGGCATGCCCGCCCGATAAGGTCGGTCGGAGGTCATGGCATCAAAAGCATCAGCCACTGCCAGGATACGGGCGCCCACGGGAGCAACTTTGGCATCTCCGCCATTGGTGGCGCTGCCCACAAAGCGTTGATGGTGAGCCAGTATGATGGGTATGGCCTCCTGCAACACCACCCCCACCGAGCGCAGCAGGTCCACGCCTCGTTTCACGTGACTGTCAAGCACAGCTTTCTCCTGGGTCGAAAGTTCGGAGGCCTTGCGCAGGAGCTCGGTGCTGATTTCCACCTTACCCACATCGTGGAGGAGGGCGGCGGCGCGAATGGTTTCCACCTCCGCCTCCGGAAGCCCCATCTTCCCTGCCACCTCCGCGGACATCTCCGCCACCCGCAGCGAATGCCCTTTGGTATAACGGTCTGCCGACTCCAGGTACTTGGAGAGGATTTCCAGCACCCCCACGTAGGCGCGTCTCAGTTCCTGAATGTGCTTTTCCTTTTCTTCATACAGCGTACCCACCACAATGCTGGCCAGCACCAGGAATCCGCCCCAGGCAATCAGGTCAATGGCCACCGTCAGGGTGGTGCGTCCGCCGGCAAAGGCGCCGGGGTTAAGGATGACAAAAAGGGCAACCGCGGCTACCGAAAAGATGCTGGTCAAGAGCGCGAAGCGCTTACCCACCACATAGCCTGCTGCCAGGACCGGCAGATAGTAAAGGTTGAGCACGCCCAGCTTCTGGTGCACAAAATAGCTGACGAGCACCACGGAAACAATGATAAAGGCTATCACGAAAGCTTCGAAATTGCGCACCACATATTTACGGACGTCCTCCAGCATGATGGCCCCTATCACATTAGACCGAAAGCAGAAAAGCTGTAGTCCTAAACCTCTTTGACCTCAATCCATTTCATCATGCGCCTGAGTTGGCGGCCCACCTTTTCGATGGGGTGCTCGCGGTCCCGTTTCTCCAGCGCCTCGAAGACCGGCCGGCCGGCCTGATTCTCCAGAATCCATTCCCGCGCGAACTCGCCACTGCGAATCTCGGCAAGGATTTTCTGCATCTCCTTCTTAGTACGCTTGGTAATGATGCGGGGACCGCGCGTGAGGTCACCGTACTCAGCCGTATTGCTGACCGAATGACGCATCCAGGAGATGCCTCCCTGGTAAAACAGGTCCACGATGAGCTTCAATTCGTGCATACATTCAAAGTAGCAGATTTCCGGCTGATAGCCGGCTTCTGACAGGGTCTCGAAGGCAGCCTTGACCAGCGCTACCACCCCCCCGCAGAGCACCGTCTGTTCGCCGAACAGGTCGGTCTCAGTTTCCTCCGCAAAGGTGGTCTCAATCACGCCCGCCCGGGTGCCGCCCAGACCCTTGGCATACGCCAATGCAGTCTGCCTGGCGCGGCCTGACACGTCCTGATAGACGGCGACCAGGTCAGGAACGCCGCCGCCTTTCTCGTATTCGCTGCGCACCAGGTGCCCCGGGCCCTTGGGCGCCACCATCACCACGTCCACGTCCACGGGGGGTTTAATCTGACCGAAATGGATATTGAAGCCGTGCGCGAAGAGGAGCACATTGCCCGCTGCCAACCCGGGCACTATCTCAGCTTCATAGAATCGCGCTTGCAGCTCATCAGGCAGCAGGATGGTAATCAGGTCGGCGGGCTGCACGGCTTCAGCAATAGACACAGGCTCAAACCCGTGTTCGACTGCCAGTTCGTAGTTAGGAGAGCCTTTGATCTCCGCCACCAGCACGTCCAGGCCACTATCCCGCAAGTTCAGCGCATGGGCGTGTCCCTGAGAGCCGTATCCCAGAATAGCAATCTTTTTGCCCTTCAGAAGCTCGAGGTCAGCATCGTCGTCGTAGTAGATTTCAGCCATCATTTATCCTTCTTTCTGCTGAACTCCGATATCGTCCTGGCCTACCTTATGCCGCGCTTTATAGCCACACGGCCGGTGCGCACCAATTCCTTTATGCCATAGGGTCGCAGCATGGTGATGAGGGCATCTATCTTCGCCGGTTGCCCCGCAACTTCAATCACCAGATGTCTTTGACTGATGTCCACAACTTTACCGCGAAAAAGCTCCACCAGGTCGCAGACCTCGCCCCGCTTGGAAGCGGGGGCGTCAACCTTGACCAGCATCAGGTCCCTTTCCACGTAGTCGTCGTGGGAAACGGTCTGCACCTTGATGACATCGATGAGCTTCTCCAGTTGTTTTCTGATTTGCTGCATAAGCTGGTCGTCGCAGCGCAGCGCAATGGTCATGCGCGAAGTAGCAGGGTCATCGGTCTCGGTCGAGGCAAAGCTGTCGATATTCAGGGCTCGCGCGCTGAACAGTCCCGCCACCCGGACCAGCACCCCGGGCTTGTTCTCCACCAAGAGACTAATGACCTGCCTTTCCCCAGTCGCATCCGCTTTTTCCATGTCTAGCTCTTGCCACCTTTCAGCTATGCCATCCCACCAATCATGCGGTCCAGCGCCTCCCCAGCAGGGACCATGGGAAAGACGTTCTCCTCCGGCGCCACCTTGAAATCCAGCACCACAGGAGCTGGAGTCGCAATGGCCTCTTCAAGGGCGCCCCTCACATCCTCGGCGCGACTGACGGTCATACCCACGGCCCCGTAGGCCTCCGCCAGTTTGGCGAAGTCCGGGTTGCCGGTGAGGGTGGTGTAGGAATAGCGGCGTTTGAAGAAAAGCTCCTGCCATTGCCTGACCATGCCCAGGTAGCCGTTATTCAAGATAGCTATGTTGACAGGCAGGCGGTTAATCACCGCGGTGGCCAGCTCCTGGATATTCATCTGAATGGAGCCGTCACCGGCAATATCAAAGACGATAGCATCGGGTTGACCGACCTGCGCTCCGATGGCTGCCGGGAACCCGTAACCCATGGTGCCCAGGCCGCCGGAGGAGACAAAATGCCTGGGCTTGTCGTAGAGGTAATACTGTGCCGCCCACATCTGGTTCTGTCCCACCTCGGTGCAGATGATGGCCTCCCCCTTGGTAACCTCGTGAATCTGCTGCACCACATACTGAGGCTTGAGACCTTCGTTCTTAAAGGTCAGGGGATGCTTCTGCTTCCAATCTGCCACCCGTGTGTTCCACTCCCGCGGCTCAGTGGGTTCGACGTAGGGCAGGAGTTCGCTGAGGATGCTCTTGGCGTCACCCACAACGGGTATATCCACGCGCACGTTCTTACTGATGGAAGCCGGGTCAATGTCAATGTGAATGATTTTGGCATGGGGTGCAAACGCTTCCACCCTGCCCGTAACCCGGTCGTCAAAGCGGGCGCCGATGGCAATCAAGAGGTCACTTTCCTGGATGGCATAGTTGGCAGTGACTGTGCCATGCATTCCCAACATCCCCAAGAACAGAGGATGATGACCAGGGAAGCCTCCCAATCCCATCAGGGTCAAGGTCACAGGCAAGTTTGCCTTCTCGGCCAGGGCTTTGAGTTCCTGGTGAGCTCCGGAGATAATAATCCCACCACCCGCATAGATGACCGGTCGCCTGGCTTCGTTGATGGCCTGAGCTGCCAGTCTAATCTGGGGGATGTTACCATGGTAGCTCGGCCGGTATCCCCTGAGTTCCACGTTCTCCGGCACTTTGCCATCGCATTTCGTCTGGCTGACGTCCACCGGGACATCAATCAACACGGGACCGGGTCGGCCGGTGCGGGCGATGTAGAACGCTTCCTTAATCACGCGCCCCAGTTCCCGCACGTCCCGGACCAGATAATTGTGCTTGGTCACCGGCCGCGTGATGCCTGTGGTATCAGCCTCCTGGAAGGCATCATTGCCAATCAGTTGGGTCTTGACCTGTCCGGTGATGGCCACCAGGGGGACGGAATCGAAGTTGGCGGTGGCTATGCCTGTGATAAGATTGGTGGCGCCGGGCCCGCTGGTGGCAATGCAGACGCCCACCTTCCCGGTGACGCGGGCATAGCCATCAGCAGCATGGGCGGCCGCCTGTTCGTGACGCACCAACACCAGCCTCAACGGTGAGTCGTAGAACACGTCGAAGATGGGGATGAGGGAGCCACCCGGCAGTCCGAACAGCACATCCACCCCTTCCGCCAGCAGGGCATCGTTGAGAATCTGTGCCCCGGTCTTATCCATGTCATTCCCTTTCGTCGGCGCGGACAGCGCCGTCGCCTCTAAACGGCATTAAGCAACGAGGGCTAACCACCAGCGTCTCTCGCCTGGGCATTAGCCCCCGAGATTGGAAATAATTAAATCCCGAACTCGGGAATTGTCAACTATATAATCGACTACCGGGGTGCTTCACTTGACTGAAGTTCCCCCCACCCAAGCTGGAGTGTCTTCTGCAAGACACTTACTGATTAAAGAGACCCTCCCCGAATTTCCGCTCGTGCTGCTCCTGTCGCTCTTCCTCTTCTGTACTTTCGAATTCATCGAGGGCGCTTTCCAGATCGTCGCCCTCGTACATTCCGGGCGGGCTGTAATGCGGTGTCTTCGATTCTTCGAGCTCCTCCTCGTAGGCTTCCAGCACCTCCTGCTGCAATTCCTCGCGGCAACGGGAGTTAATGGGATGGGCGATGTCGGCATGAAGTTTGGCTCGCCCGCGCTGGTCCCGGGCAGCGCGGTCTTCATCCAGGTGCGTGCCACAATTGTTGCAGTAGCGAGCCCGCAGGTGATTCTTAGCGCCACAGCTCGGACATTTGTCCGAAAGCTTGCGACTGGGCATGGCCACGAAAAGACCCTTGCTGCCCCGAATCACCTTGATGTCACGCACCACGAAATCGTCGTCGATGGTAACACAACAGAACGCCTGCAGGCGGTCGTCCTTGCGCTCCATAAGCTTTACCCTGACCTCTGTGATGTGCACTGTTTGAGCCTCCTTGATGGGGATATTCCCAGGCACACGCCTTAAGGCCCGCTCTCGACTACCAGGACCTCCCCTATATCCCGGCCCGAAAGCTGACCTCTGATGTGTTCTCCTTCCTCCTTATTCTGACATATTCCCAAAAATGCTGAGCCACTCCCGGTCATGGTCACACCGATGGCGCCCGCTTTCTCCAGCGCTCCCCTGACGCGCGCCAGCGACGGATACAGCTCAACAGCAGGTTTTTCCAGACGATTGAAGAGACACTCAGCCACCTCCTGCAAGCTGCCTCTGCACAGTACTTCTACAAAATATCGTATATCTTTTTGCCCATCAGTCAAGGGTAAAGGCACCCCCTTATAGACCGCCTCAGTCGATGCTGCCACCGGTGGACATACCAACACGTAACACATCCGTCGGCTCAAGCCTATGGGCGTGACTTTCTCACCCCGTCCCCGACAGACTGCCGTGCCTCCCTGCAAGAAGAAAGGGACATCGCTTCCCAACTGCTGCGCCAGTTCACGCAGCGCCTGCTCCTCTATGCGCCTCCCCCAGAGCTGACTCAAGCCCAACAACGTGCCTGCTGCATCACTGCTGCCTCCACCCAGCCCTGCTGCTATGGGGATGCGCTTGGTCAAATGGATGCTGGCGCCGCGGGTTTCACCTAGTGTGTCTGCCAGGAGGTGGGCCGCGCGCAGAAGCAGATTGTCATTGCCGAGCGGCAGGTCCGGCGAAGTAGATTGCAGTTCAAAACCAGCATCGTGCGGGGCAAAGACGATGGTGTCGTGAAGGGAGATTTCCTGGAGCACGGAAGCGATTTCGTGAAAGCCGTCAGGCCGGCGCCCCAGCACCTCCAGGAAAAGGTTTACCTTGGCCGGTACCTGCACCACCACCTTGCCTGGCTCAACGCTAATCTGCATGCTCCCGATGCGCTAGTCCAGCCCCAGGGTCTCCGCAAGACCGAACATCACGTTCAGGTTCTGCACCGCTTGTCCGGCAGCGCCCTTGAGCAGGTTATCGATTGCCACCACCACCACCAGTCGTCCCTGTACAACCGTGAGTCCGAGGTCACAGTAGTTGGTTCCCATCACCTCCTTGGTGGCAGGTAGCTGCCCCTTCTTCCTGATTCTCACAAACGGCGCTTCCACATAGAAGCGGTCATAGATTCGCCGCAACTCATCCGCGGGAATCGCTTGCGTCAATTTCAGGTAGATAGTCGTAAGTATCCCCCGGTCCATAGGCACGCGATGAGGAACGAACAGCACCCGCCAACGACCGCCTGCCAGGTCCTTAAGACACTGTTCTATCTCAGGCTGATGCTTGTGTACGCCGATGCGATAAGCGTCAACGTTCTCGTTGCGAGAGACAAAATGGGTAACCTCGTTGGCCTGCTTCCCGGCACCGCTGATACCCGACTTGGCATCGATAACGATGTCGTCGTCCTGGACTAGCTTCTCCTTCGCCACCGGCGCCATTCCCAGGAGAGCGGCGGTCGCATAGCAGCCCGGATTGGCCACCAGCTCCGCCTTCGCAATCTGGTCACGGAAGAGTTCCGTCATGCCATAGACCGCACGCTTGAGATTCTCCGGGTCCTGGTGAACGTGACCATAGTACTGTTGGTAGAGCTTCGCATCGCGCAGGCGATAGTCACCCGGAATGACCACCACCTTCACCCCTCGCTTAAGGAGTGCAGGCACGTATTCCTGGCTGACGAGGTCGGTCACTGCCGAGATCACACAGTCCGCGCGCGCCGCCAACTCCTCCGCTGAAAGATTCTCCACTACCAGTTCGGTGCGCCCGGCAAGCGTGGGGAAAATTTCGTCGATGCGCGGATTCCCCTCCCGCCGACCGGCAAGTGCAGTGAGCTCAACCTGTGGGTGACTGAGCAGTATCTTCAAGAGCTCAAACCCCGAATAGCCCGTCGCACCCAGTATTGCCACCCTGACCATTACCAAGTTCTCCTCACGTCTCCTGCCCACCTTCTGCATGCCTCAGTTTAACTTGGAATACCGTGGTTCTGCAAGCTCAATCTCCCAAGACAGCTCGCGCTTCGTAGTCGCAACGGTACCTCAGTCCATTGGGCGCATGAGGCAAAGGAATCTGATGTGAGGGAGCTCATTAGCAATTACAAGAGGAGTTTGTGTGAGCCGTGGTGTGCTGGAGCGCCGGCTGACCAGCGAGGTAGCTCCCGGCTCACAGTTCCATCTCCAGCCCCTCGAAGGCAGCGACCATGCGGAAGGGAGCTTCAGGGAAAGTCGATGCCTTATGCTTCAAAGTCTCACTGATGATGGCATCTATCTTTTCGTCATCGTACTTGGGGTCATAGTGGAACAGGATGAAGGTCTCGAGCTCTATTCCCTGGATGAGGTCGAGAAACGCCGCCGCCGAACTATGCCCCCAGTCCATCTTGCGGCCAGCTTCTTCAGGTTCATACTGCGTGTCGGCAATCAGCACGTTGCAGCCCTCGATGAACTCCCGGTAGGACTTTCTCTGTTCATCATTGCAGGACAGCACCTCGGTATCGGTAAGGTAAGCAAGACACTTGCCGTTAGCGCTGACTTTGAAACCCGTGCCGCCGCCTGGATGAACCAGGGGTAAGGTGCTCACCTGCAAATCCCCCAGGGTCACCTCCTCGCCGGGCGGGAACTGGTGGAAGGAGATATCCGCGCCCATCTCCGCCAGCGAAACCGGAAAAAAAGGAGGCGACATTTGCAGCTTGACCGCCTCCTCCAGACCCTCCAGACCACCCCATATCTGGATGCGATTGTGGGCCAGGTAAGCCGGCTCAAAAAAGGGGAAGCCCTGAATGTGGTCCCAATGGAAGTGACTGATCAAGAGATACAAAGGCGCCTCGCTGAACTGCACTTCATCCTGCATCAGGCGCTCCCCCAGAACCCGCAAGCCCGTGCCCGCGTCCAGCACCAGCACCGTCTCCCCGTGACACACCTCCACACAACTGGTGTTGCCACCGTAGGTGGCGCCGCGCGGCGCCTCCCAATGACGGAGGTAGCTTGGCCCGTGGTCTGGGTCTTCCTCAATCAGGGAGCCGACCAGGGTCTCGCGCTGCTTCTTCCTTAAGTCGTCGTCCGTCAACGGAGCCGGAATTGAACCCCGCACCCCATAGAAGCGTATCCTCATGGGACCGTCCTCCCTGCGCAGAATTTGTGGCGCAACGCGCTTATAATACAGTGACCCCGCGCGAGGTCAAGACAAATCCCTCACCGGCACCCAGCCAACATTTTTTCTTGCCTGCGACTTGATATTGGGACATAATATAGGAGGATGCACGAGGCAGTCCGGGAGGATGTGTGGAAAGATACACCATGAGCAAGGACCTGAATGCTGTCGTCGGTAACTGGGAGTTCGACCCTATCGACGAAGCCCGAAACGTCCGTCGTGTCGTGGGAGACGACGGGCGCCCTAAGATTCAAATCCGCGTCAGGAACGGCTTGATCCAGTGGGAGGCCAGTGGTCGTCCCGATGGCACACAGCCCTTCGGCAAGCCCTCCTTGCTGGACCACTACCAGGAACTCATCAACGCGCGTGGCAGCGGGCTCAAGTCCAAGCGCTTCAAACTGACCAGGAAGCAGTACGCCGAGGTTGCCGAAGAGATGATGGATTACTACAACCGGCGCGTCATTTTCTTCCAACTCGGTGATTATGAAGGCGCCCTGCACGATGCCTATCACAACCTCGCCCTCATGGACATCGTCCGCGACCACGTGGACGACAAGAAGGCCGTCATGTCACATGAGAAATACCGGGCCTTCGTGCTCATGGACTACACCCGTGCCGGCGCCATGATTGCGCTGGAAGCAGGTCACCCCCGTCACGCCCTCGATGAAATCGATAAAGGCATGGCAGAGATCAAGCATTTCTACCATCAACACCACAGAACCGACCTGGTCTCCAGCAGCCAGGAGCTCCAGGTGCTCGAGGACCTGAAAGCACAACTGCGCCAGAAGTTCAATATCCCGCTTACCCGCAAGGAGGTCCTCGCACACTTGCGACACGCCAAAGACCGCGCCATCGAAAAGGAGGATTACGAGAAGGCCGCCAAACTCAGGGACCAGATCAAGCACCTGGAAGCGGGCAGGCAAAACCACTCGGATAGTGAATGGGAGAAGCCCTCGTGACCTCCAAGGGTGATGACCGAAAGAGACACACGTCGTCCCGGACACAGCCCAGGCTCACTGCCGACGAGCGCCGCTATCTTGATTTCGAGATTGAGTTCTTCGAAAAGGTTGTTAGGGTCTATCCCGACTACTTCGAGGCCCTGGAGATATTAGCTACTGACTATACCAGTCGAGGCGATTATGAGAAGGGCCTCGCCACCGACCTCAAATTGCTGAGCCTGGCACCCCACCACCCGGTGGTACTCTACAACCTCGCCTGCAGCTACTCCCTCACGGAGCGCATCGACGAGGCATTGGAAACGCTTTCCAGGGCCATCCAGGCAGGCTACAAGGATTTCGATTACGTGGCTCAGGACCCAGACCTGGAAAATGCGCGCCGCGACCCCCGCTTCCAGCAATTCCTCGCCGGCCGCTACTTCAGCAAATAAACTCCGCAAGAAACCCAACCCTGAAAACCGTCCCCTTCACGGTCTCACTTGTCGCCCGCGCCACGCTCCCGCAACTCAAGCTTCAAGGGAATCGCTTCCCTCAGAGCAACCTGCGCCTCCTCTTTCCGGCCAAGTTTTTCCAGAACCACACCCTTCCCATACCAAGCATTGGCAAGGTGAGGCTTCAAGCGAATCGCTTCCTCAAAAGCTGCCAGCGCTTCATTATCGCGGCCAAGTTCCTTAAGCGCCGCACCCTTGTTGTTCCAAGCCTCGGCATCATCAGGCTTCAAGTGAATGACTTGCTCCATAGCTGCCAGGGCTTCCTCGTACCGACCGAGAGCGAAAAGCGCAGCGCCCTTGTAATGCCGGGCCTGGGTGTCGTCAGGATTCAGCTCATTGGCTTTTGTCAGAGCAGACACCGCCTCCTCAGCACGCCCTAGCTGGGCGAGCACCATGCCCTTGCACAACCAGACTTCTGAATCTTCCGGCTTAAGATTTGTCGCCTTAAGGCAAGCGTCCAACGCTTCTTCATGCCGCGCAAGTTTGTGAAGTGCCCAAGCCTTGTTGCACAAAGCCAACGGATCAGAGGGACTCAAGCGGATGGCTTCTTCAAATGCCGCCAGAGCTTCTTCATGCTGACCAAGTCTGCCCAATACGGCGCCCTTATTGTGCCACGCGCCGGCATGTCTGGGTTGCTTGGCGGTCACTTTCTCGTAAGCCAAGAGCGCCGCTCCATTCCGACCGACCTTCTCAAGTACCAAACCCTTATTGTACCATGCCAAAGCATAGTCAGTCTTGATGTCTATGGCTTTTTCGTAGGCTAGCAGCGCTTCCTCGTGCCGACCAAGATTGTATAGTGCCACGCCCCTGTTGTTCCAAGCATCGGCATCCCCTGGCTCCAGGCGAACGGCTTCCTCAGCGGCCGCCAGCGCTTCCTTCAGCCCGCCCAACTCACCCAACGCCACACCCTTGTTACTCCACGCATTGGCATCGCTACCATCCAAGCGAATCGCTTCCTCACAAGCCGCCAACGCTTCCTCGTACCGACCCGCCTTCAGAAGCACAGCACTCTTGTTCAACCAAGCCTGAGCGTCATTACGGTTCAAGCAAATCGCTTTCTCATAAGCTGCTAACTCATCGTCATGCCGCCCCAGCCCACCCATCAGCACGCCTTTGTTATACCATATATTATGGTCGTGGGGATTCAGACGAGTCGCCTCCTCGCAACAGATGAGGGCCTCATCATACTTCCCAAGGGCGCCAAGGGCCAGAGCCTTGTTCGACCAAGGTTCAGCATGGCGTGGATTTAAGCGAATTGCTTCATCGTACGCGGCGAGCGCCTCTTCAGTTCGGCCCAGTTCAGCTAGCGCCACACCTTTGTTGCCCCAAGCATCAGCATGGTCTGCACGTAGGTTGATCGCAACTTCGAAAGCCTCCAGCGCTTCTTGCGCTCGCTTCAGGTCCCAAAGAACAACACCTCTGTTGAACCAGGCCTGTGCGAATTTGGGCTTCACTTCCAGCACCCCCTCGTACTTCTCAAGGGCTTTGGATAGTTTCCCTGCACGTGCCAGCTTCACTGCTTGCAGCCACAACTCCCCGGCCTGCTTCTCCTTCGTCGCAATCTTGATCTCGCGCAATAATTCGGAGTCCAGCAGGCCCGTGGGATCTGGCTGAGCCAATTGCTGTTTCACTTTTTCTATGATTTTCTGAGGTAGGTTGGCAACTTCACTAGAGGGCAAGAGCTCCTCCAAGCCACGGAAGCCGTCGTATTCCACAATTGGACGTGTTACCGTCATCTTCTCAGGAGTCATCTCGACCGACTCCGCCTTCAATTTAAAGGAAGCAGCCGGCAACTGCAGAAGCGATTTCGGCAGCCGCGCGCTCTCAGGGGGCGCCCCACCAGGCCACAATTTTCTCAGCAAGAAAAGAGCAAATGCTCCTGTCAGTGCAATTACGGCTACCAAGATTTTCGCTTGCGCACCGCTCAAGTGATAAGTCCAGGCAAGCCATAAGGCAAGAAATGCAGCGGACAGGACGATTAGCGCAATAAGACATGTCAAGAAGATTTTCCAAGTCTTGAGACGCCTGAAAGTCTTGCTGCCCAATGTTGGCAATGGCTTTGTTCGCATGCGCCAAGTATGGCACCTGGAGAGGATAATTTCAACCCAAAACCAAAGCTAGCAGATGCGGGGGAGTTGGTTGCCGTAGGGCAGGGTTACGATGCGGGTGGGGCCCAGTGTGGTCTTCATAATCAGGAAGGCTTCCTGTTTGGGTGTGACCTCACCAATGAGGGAGGCATTCTCACCCAGGAGATGGGTCTTGAGCGCTGCCAGAACAATGTCGGTAGCCTCGGCATTGACGATGAAAAGCATCTTGCCTTCGTTGGCGACGTAGAGGGGGTCGAGTCCCAGCATCTCACAGGCGCCCAGCACTTCCTCCCTCATAGGCAGCGTCTCTTCAAAGAGGCAGATGGTCACACCGGAGGCGCGCGCAATTTCGTGAAGCGCCGCAGCCACACCCCCACGGGTGGGATCGCGCATCGAGTGTATCTGGCTGCCGGTCGCAAGCACCTCTGCCACCAGCCCTGCAAGAGAGGCTACATCGCTTTGCAAAGGCGTCTCGAAGCTCAAGCCCTCCCGCTGGCTCAAGACTGCAATGCCATGGTCCCCCAGTGTGCCGCTCACAATCACACTGTCACCGGGTTGGCAGGTGTCGGCAGCCAACGTCACACCCTCGGGGACAATACCTATCCCTGAAGTATTGATGAAGAGCCTGTCAGCAGCGCCCTTCTCTACCACCTTAGTATCACCCGTCACCACCGACACCTTCGCTTCCTCACATGCTGCCGCAATAGAATCGAGCACGCGCGAAAGTGTCTTTATAGGTAAGCCCTCTTCGATGATGAAACCCAGCGAGATGACAAGCGGCCGCGCACCCAGCGCTGCCAGGTCATTGATGGTGCCACAGACTGCCAACTTGCCTATGTCGCCGCCAGGGAAGAACAAGGGCTTCACCACGTAGGAGTCCGTGGTGTATGCCAACCGCTGACTGGGCACCTCGATGAGGGCGCTATCCTCAAGCCTCATCAGCGTCGGGTTGGCAAGCTTGGGGACGATGAGGTCTTCGAGCAGCTCGCGGCTGAGCTCGCCCCCGGCGCCGTGTGCCAGTAGGATGGTTTCGTCCTTCGTCATCGTTGTCCTCACCAGCTTACGACGGCAAGGCATAAAGCCTTGCCCTACAGAATTATGCGCCATACTTGAAGTAGGCGGCGCAGGTGCCCTCGCTGGAGACCATGCAGGCGCCTGCCGGGGAACGAGGCGTACAGACCTTGCCAAAAAGTTTACAGTCCGTGGGAAGAATGACGCCCCGAAGCACCTCGCCACAACGGCAGCCGGGATGGTCCTGGCCCTTGTCCACGATGATGCCTAAAGCTTGCTCCGCATCGAAGGACGCGAATCGAGGTCTAAGCCTAAGCCCACTCTCAGGAATCGACCCCAGTCCCCGCCAGTCTGTCTCCACCGGCTCAAATACTTCCTCCACCACGGCGCGGGCTCTGGGGTTACCCCCTGCCCGCACTGTGCGCCTGTATTGCAGCTCGACACTTGTCTGGCCCTTGAGCTTCTGTTCAATCAGCATGTTGATTGCTTCCAGAATATCGAAAGGCTCGAAGCCTGTGACCACACAGGGGACCTGGTAATGTGATGCAATCCCTGCGTAGGCCTCCGGGCCGATGATGACGCTCACGTGACCGGGACAGAGGAAACCATCGATGTGGACTTCTGGGGCTTCGAGCAGGGCCCGCATGGCAGGTGGAATGAGTTTGTGAGCGACCAGGTAGAAAAAGTTCCCAACCTCCACCCTTTCTGCTTCCAGCACCGTTTGCGCTATGCTGGGGGCGGTGGTCTCGAAACCAACAGCCAGGAACACTATCTTTTTCTCAGGTGTCGCCTTCGCAAGGGAGAGCGCATCGAGTGGGGAATAGACCACGCGCACACGAGCCCCTTGCGCCTGTGCCTCTTCCAGAGAACTCTCGGAGCCGGGTACCCGCACCATATCGCCGAAGGTCGCCAGTATCACGTCGGGATTTCGCCCCAACTCCAGCGCCGCATCGATATAGCCGGCTGGCGTTACACACACCGGGCAGCCCGGACCGGAGATGAGTGCGACATTGTCGGGCAGAAGCTTCCGGATGCCGAAGCGCGCGGCTGCCATCGTGTGTGTACCACAAACCTCCATGAACTGAAGAGGCTGTGGGGGGAGTTCTTCCGTCAGGGCGCGAAGCTTAACCAGCACCTTTTCCACCAGCCCGGGGGCGCGGTATTCAGTGACGTATTTCATCAATTCTTTCCCACATTTGGAGGCTTTTCTCAGCCTCTTCAGGGTCGTAGATGGCAATGGCAAAGCCAGCGTGAACCAGCAGGTAATCACCCACCTTTACACCCTCCACCAGCGCCGTGGAGACACGCAGGCGATTGTGCGCAATATCGACCTGCGCATACTGGTCTCCGACCTTAACCACCTTTGCGGGCACAGATAAACACATGAAAAACTCCTAATCGATCATCGTTTCTTATTAGCGGCGAGCCTGGCCAGCGCCACTGCCGCCTGGCCCAGCGCCACCCCGCCGTCGTTAGCGGGAACCAACGTATGCTCGAGCACCTCGAAGTTGGCACCTGCCAATAACTCAGGGACCAGGCGGGCCAGGAAATTATTCTGGAAGACGCCCCCGGAGAGCGCCACCGACTCGATTCCGGTCTTCTGGCGCAAGCGCACGCACATCTGAACGATGAGATGCGCGATGGTGTTATGAAAGCGCGCGGAGATCCGTGAAGGTGCCAAACCTGTCTCAATATTTCTTACCACATTCTTGACGATGCTGCCAGGATGAGCAAGCAGCATCCCATTGTCGTCGGGCCGAATTTCGACAGGATAACTGACCTGTTCCTCCTCGTCAATGATGGCTTCCAGCGCCATGGGTGCCTCCGCCTCGAAGGTGTTGGTGAGGCAGAGCCCCAACAGTGCCGACACCCCATCGAAAAGCCTCCCCATACTGGAGGTGTAAGGGGAGGCGGCGCCAGTGTGCAACATCTCCAGAATGAGGCGCTGCTGAGGCTCAGGAAGACGGTCAAAAAACCATCTTGCTTTCTCGGTGCATTCATCACCAAAGGCGGCGTAAAGGTAAGCGACTGCCATCCGCCAGGGCTCCTGAGCGGCGCGGTCACCACCGGGCTGTCTTACGTAAGCTAAATGTCCGACCCGCTGGTATCCTTCAAGGTCAGCAATCAAAAACTCTCCTCCCCAGATGGCCCCGTCCTCACCAAAGCCAGTGCCATCCAGAACCACACCTATGACGGGGCCCGTCCGTCCGCGTTCAGCCAGGACGCTGACGACGTGGGCATGGTGGTGCTGGACGGCAATCACGGGAAGTCTGGACTGCTCCCGCGCATACCTGCTGCTCAGGTAATCGGGATGCTCGTCACAGGCAATTGCCTCGGGTGTCACCTCCAGGAGTTTGGTCATCTGCGCGATAGTCTTAAGGAAGAAACGGTAGGTTTCCAGCCCCTGAAGGTCGCCGACGTGCTGACTCAAGAAGGCGTTATCACCACGGGTGAGGCAAATGGTGTTCTTAAGCTCCGGGCCGACTGCCAATACTGAAATGCTTTTGGGGTTAGAGATGAAGACCGGTCGCGGTGCATAGCCTCGGGAGCGGCGGATGACGGCTTCGCCGGTGCTGCTGGCGCGCACCACGGAATCGTCATTGCGCAAGTAGATGTCGCGGTCGTGCAGGAGAAAGCAGTCGGCAATACCAGCCAACTTCTCCCGCGCCTCGTAGTTGGTGCGCGCAATGGGTTCCTCGGAGACATTGCCACTGGTCATCACCAGCGCGCTGAAGTTCCCCTCCCGCAAGATCAGATGGTGGATGGGGGTGTAAGGAAGCATTACGCCCAGGTAGCCGTTGCCCGGCGCAATGCTGGGTACGAGGGGGCTGAGTTCACACTTCCTGAGTAATACAATCGGTCTCTCAGGCGAACGCAGAACAGCCTCCTCATCGGCAGAGACCTCACAGAACTCTCTGACCCGCTCAAGGTCATTTGCCATGATGGCAAAGGGCTTCCCGATGCGCAGCTTGCGCTTCCTGAGCTGGGCGACGGCAGTCTCGTTGGTGGCATCCACGGCTAAGTGAAAGCCACCCAGACCCTTGAGGGCAGCGACCTTGCCTTCCTTGAGCATTTTGACAGTGAAGTTGATAGGGTCAACACCGATGATTGGCTTGCCTCGCTCATCGAGGAGTGCAAGCCCAGGGCCACACTGCCAGCAGGCATTGGGCTGGGCATGAAAGCGACGGTCGGTGGGGTCGTCGTATTCGCGCTGACAGGCAGCACACATGGTGAACTTGCGCATGGTGGTCTGGGGACGGTCGTAGGGGATGTCGGTGATGATGGTGTAACGCGGTCCGCAGTTGGTGCAGTTGATGAAGGGGTATCGATGTCGGTGGTCCTCGGGGTCGAAAAGCTCCCGCAGGCAATCGTCGCAGGTTGCCATATCGGGTGAGACAAGCGCGGAGCGGGATGCGCGTGCTCGGCTCTCGCGAATGGCGAACTCACCCTCCTGGCGGGGAGCTAAGTATTCCTCCTCGACACCCGTGATGCGGGCCAAGGGAGGCGGGTTGTGGAGTAGCTCGTGAGTGAAGGCATTGACTTGCGCCAGCTCGCCCTCGATTGCAATCTCCACACCCCGGGTATCATTTAACACGTAGCCTCCAAGCGCAAACTGGGAGGCAAGGCGATAGACGAAGGGACGAAAGCCCACCCCCTGCACAATGCCTTTCACGAAGAGTCTTTTGCGCACCTTCACCTGGTCAACCTCTTGCCTCAGGGTGGTCTCCGGAAGGCTCTTCCCGTTTCCTGAACACCAGGAAGCCTTCCCGCTCGAAGAGCGCTTCGTAATCAGGGTCTTGACGCAGTTCCTCGGCAATGGCCTGGAATTCCTCCATATCGGCCCAATCATCCTGAAAGTCAATAAGCACCCAGTCCGTCAGGCGATAGTTCCTCGGCGCACCTTTCCAGGGGAAGAAATGGAGGTCCTTCTGGCCCGTGAAGTGCGCTGCCAGGCGATGGGTGGTGGCAACGGAATCCTGGCGCGGGACCATTTTCTTTACTTCGTCCAAAACATGGGCGCGAGCAGCGGGCATAAACTTCTGCATCGGGAAGTGTCGGGACCCAGGCAGCACGCCAAATAAGTAGGATGACAGCAGGGAGCTGATGAGCACTGCCATACTCAGGAAGACGGCAGTGCCCGGCTCGTTGTCGCCAGCTAAACTCAGGGTCACGATAGAGCGCCAGCGAGGGCTGGAGAGCAGTCGCTTCATCCCATAGGCGGCAGCAGCCACTGCCACCGGAATGAGCGCTGCTTGATGACCGAGCGCAATGGAGTACTTTGACACGTCCCCGGCCAAGATGATACCCAGAAAAGCCAAGCCGCCCACCAGGAGTGCGGGCAGACCGAATAACGAAAGCAAGGCGAAGGGAACCAGGATATGAAGCAGATAGATGATGCGGGGATAGTCCACCAGCGCTTTGAGCGTCATGGGCATCAGGTTGACGGCTATCTCGAAAGGGTTCGAGCCCAGGTGGGAATGGTAACGGGAGATGATCTTCCCACCCCCGCCAAAGGCGGGCACCAATAGCATAATGGCAACCAGCAACCAGACTAGCCCTGCTAAACTGGTACCGATGCCTAACTTCCACTTCTTGTGTCTAATCAGGATGAAGACACCCATCATCACCACGATGAGGCAGCCAATCTCCTTGGTCATCATGGTGAGCAGCGCAAATAGTCCGAAGAGCACCCAGCGCCGGGAGGCCAGGAAGTAGAATTGGCAAGCAATGAGCAGCGGAAACAGGCTCCAGAGGTGAAAGCCATAGGAGTTTCCCCAGTTAACGTGTGAAAGCGGCACACACAAAAGATAAGCCAACGCCAGGGCAAAGGCGGGAGACTGTTTGCCTGTGACCTTTCTTGCCAGGAAGTAGATAGGCACGGCTGCGCCTGCCAGGAAAAGGGGTTGCAGTATCAAGAGCGTTTCGTGGTGTGGAAGGAGCGCATAAACGGGAAGCAGCAGGAAGAGGATGGGCGAGAAATGCAGTCCGAAATAACAACCTGAAGGCGCATTGTTAGGGTCCAGGGAGTTGGAATGAAAGAACCTGCCCCGCAGGGTGTTGGTGAGAATCTCGGCAAATATCCCTGAGTCCGTATACCCCAGCCTCAAGTTCCGGTAGGCCGCCAGGTTCATCCAGGCAAAAACAACTGCCATACCCACCACAGCCACGATGAAGGCGATGCCAAAACCTTTGCGCAGTAAGTCAAAGTTGGGACGCAGGAGCATTACCTGCAGACCCAGGCAAAAACTTGTCGCCAACACCAGAAGAAACACCGATATGAGTGTCGGCGCCAGGCCCAACGCAACGGCAAGGGGAAAATAGATGAGTGTCACAAAGGGCAGAAACGTGAGGCTGCCCTGGCGCAGACCCTCTCCAGTATCTACCTTGCCGCGCAGCGATATTAAGTGACCGACCACCAGCCACTCGACCATCATCAGCACCACTGCCGCCAACATGTAAAGGGGCAGGAAGATATCGCGCGGTACGGGTCCCAGGACTCCGCGGTACTCGTTGAGGCCCACCAAGCTGTTATAGAGGTCGTAGCCGCCCTCCCCATAGCGCCAGAACCAATATCCCACCAGCAGCGCAGACTGCAGTACCAACAGCGGAGGGTACCATTTCAGTGGTCTGTCACGCCTGTCTTTGTCCGCCATAGCTAACCTATGTCTATGCCCACTACCAGCGCGGAAGGTTCCATGTTGAACCGGCTGTGTGGAGCAGCTCGAGCAGGCAAGAATTCCACAAACGCCGCGCCCCTGGACACTTCAAGCGAGCAAACATCCCCCCAGCCCCAGAGGCGCTGCGGGATACTCCCATACCTATTCTATGGGAAAGCGGCTTGCTTGGCAACAGGTATCGACAGCGAGAGACAGGTCAGACCAGACTGATGCCCTGGTGTTTTTGCTTTGAAGAACAAAGGTGCGTTCCGATATGATACATAGACGGCACGGCGCTAGGACGATAGCCTTTGTTCAAGGAGGGTACCTGAATGAACATCTTGTTAGTCACTCCGGAAGCGGTACCTTTTGCCAAGACCGGGGGCTTGGCAGATGTCACGGGCGCTCTTCCGGCGCCGCTTGAGGAGATGGGGCACCAGGTGACGCTGGTCATGCCTCTATACCGCCAGGTCAGGGAATCCGGCGCTCGCATCGAGAAGCTGGAGGTGGAGGTCACAGTGCCTATTCGGGGCAGCGAGGTTGTCGGCAGGGTCGCCTCCAGCAAGGTTCCGGGCACCAACGTGTCCGTCTATCTCATCGAGAACGACCACTACTACGACCGGCCGGACCTCTACGGGGAATACGGTGAGGGAGGCAAAGGCGATTACGACGATAACTGCGAGCGGTTCGTGTTCTTCTGCCGCGCTGCCCTGGAGCTTGTGCGCGCACTCGACCTCCACCCAGACGTAATCCATGCCAACGATTGGCAAACGGGCCTGGTCCCCGTGTACTTGAAAACCCTTTACAGCACTGAAGAGATGTACCGTGAAATCGGCTCCCTTTTCACCGTGCACAACCTGGGCTACCAGGGGATCTTCTGGCATTACGACATGCCCCTGACCAGGCTTGGATGGGAGCTTTTCAACTGGAAGCAGTTGGAGTTCTATGGAGCCCTGAACCTCTTAAAGGGAGGCCTGATCTTTGCCGACATCATCAATACGGTGAGCGAAACCTACGCGCGGGAGGTACAGACGAGCGAGTTCGGCTATGGTCTGGAGGGGGTGTTGGCCGAGCGCCGTGCGGACCTGTTCGGGGTGCTCAACGGCGTGGATTACAATATCTGGAACCCCCAGACGGACCCGCTCATACCGGCCAACTACAATCTTGAGTCATTGAAGGGCAAGCAGAAGTGCAAACAAGTGCTGCAAGAAAAGAATGACCTGCCGGCTAAAGACGTTCCCCTGATAGGCATGATATCCAGGCTGGCAGACCAGAAGGGGTTTGACCTCTTGGCGCAGGCCATACCTGACATGATGAAGATGGATTTGCAACTGGTGATTCTGGGCACGGGTGACGAAAAATACCACACCCTCCTGCAAGACATCGCCAAGAAGTTCCCTAACCGGGTAGGCCTCAACTTGCGCTACGACAACCAACTGGCGCACGAGATTGAAGCCGGTGCGGATATGTTTTTGATGCCCTCGCGTTACGAGCCCTGCGGCTTGAATCAGATGTACAGTCTGAAGTACGGCACCATACCGGTGGTGCACACAACTGGAGGGTTGGCGGATACCATCACGCACTGCGCCGCCAGGACCCTGAAGGCAGGCACCGCTAACGGCTTCAGTTTCGAGACCTATGACGCCAAAGCGCTGCTGGGATGCCTCAGGCAGGCAGTAAGAACGTTCCACAATAAGAAAACCTGGCACAAGCTGATGTTGATAGGAATGACACAGGACTGGTCCTGGCAGCGCAGCGCCAGGAAATACGTAGAGCTTTACCAGAAGGCGGTCGCCAAGAAGGGCGACACCTCCTCTTCAGGGGCAGGGATTGTCCAGAGTTGACCTTACGTAAGACCCACATCTCTGTTACTATTCGTTTGGTCTGCGGCGGAGCGATACCTGGCCCTTTATCGAGTTGGGTGTATTCATATGAGCGAAATTTATGTAGCATTTCTGTGGCATCAACATCAGCCCTATTACAAGGACCTTCTCACGGGAAAGTTCGTGCTGCCCTGGGTGAGACTGCACGGCATCCGGGACTACATTGGCATGGCGCAGGTGGTCTCGCGCTTTCCCGACATCAGGGTCACCATCAACCTGGTGCCCTCACTGCTGGCTCAGATTGAGGAGTACGCGAGGGGAGAGGCGGAGGACGAACTTCTGCGGCTGCTGAAGCTCCCGGCCAGTGAACTCACCAAGGAGGAGAAGGAGTTTGTGGTGAGCAATGCCTTTTCCGCCAATCTCCAGACCATGATTCGTCCGCACCCCGGCTATTTGGAGCTCCACCATAAGTGTCGCGCCGCGCGGGCCTCGGACAAGAAACTCAGCACTGTCTATGACGAGCAGGAGCTTACTGACCTCGAGGTCTGGTCGATATTGGCATGGTTTCATCCGCTCATCGCTGACGCTGACCCTATCGTTAATGGCCTCATCAGTAAGGACCGTGACTTCACCGAGGAGGACAAACAAGCTCTCTTGCACAAGCAGCAGGAGGTATTAGCGGACATCATTCCCCTGCACCGAAAGCTTCAGGAGGACGGACAAATTGAGGTCTCGACCAGCGCCTTTTATCACCCCATACTACCTCTATTGTGTGACCCAGGTGTTGCCCGGAGGTCCAATCCCGAGGTGCGCCTGCCTCTGGATGGGCAAAAGCTTCATGAGGATGCCCGCGCTCAGGTCGAGAGCGCGGTTGACCATCATTCTCACACCTTCGGCCGACCCCCCAGGGGTTTCTGGCCCGCGGAGGGCGCCGTCAGTGATGAGATAATGCCTATGCTGGCAGAGGCTGGTATCCAGTGGTTGGCCAGTGATGAGGAAATCCTGGGTAAATCGTTGGGCGTGTCTTTCAGACGTGGGGACGACGACCACCTGTGGCAGCTCTATCAGCCTTACGCTTACCAGGCCGGTCAGAATACCTTGCAAATTGTCTTTCGCGACCACTATCTCTCCGACCTCATTGGGTTTCAGTATCAGAGGATGTCGGCCCGGGCGGCAGTGGATGACCTTATGGGACGTCTCGAACACATCAAGAAGATAAAGAGTTCTCGCCCGCCTTTGGTCTCGATTATCCTGGATGGTGAGAATCCCTGGGAGCACTATGACAGCGGCGGCGTGGACTTCCTTGAGGAACTGTACGGGAGGCTGTCCGAGGCATCTGGACTCATCACTACCACGCTAGAGGGTTATCTGGACCGGTTCCCTGCCAACCAGACGCTCTCGGAGCTTTACCCCGGTTCCTGGATCAACCATAATTTTGACATCTGGATTGGTCACGAGGAAGATAACCGCGCCTGGGAATACGTGTATCGCACCAGGGACTTCCTTAAGGGTCAGGAGTTCTCCCCGTCCGTTCCTCCTGAGCAGATGGACAAAGCCTGGCAGGAGGTCTATATTGCGCAGGGCAGTGACTGGTTCTGGTGGTTTGGAGGCGACCATTCTTCCCCCGACGACGAGGTCTTCGACCATCTGTTCCGCACGCACCTGAGGAACGTCTATACGCTTGCCCGGGTTGACCCGCCGGCTTACCTCGACCAACCCGTAAGCCGGACAAGAGAGAAAGCCATCTATGACCATCCCACCGCGCTGCTTAACATCAAAGTGGATGGACAACCGAGCAGTTACTTCGAGTGGCTGGGTGCCGGCCGTTACCACGCCAGACAATCCCGCGCCACCATGGCGCTGGCCACGAGAACCGTCGTCCAGGAGGTCTTCTTCGGGTTCGACCTGGACAACTTGTTCCTGCGGCTGGACCCCGGTGAGGAGAGCGACCTGGAGGCACTGGCCTCCGGCGGCTTGCGGGTGGTGTTTCGCGAACCCACGGAACAGGTTGTGGAGTTTCGCCAACCCGGCTGCGAAGTTGCTGTTCTGGTGAGGGGCAGCGATATGGAGAAGCCCTTTGTCGGGGCGGAAGCTTCCCTGGGCTCCATCCTGGAGGTGCGCTTGCCCTTCCCGACGTTGGGGATATCTAGCGGCAACCAGGTCAGTCTGTATCTGGAAGTGGATGCGGCGGGGCTGACTCAGCGCATTCCACAGGAAGGCACTTTAGGCTTCACGGCACCCTCGCCTGACTTTGAGGCCGAGATTTGGCAGGTATAACGATTGCCTTTGAGTAGAGTCAACCGTGGTCAGATGACATATGGGAGGTGAAGATTTATCATGTCGGAACTGCGCAAAGACCCGGTCAGCGGGCGCTGGATTATCATCGCTGCCGACCGCGCTAAGCGCCCTCAAGATTGGAGGTTCAAGCGGCAGGCTGCCGAGGAGAAGTCCTGTCCGTTCTGTGAGGGAAATGAGTCAACCACCCCGCCTGAGATTCTCGCTTACCGACCCAGTGACAGTCCCAAGAACGGTCCCGGTTGGCGGGTGCGGGTGGTGCCCAACAAGTTCCCGGCGCTCAGGATTGAAGGAGAACTCAACAAGCGGGGCGTAGGTCTCTACGATATGCAGGATGGCATCGGCGCCCACGAGGTTATCATCGAGACACCCAGGCACGAAACCACGCTTACGGCGCTCTCCGACGAGAACGTGGAGGAAGTCATCCATGCGTATCAGCTTCGGCTTGCCGACCTCAAGCTGGACAAGCGCCTGCGCTTCGTACTGCTCTTCAAGAATGTGGGGTTGGCGGCCGGGGCTTCTTTGACCCACAGCCACTCCCAACTGATTGCGCTGCCCACCGTTCCCCGAAACGTGCTGCTGGAGATGCAGGGTGCTCGGGACTACTACCGCTTTCACGAGCGCTGCATCTTCTGTGACCTCATCAAGCAGGAAATCGAGGACCAGGAGCGGGTGGTCATCGAAGGTGAGGAGTTCGTGTCGCTGGAGCCCTTCGCTCCCAGGTTTCCTTTCGAGACCTGGATTGTTCCCCGCCACCATGCCTCCCACTTTGAGAGTATGGACCCTTTGACCTCTGCGGGAAGGTCAAGAATGAAAGAGTTCGCGCAGATACTGAAGACCACCCTGGTCAAGCTCGAACGAGCTCTGGATTCACCACCCTGCAATTACGTCATCCATACCTCCCCTTTCGACGTGGAATATGTCGAACATTATCATTGGCACGTAGAAATCATCCCCCGACTCACGCGGGTGGCGGGTTTCGAATGGGGCACGGGCTTTTACATCAACCCCGTGCCTCCGGAGGAGGCGGCAAAGTTCTTACAGAAGCTCAAGGTGTAGCTTCAGAGATAATCCCAATTGGTTCTTGCACACAACTGTGAAGTGGCCAGGACAGCTTCGGTGAAAACCGTTTACTTTGCCATCGCCATTCATTCCCATCAACCCACAGGCAACTTTGACCACGTCTTCGAGCAGGCCTACGCGGATGCCTATCAGCCCTTCCTGGACCTGCTGGCAGAACACCCTGACATCCCCTTCACCTTCCACTATTCAGGATGTCTGCTGGAGTGGCTGGAAGGTCATCACCCTGACTTCATCCAGCAGCTAAAGTCTCTGGTCGCTCGGGGACAGGTGGAGATAATGGGGGGCGGGTTCTACGAGCCCATACTCTCCATGCTCACCGAAGACGACATTCAGGAGCAAGTTACAAGTTTCAGTGAGTACCTGGAGCGCCTTTTCGGCGCTCGCCCCCAGGGCGCCTGGCTGGCGGAACGTGTATGGGAACAGACCCTCGCCAGGCTTCTGGCCGATGCGGGCATCAAATATACCGTCGTCGATGATACCCACTTCCTCTACGCGGGACTGCGAGAGGCGCAGTTGACAGGCTACTTTCTCACTGAAGACCAGGGACGGCTCTTGGCCGTGTTCCCGGGCAGCGAAAAGCTGCGTTATGCCATCCCCTTTTCACCGCCGGAAACGACGCTTGCCATTTTGAAGGAAAGAGCAACCGAGCATGGAAACCAGCTCGTCGTCTATGCCGACGACGGCGAGAAGTTCGGCGTGTGGCCGGGGACCAAGAAACACGTTTACGACGACGGTTGGCTCAGACGTTTCTTCAATCTGTTGGAGGAAAACCGGGACTGGATTAGGTTCCTGCGACTGCGCGAAGCACTGGAAACACTTGCCCCGGTGGGAAAGATTTACCTCCCCGATGCTTCCTACCGCGAGATGACCGAATGGGCGCTGCCCGCGGAGGCACTCTGCGAATACGAGGAGCTGCTGAAGGAGCTCAAGAAGCGCAAGCATTACGCGAAGCTCAAACAGTTCCTCAAGGGCGGCTTCTGGCGAAACTTCAAGGTGAAATACCCCGAGGCCAATCTGCTCTATGCCAAGATGATGCACCTCAGTCGCAAGGTCAAAGCGCTACCGAAGCACTCGGAAGACTACCATCGCGCCCGCCGCCAACTCCATCGAGGTCAGTGCAACTGCGCCTATTGGCACGGGGTGTTCGGCGGATTATATCTGCCTCATTTGCGCAGCGCTGCTTACGGTCATCTCATCGCGGCCGAGCGCCTGGCGGACGAGCACCGGTTCAGCGCAGATAAGCCAGTTTGTATTCAGGTGTTTGATTTTGACATGGACGGCACCGATGAGGTCCATCTTTCCAGCCCGGGGCTGGGCGCTTATCTCAAACCCAATCAGGGAGGGGCGCTCTACGAGCTGGATATCAAGAAGAAAAACTTCAACCTGTTGGCCAGCCTGGCGCGACGCCCGGAGGCTTACCACAAAGAGCTGCAGGCAGGCGCTGCCAACCTGGACAGCAATGACGTCAAGAGCATCCACGACATCCGCCTGGTCAAGAATTCCGGATTGGAGAAGAGACTTGTCTATGACAGCTATCCCCGCCAAAGCCTGCTTGACCATTTCTACCCTCAGGGTACCTCGCTTAAAGCACTATGCGCCGGGGAGGAGAACGAGCTGGGTGACTTCGTCCAGGGCAACTATGGCTTACGGCTGTTGGGCCAAAAGAGCCGAGCACCCAGAGTGGAACTCAGCCGTCTGGGCACCGTTTTCGAGGGCAAGCAATTACTTCCCGTGCATCTGACCAAGACCATCGAACTCTCCGCAAGAGGAAACAGCCTCCAGGTCAGTTATGTGGTTCATAACCAGGCTGACAAGGAGCTCTCGGTCTATTTTGGCATAGAGTTCAACTTCGCGCTGTTGGCAGGCGATTCACCCGCCAGCTTCTACCACCGGGGTGAGGGAGAGTCCATAGGCAGTCTCAGCCTGGAGGCTGAGCTGGAGGGAAGTGGACTTCTGACGCTGCGCGCGGAGGTGGCTCAGATCGATGTGCTCTTACTACTTGAAACCCCGGCGCGGTTCTGGTGTTTCCCGGTCAGGACCATCTCCCATTCTGAAGCGGGGCTGGAACTCATCTACCAGTCCTCGGTGGTCATCCCTCATTGGCAGCTCCAATTGCCACCCGGTGAGCGCTGGTCAACGTCAATGAAGCTGGAAACTCAAGATTTGTGACCTGTAACAAGCAGACCTGTGGGGTGCGTGCTTTTTTGATTGACAGCCGGAGCCGTCAGCGCTATACTGCTTTCTACTCAAGAATGGGATGAACTCTGCAATTAAAGCACGGAATCTTTGGTACCAGGTGAATCAGTCAGGGCGATTAGCTCAGTTGGCTAGAGCGCTTGCTCGACAAGCAAGAGGTCAGTGGTTCAAGTCCACTATTGCCCACCATCTCCTTTTGCCCATGTGCGCGCTTAGCATTTCCAGGATACGAAGCCCCCATGATTAAGGTCTCTTTGCCCGACGGCTCAGTCAAACAGTTCAATCCCGGTGTGTCCATCACTCAAGTCCTTGCCAACCACGACAGCAAGCTGGCTCGGAAAGCGCTCGCTGCCCAGCTCGAGGGCAAGCTGGTGGACCTATCCACCCCCATCACCAGCGATGCTTCCCTGGAGGTCCTCACCGAGGAGTCCCCCGAGGCGTTGGAGATGCTCAGGCACTCAGCTTCGCACGTCCTAGCCACTGCGGTGAAGAAGCTGTTCCCGGAAGTGAAGTTCGGCATTGGGCCCGCTACTGAGGAGGGCTTCTATTACGATTTTGACCTACCCCGCCGACTGACCGACGAAGACCTGCCCCGGATTGAAGCGGAGATGAAGCGCCTTATCGAGGAGGATGACAGGTTCGTGCGCCGGGAACTGTCCAGGCAGGCTGCTCTGGAAAAGATGAAGGACCTGGAACAGCCTTACAAAGTGGAGTTGCTGGAAGAACTGTCTGCTGATGAAGTAATCAGCTTTTATGAGCAGGATGATTTTGTCGATATGTGCGCTGGGCCCCATCTCCCCAGCGCCGGCCGCATCGGCGCCTTTAAACTGCTCAACATCTCGGGCAGCTATTGGCGCGGGGACAGTTCCAGGAAGATGCTCCAGCGGGTTCACGGGACCGCCTTCTTCAGCCAAGCCGAACTGGACAAGTACCTGGCGCTGCAGGAAGCAATCAAGAAGCGCGACCACCGCCTGCTGGGCAAGCAGTTGGACCTTTTCAGCGTCCACGAGGAAGTGGGTTCCGGTCTCATCCATTGGCATCCCAAGGGCGCCATGGTGAGGTATATCATCGAGCGCTTCTGGTGTGAGGAACACCTGAAGCGAGACTACCAGCTCGTCTATACCCCTCACATCGCTAGCGAGAAGGTCTATCAGACCAGCGGGCACCTGGAGGCCTTTGCCGACATGATGTATCCCCCCATGGACCTGGGCGAGATGAAGTATTACGTCAAGCCCATGAACTGTCCCGGTCACATCCTCATCTATAAGACCAAGAGGCGCTCTTACCGGGAGCTGCCTGTTCGCCTGGCGGAGATGGGCACCGTTTATCGTCACGAGCTGAGTGGGGTTTCCCGGGGGCTGCTCAGGGTGCGGGGCTTCACCATCGACGATGCCCACATCTTCTGTCGTCCGGACCAATTGTTGGAGGAACTGCTGGGGGTGCTGGAATTCGCTCTGTTCATGCTCGCCACCTTCGGCTTCACCGAATATGAGGTGGACCTTTCCGTGCGCGAGCGCGACGGCTCCGGACCGTATATCGGGGAAGCTGCCGCCTGGCAGCAGGCAGAGGAGGCCCTGGAGGCTGCCTTGAAGCAAAGGGGACTTGATTACCACCTGGCCGAAGGGGAAGCCAAGTTCTACGGACCTGCAATCGACATCAAGATCAAGGATGCACTGGGACGCCTCAACCAGGGACCCACCATCCAGTGCGACTTCAACGAACCGGTACGCTTCGATATCAACTACGTGGATGCCGACGGCAGCCTCAAGCCCGCCGTGATGATTCACCGCACCGTGCTGGGGTCGCTGGAGCGCTTCTTCGCCTGCCTGATTGAGCACTACGGCGGTGCCTTCCCGACCTGGCTGGCGCCGGTTCAGGTGCGGGTGCTGCCTATCAGCGAAAAACAGGGCGAATATGCCAACGAAGTGCGGGCTCGGCTCAAGCAGGCAGGAGTGCGGGCGGAGATAGACTTAGGAAGCGAAAAGATCGGCCACAAAATCCGTGAGGCAACCCTGGAAAAAATACCCTACATGCTGATTGTGGGCGGTCGGGAGGCAGAAGCCGGGACGGTGTCAGTGAGAAAACGGCAAGCAGGTGACCTGGGGCCCTCAAGCCTGGAGGCCTTCATCGAGAAGATTAAGGCAGAAGTTGACCAGAAGTTAACTGAATCTCAGTAGGACTAATACATAGATGCATGGCTCGTAGCAATCAAATTAGAGCAGCGGGAGGAGGTGGTGATTTATTACGGATAACTTTCGAGTGAACAAGCAGATCAAGAGCAAAACGGTCCGTCTGGTCAACCAGGAGGGGCAGCAGGTAGGCATCCTTGACCTGGAGGAGGCGCTGGCGCAGGCCCGGGCTGAGGGTCTGGACCTGGTCGAAGTGGCGCCCGGGGCTGACCCCCCGGTCTGCAAGCTGATGGACTTTGGCAAGTACAAGTATAAATTGGGTAAGCGCCAGCAGCACACCAGGAGCCATCCCAGCCAGCTCAAGTCCCTGCGACTGCACCCCAAGACCGAAGAGCATGACATCCAGGTCCGGTTAAAACAGGCGCGCAAGTTCCTCGAGAAACGACATAAAGTGCAGATTTATGTCGACTTCAAAGGGCCGGAGTTGCGCCACACCGATGCCGGTGAGCTGTTACTGAATCGTTTCCTCAGCGAGCTCGAGGACGTGGCCAAGGTTGAAAGAGCTCCCCACTTGGAGGGACGGCGCATGTCCCTGCTCTTGGCTGCGAAGTAGCTCGCGGGTAGGACCGCTCATCTCATCTTTGGCGTTGACAGGGCCCGGGACGATTTCTGTTCTTCCGCCAGATGGGTTCTTGAACCGGACAGGAGAGCAGAGTCCCGGTCCAGCCCTGTTTAAAAAGAACAGGGATTTTTGTCGAATTTCATACAACTCATTTGACAAAATCCCTCCCAGCCGTTACACTTTGTCTTTCCCAGCTCCCTGTTTTTCTTACTGTCTCGGGTTTCCGCAACTATGCGTCGTGCCCTTGCGGAAGCAGCCGAGCCCTGTTGCAAGGTGTTAGTATGCCCAACAAGATGAAAACCAATCGCAGCGTCCGAAAGCGAATAAAGAGGACAGGCAGGGGCAACCTCCTCCGCCACCAGTCGAAATCCCTGGGCGGAAAGAACAGCAGACGTAGGCACGCACTGAAACGCACCCGGCGCGTAAAGGCAAACAAGGCCAAGGTGATTAAAACGCTAATAGGCTCGCACTAGGGAAGTCGCAAGCCCCGCAAAATCAATCTCCTAAGAGGTGAATGACCGATGCCCAGAGCCAGGAAAGGTGCTGCCCGCCGACGGGCAAAGAATAGGGTGCTCAAGTTAGCCAAGGGATACCGTGGTGGACGCTCCAAGCTGTATCGTACTGCCAAGGAAGCAGTCCTCAGGGCACAGGTCTATGCTTACCGTGATAGACGCACCCGCAAGCGGGACTTCCGCCGCCTGTGGATCCTGCGCATCAATGCCGCCTGCCGCGCCCGCGGGTTGGCCTACAGCCGTTTTATCCAGGGCCTCCATTGCGCGCAGGTGGCGCTGGACCGCAAGATGCTGGCGGAGCTGGCCGTGCACGATGAGCCGGGCTTCGACGAGCTGGTCAAGTTAGCCAAGGAGCAGTTGGTATCTGCGGCGCCGGAGCCGGAGACAGTGACCGTGGAAGTTTCGTAGGCGCTGGTTGGTATGCTTCTCGTGCAAGGGAAAAATCGGTGACGGAGCCCGGCGAAAGAATAGACCCCCTCCGACAGGCGTTCCGGCAGGAGTTGGAGGCAGCGGCTAACTCAGAAGAGCTGGAAAACGTGCGGGTGCGCTATCTCGGGCGCAAGGGCAAGCTGGCCGAGCTCGTCAAAGTCATCCCCACCCTTTCCATCGAGGAAAAGCGCACCTTCGGCAGGCATATTAATCAACTCAAACAGGAGCTCGCTGCGCAATTCGAGCACAAGCAGAATCAGTTGCAGGCTTCCGAGCAGCCGGCGCCAGCTCCGCTGGACGTGACGCAGCCGGGCGCCCGACCCCGAAGCGGGCACGCCCATCTCATCACACAGACCTTCAGCCGCATCAACGCCATCTTTGCCCGTATGGGGTTTGAAATTGCCTACGGGCCCGAGGTGGAACTGGAACACTACAACTTCGATGCCCTGGGCATCGCCTCCGACCATCCCGACCGCGACCCCTTTGACACCTTCTATCTCAAGGATGACGTGCTCCTCAGGAGCCATACTTCCCCGGTTCAGATTCGGGTCATGGAATCGCGCCAACCACCCATACGCATTGTAGCTCCGGGGCGCGTCTATCGACCTGACACCGTGGATGCCAGCCACTCGTTCATGTTTCACCAGGTGGAAGGCTTGCTGGTTGACGAGGGTGTGAGCTTTGCCGACCTGAAAGCAGTGTTGACCATGTTTGCCCACGACTTCTACGGGCAGGAGGTCAAGACCCGTTTCCGTCCCAGCTTCTTTCCCTTTACCGAACCCAGCGCTGATATGGACATCTTCTGCCGACTCTGTCAGGGCAAAGGCTGTCCCGCATGCAAGGGACAGGGCTGGATCGAGGTGCTGGGCGCAGGTATGGTGGACCCGGTAGTGTTCAAGGCAGTGGGATATGACAGCGAGAAGTACACCGGTTTCGCTTTCGGCATGGGGGTCGAGCGCTTGGCCATGCTACGCTACGGGGTCACGGATATCAGGCTCTTCTTCGAGAACGACCTGCGCTTTGTCAACCAGTTCTGAAAGCTGGTTCACTTTTTTTCGCTGCTTTGCGGATAGAACATGAAGACAACTTACAACTGGCTCGCTGAGTACCTGCCTGATTTGGCCACCATGCCTGTAGAGGATCTGGCGCACTCACTCACCATGGCAGGTTTGGCCGTGGAATCGGTCACGCGGGTCGGTGAGGATTTCGTGCTGGACCTGGAAATCACCTCCAACCGCGGGGACCTGCAGGGCATGGCAGGCATCGCGCGCGAGGTGCGGGCCCTGACCGGCTTTGCCCTGAAGCTGCCGGAAACCGACTACGAAGTGACCGGTAGGCCTATCGCGGAGCAGGCCTCTGTCGCGGTCCCGGCGCCGAAACTCTGTCCCCGCTACACCGCCCGCCTCATTACTGACGTTAAAGTCGGCCCCTCGCCTTCCTGGTTGGCAAGTCGACTGGAGACGCTGGGTTTTCGCTCGGTCAACAACGTGGTCGATATCACCAACCTCGTCATGCTGGAGACTGGACAGCCCCTGCATGCCTTCGACCTCGCTAGGCTCGCTGAAGGTAAAATCATCGTGAGACGCGCGGTTGTGAAAGAGACCATCACACTCATTGACGGCACCATCCAGGAATTGACCAGACAGGACCTGGTGATTGCCGATGCTCAAGTGCCCGTTGCCATCGCAGGTGTTATGGGAGGCTTAGCCAGTGAAGTCACCACTTCCACCTCCGTCATCCTGCTGGAATCCGCCCGCTTCTCACCTCCCCACATCCGCCGCACCAGTCGCCGCCTGGGCGTCGGGTCCGAGTCCTCCTACCGCTTCGAGCGCGGCATTGACCCTGAAGGCGTGGACTGGGCTTCCAGACGCGCCACCAGATTGATTAGCGAGCTCACTGGTGGAAAGCCAGCGCCAGGTGTCATCGATGTCAACTTCGAGAGACTGAGGTCTAAGAAAATCAGGCTCAGAGCCAAGCGAATTGAGACACTCTTAGGCGTCAAGGTCGCCCTCCCCGATGCCATCCGTATGCTCGAGGCGCTCGACTTCTCCACCGTGAGCCAAACCCGCCGCTCCGCCACCTTTCTGGTGCCCAGCTTCCGTCCCGACGTCAGCCGAGAGATAGACTTAATCGAAGAGGTGGCGCGAGTCTTCGGCTACGACAAAATCCCCACCTCGACATCCATAGGCTTGAACCTGGCCGCCGAGAGCAAGACCGATGTGGTGGAGAAGAAGTTAAGGTCGCTGCTGTTGGGGGCAGGGCTGTCGGAGGTCGTCACCTACAGCCTGGTCGATGAACGCTCAGCGGGACTGGTGTCCTGCTGGTCGGACTCACCTGCGTTAGCGCTTTCCAATCCCACCAGTGAGGACAATAAGTTCCTGCGCAAGTCTCAGATTCCCAACCTCCTCAAAGTGGCAAAGACGAACCAGTACCGTGGGGCGGAGAGCATCAACGTCTTCGAGATGGGCAGCGCGTATCTGCCTAGACCCGGAGCCAAGCAGCCCGAGGAACGCAAGCTCTTAACACTCCTGAGCGACCGGCCCGACGGCTTCTACTACCTCAAAGGTGTGCTTGAGGAACTGCTGTCAAGTATCGGACTGGAAAGCCTTTTGCAATTCGCACCTGGGGCGCAGCTCTTCCTGCTTCCTCATTCGTCAGCCCGGATGGAGTTGAACGGTGAGGTCCTGGGCTGGCTGGGATGTATCAGCAGTAACATCAGCGAAGAACTTGATCTGGCTTTACCGCCTGCGGTAGCAGAACTTGACCTGGGCCTTCTCCTCGATAAAGCGCACCTCTACCCGAGCTACAGCCCCCTGCCCCGCTACCCCAGCTCCTCTCGCGATATTGCGCTGGTGCTGGAGGAGAAGGTGTTGTACCGCGATGTCCTCTCGCGCATCCAGGGATTGGGAATTGGTGAACTGGAAAAGGTAAAGTGCTTTGATGTTTACCGAGGCGAGCAAGTCCCTGCGGGCAAGAAGAGCCTGGCCTTTCGCCTGACCTTCCGCTCCCGTGAGCGGACGCTCACGAGCAGCGAGGTCGCTGAGTTTGCAGAGAGGATTGTCAAGCAGCTTGAGAACGAGTTGGGGGCACAACTGCGTCGCTTGTAGTGGGTAGCCTCCCTGCACTCCATAGTATTGCGGAGGACGTGACGTGCCCAAGAAAAGCGAACATTACGAACGCGCCTTCGAGAACTACCTGCGCACCCACCAGCTCCCCTACATCGTCGTCAATCAACTGCGCCGTCCCCTGGTAGCCGACACCCTCATCAAGAACTTCGACTTCATCGTGCGCGCCGTCAGCGGTCAGCTCTACATGGTCGATGTCAAGGGAAGACAGTTCCCCCAGAAGCGGGGCAGCCAGCGGGCGCTCTGGGAGAACTGGATAACCACCAGCGACATCCAGGGGCTGGCACTCTGGCAGGGCTATTTCGGTTACGGCTTCACCGGTCTCATCGTGGCAGCTTACTGGGTGAAAGAAGACAAGTATCTGTGCTACTTCCGTGACCTCCACAAGCACCGAGGCAGGACCTACGGCCTGGTGGCAGTGACGTTCGACGACTACCGCGCCCACTGTCGCCTGCGCTCACCCCGTTGGGGCGCCTTCTATGTCCCGGGTAAGAAGTTCTCACAATTAGTCTGCCCCTTGAGCCGCTTCCTGCTCGGCGCTGAGTGAACTTATGCTTGACAGACCTGACCGCGCCATTACACTTCAGGCTCTGTAAATGCACTGTTTTGAACCGCTGACACAGCTTAGCGTTAGGTAATGACATGACTGATTCCCACCGAAAGGACCTGGCCTCTGTTCTTGACACTGCCAGTGCGGAGCAGACATTGCCTGAAGGGTTGAGAGAGCGGCTCTCCGCAGTCCTCTCTACAGAAACAGGCCTCGAGGTCTATCCATCGTCACTTGCGCTCTCAAAGTCAGTCCTCTATGCGCTGGGGCGGAAAGGCATCGACAAGTATCTCATCGCGGCGAGCTCTGCAGAAGCCAGGCTTAACCATCTCTCAGAACAAACCATAAGCAAAGCCAGCGTGCTGCTCGATGGCGTGCATCTGCACGTCGTCGTCTGCCCAGCGGAACATCTGGCCGCGACTCGGGTGAGGCAGGCGCTTTCCTTCACCTGCCCCTCGCTCATGGGCTTGCAAGCCGCACTGGGCTGTGGCGATAGACTGGGCATTGCTACCCCCGGACACATTCGAGCTGTGCGGGGAACCGGATTGGCTGGATTTTTTGCGCAGCAGTCCATCCGCGAGATGACCCGCACCGCGCGCTCACCCGAACAGGTGCTGGATGCCGC